>LUMK01000530.1_pt1 | contig 12329 bp, 18 predicted proteins | sample 729981 | NCBI WGS metagenome assembly LUMK01 (sample SAMN03860265, study PRJNA289734) | marine metagenome | biome: seawater column; feature: ocean; material: water; isolation source: Red Sea water column Station 22 - depth 200m | place: Saudi Arabia: Red Sea | collected 2011-10-15 | depth 200 m
GTGACATTACATTGTATTATCCTTCACCAGAACCACTTGATAATATCGCAGCACAGCTTACTGATTATTTTAGAATTAATTTAGTGCCAGATGATGTACAATTAATTCAAACTGCACCTGGTCAAGCGTTTTTTGCACAGGTGTATATTGCTGCGTTAGTTGGACTTGTTGCTGGTACCCCAATAATAGTTCGAGAGGTTATAGGATTTCTTAAACCTGCATTAAAGGAAAATGAGATTAACGTTAGTAGATCAATCACTATTCCTATCATGGGCCTATTCATTTCTGGATGTCTATTTGCTTATTTTGTTGTAGTGCCATTCATGTTAGAATTTTTGTACAAATATGGTGCCTCAGCTGGACTTGTTACATTTTTAAACATAATGGATTTCGTTACGTTTGTTTTACAATTTCTCTTGGCATTTGGTTTATCATTTCAATTACCTGTGATAATGTATGCATTCAGTCAATCAGGTATGACTGATGCAAAATTTTGGAGAAAAAATATACGATATGCAATTATCATTATCATAATTTTTGGTGCTGTGATAACTCCTGATGGCAGTGGTGTTACAATGTGGTTTATTGCTGGACCAATGATTGGATTATATCTAGCAGGCATGATTCTAGTAGAACGTAAAGAAAAGCAAACACTGAAGACTTAAATCTACAATTTGAGAAATGAAATTAAATGTTTGAATCATTGATGATGTTTGTTGGAGGTTATGAATGGGTATGGATTATAGTTATTGTTGGCGTATTACTTCAAAGGGAGAATTCGAAAAAGGAAAAATGGAAGGAGATAAGGAATTAAAAGATCTCAAAGAAAAAAAAGACGAGTGAATCTTATTTTTTAATTATTCTGAACCCCATCGAGTAAATAGATCATGTTCAATATCGAATTGATCTAAGCATTTACCAACTATATGATTTATCATGTCATCTATTCCTTTTGGCTTTGTATAAAATTCAGTAACAGGAGGGAGTATTATAACACCAAGTCGTGCTAACTTCAACATATTTTCTAAATTAATGGCAGTTAATGGTGTTTCACGTACCACAAGAATTAGTTTACGTGATTCCTTTAATGTTACGCCAGCTGCACGTGCAACTAAAGTTTCATCATAACCATTTGCAATACTAGATAATGTTTTCATGCTGCATGGAATAACAATCATACCATCAGTTCTGTGAGTTCCACTTGAAACATTTGCAGCCATGTTTAACTCATCAGAGTTTTGTGTTGCTAGAGATTTTACATAATTAAGATCATGATCGGTTTCCATTGTAATACATTTTTCAGCCCATTCCGACATTACTAAATGAGTTTCTATATTCAATCGCTTGAGTGTTTCCAGTAATCTTATGCCATAGATAACTCCAGTACTACCAGTAATACCAACCACTATTTTCATACGTATATGATAACAACAGATAATTTTAATGAATATGTGGTCAGTGGTTAAATATTAGAATCAACTACGTCCGCTTGCTCATCCTTGCGCTTGTTAAGCCAAATTTTTACACCACAAGCAGTCATACCTGAAAATAAAATTAATCCTACAAGAATCATTTCAACACTCATAATATTATTTAGAAATATTGTTGGCTAAAAACATGCTCAACTTCATATTATGGTCAAATTACCATTAAAATGTGATCAGAAGGCCTGAAATCCAAAAAATTGTTAATGGTTACGATGATTTTAGGGTAGCAGTTCTTGGAAGTCATTCTGCACTTGAAATAATGGATGGTGCAAAAGATGAGGGATTAGAAACAATTGTTTTTTGTCAAAAGGGTAGAGAAACTCCATATCAACGATTTGATAGAATTGCTGATGAGATTAAAATTGTGAAAAAATTTAGCGAGATGTCATCAGCAATAAATCAAAAAATGTTGCGGGATACTAACACAATAATTGTGCCACATCGCTCCCTAACTGCATACCTAGGCTATAATGTAATTGAGAATTCATTGAAAGTACCAATATTTGGTAATAGAAGATTATTTCAGGCTGAAGAGCGTAACAATAAGAAAAACCAATACTACTTATTAAAAAAAGCCAGAATAAAATATCCAAAAATTTTCAAAAATCCTAAGGATATAAACCGACCTTCAATTGTAAAGGTACAAGAAAAAAAACGGAAGTTGGAAAGAGCATTTTTTACTGTATCATCATTTTCTGATTACAAGAAAAAATCTGAGGATAAAATAAAACAGGGTATTATCTCAAAAAGTGACTTAAAGAACGCTGTTATAGAACAATTAGCAATCGGTACGTATCTTAATTTTAATTATTTTCATACACCAATTTCAAAAAATGTTGATTTTCTTGGAATAGAAAGACGACTACAAACCAACATACACGATTATAATGCATTACCAGCAAAACAACAATTAGAATTAGATATTGATTTACAAAATATAGAGGTTGGGCATACACCAGCTAGTGTACGTGAATCACTGCTTGAAAAAGTAATAGCAATGGGTGACAAATTTGTTGCTGCTGTAAAAAGAGAATATTCTCCTGGAATTATTGGTCCATTTTCATTACAATCTGTAATTACAAAGGATTTGGAAATTATTGTATATGATGTATCACTTAGGGTTCCAGGAAATCCTATCCTTGCAACAACTAGCCCTTATACAAAATATCAGTAAATAGTAACTTAAACTTTCATTGTTTCTTGCAACAAATTTTTTCTAACTAATATTGGTATTTTATAAAATACAGCAAGTGCTATTGCATCAGATGCACGATAATTTCGTAATACTAGTTCTGTTTTACCAGTAAAGTACAGATTGGCTCTAAGTGCTTGACCACTTTCATAGATTTTTACTTTAACAAGAACAATTTCGTTTACTTCACAAATCTCCTCAAGCATTTTATAAATAGTAGGGACTGATTCCTTTCCAGAATAAAATTCAGATATATGCCTAGCCACTTCACCTGAAAAAGCATGCATATGAAATTCCTTACCATCATCAGACTTTAACAAAAGTAGTCCTTCAAGACCATATTCATCAACAAAACCAATATGTGTGATCTTTACTATTTCATAATCTTGTTCTTGAGCATCATTAATTTTCAAATCAGTGCACTCATATGATAATAAAATGTCTTTCTAATAAGCATAAATTATAGTTTGTAAAAATTTTTGTTAGTATATGGAAACCACTAATCCAAAAATAAAAACCAATGACAGAATATTTCTAATTATTGGTTTTATTGTGATCGGTATAATTTTTACACTGTACTCAAATGTCAATGATTTTTCAATAACGCCTGACTCAATGCAATCTATTGAAAGGTTGGCAATTGGATTCTATATTATTCTGCTAATGTCATTTGGGGCTATTGGGTATGGTATTTATCGATATCACAATCGAAAATCTACAGAAAATAATAATGATATTTTAACTATCATTGCTAAAATCACACTGAATTCTAAATCAAAAAAAATCTTTGTTGCCACATTCGTTGTATATGGTATATTTTTTTCTCTAACTGCAGGATTAATTGTCTACCAACCAGATATGATCTTTTCACATCATTATGATGCAATAGTACCATCAGCACACATGAATGTCTGTTGTGGTGAGCCTGGATACATGCCAACAATAATCGTATATATTACTGAACATGTTGGTTTACAAATTATTCCAATAAATCTGGTACTTGTTATTACTGTGTCATATCTTGTTGGCTTGAATACTTCCCTGGCTGTAAAAGCTATATCAATCACTAAAAAAAGTGGTGGCTTAACTAGTATTGGTGCAACAACTGGTTTATTTGTGGCATGCCCAACGTGCATAAGTACATTTTTTACAAACATTATTTGTCGGTATAACAATACCAATACTTTTACTCACACCAATAATAATTGCAAAACAAATGCAAAAAAAAGATGATGACTGTGTATTTAATCCAAGTAACAATTAATAAAATTCTGATTAATAAGAAATCAAAACTGATTCAGTTTATTCAAAACAATTTTAAAAATTTCATCATTATCAAGTAAAATACATGGTATGTTGTTTTCACTACATGCCTCACCATTTTCAGTATCACGCGTTACCAAAATCATATTATTTTCTTTTGCGTAACTTATTACTGAAAAATCAGTATGAAGATTTAATCCCTCCGCACGTAATTTTTTTACACTATATGCATCAAAACCAATCTTCTCTAATTTTTCATCCATTCCATCATCCATCTCATCAACTAAAATTTTCAAAGATTTTTTGGACATATCAAAGATAATGCATGTGATGATTTATTGGTTTATAATTAAAATTAAATTTTTGAGGCAATAGTTTTAATTTTTGTTACAATTTGTAATTTTTTATTAACAGATAGTTCTGGTTCCATAGTGATAAAAATTGTGAATTTTTTAACATACACAGTAATTTGAGTAACATTTTCTCTTTCTGTATGTACATAACGAACCTTACCTAGTTTTTTATCATATGCTTCACGCATTTTTCGTGCTTTAGCAGCATCCTTACAAAATTTTTCCTGTTGTTTTTGAGATTCCAATGAGGTTTTACGATCCTTCATAATTCCCTCAATTATGTTTCCCTTTAAATCAAGAATTGCTGCAAATCGCATTGCAGTGTTTAATGCCAAAACATTTTCTACAACTTTGAGTAATTGTGTTTCTTTAGCACTAACCATGATATACACAAAAATTTGGATTATATAATTGAATAACCTAATTACACTTTATGCATTTTATTAGTAAATAATCAATTAGTTTTTCATGTGATACTTTTTTCATTTTAAGTAATGATTTGAATAGTATATTTTCAACATATGACGGATAGGTTATTAGTATATTTTTTCTTAATATTTGCCTATTTTTAACATAATAATCAGTCAGTGGTTCAAAAACATCGGGACCAATTTTCATTTTTTTAATAATTCTAAATTTTTCACATGTTTTTGAAATTACAAAATCCTCGCTATAATGTTCCGATGACCAAGTCAATGATAGAATTCCTAATTTCATATTAGAGTTTTTTGTGGTAACTGGTATAGCAAACGTAAGTATACCATCATTTTTTAAAACTCTATATGATTCAGAAATAAAATTATGAAACGGTTTAAAATGCTGTGCAGATTCTAGTGCTATTATTCTTTCCATAGAATTTGATGATAATGGAAATTTAGTAGCTGTAGAATTAATAACATCAATCATAGAATTCACTCTATTTTTATTCAAAGTTTGTTTTGCAAGTTGTAGTTGATTATAATTAATATTCAAACATAATATGCTAATACTTGGATATAATCTACTCCACATCATTGATGGTGATGATAAACCACTACCAACATCAAGCAATGTATTTGTTGAATCTAATTCCGTAAGTTGGGCAATCTTAGTGCAAAGTCTATTTTGTGCATCAATTGGTGAGGTATCATTCTTATGCCAATATCCAAAATTTAACATGTTCCCGCCAGTAGCTAATTGCATTACTGGAGATAATGCATTGTAAAGATTTACAACATCATTTTCGTTTCTTCTAAATGTCCATAGTGCCATCTCTATTGGATTGAACTTTAGCAATAATGTGAGTGATTGCTTGGATTATATACAATTTAGTGAGTTAGATTATGGAATTTCTAATATTTCACTTGCACAGTGTTTGTGTACCCAATTTCCATCCTCATTTTTTGCAATCTCCTTTCCTTTTTCTATAAATGCATCACAAACGATACATTTGGTTGAAAATCTTGCCTTCATACCAATCATGTAGTAAAATTAGTAAAAAGACTAGTTATTCAATATGTGTAAAGCATTACTTTATCTAAATTCAATCATGCGTATACATAACCATGAGTTAGATCAAATTTTTTGAGTGATTAGGTAAATCAAAGAAGGCAAAGTCGGTATTATAATATAATATTGATAATGGTTGAAATGATGCCAGCAGAACCTAACCAATTTTGGGATGATGCTCATAGGTATGCATTCACTACTGGTGAAGAACAATTTGTTAGTGAAATTGCATATATTATGACAACATTACATGAAGAAGGTTATGACAATTAAACAATATTAAACCAAAATACAAGTAGAAAGCTAGAAGATCTAAGAAACTCCTGACGCTAGTTTCAATGTTTCATCTACTAGTTGCTTCAATCTAACTTTTACATCATCATCAGATATTTTATTATCATCAGCTGTATCAGCCATGATAAAAACAGGCCTAGGATTTGTGATTACATTGAAGTATGACATTAATTGAGTTAACAGGGTTTGAACATCAGTAAAACCACTATTACTAGCTGCAACAATAACTAATCCAGCTACCTTTCCTGCAGTTTTTTTGTAATCAATATACTCAAATAGATTTTTCAATGCGGAACTAAAAAATGAATTATAAATCGGAGTACCAACAATCCAGACATCAGCTTCAGTAATGTCTTTGATCGCTTCTTTAGTTTTATCACTAAAATTTCCATCTCCAGTATAGTAATCAATTCCACCGTCTGATAGATTGATTAATTTGACTTCTAACTCCTCTGAATTTGAATTATTAAGATACTCGGTAACATATTTCATGAAAATTTGTGTTTTAGCTATTTTTCTTGGACTAGCGGAAATTACAACAACCTTCATATGAGATTTTTTTTCTTAGTATATTTAAATTAAAATGATTACTGGAAAAAAGTTTGCAAAAAAGCAAAATGAAAGTACACAAAAAAATTACAAACTCGTTCAGAATCTTACACTATCCAATGTTGGAATTGGTACATATCTTGGAAATCCAGATAGTGAGACAGATTATTTGGTTCAGGATGCTGTTAAGAAATCTATTTTTAGTGGAGTTAATGTTATAGATTCAGCTATTAATTATCGTGCACAAAAGGCAGAACGTTCTGTAGGAAATGCAATAGCACAATTAATTGATAATAACGATATTTCTCGTGAGGAAATTTTTGTTAGCACAAAAAATGGATATGTTACAAATGACGGAGACATTAAGGAAGATTTAATGCAATACGTAATGAGGGAATATGGTAAACCAGGAATTGTAAAGGAAGGTGATATTTCTCCCGGTTATCATTGTATGACCTTACCATATCTAAACGATCAACTGGAAAGAAGTTTGAAAAATCTTGGATTAAATTGTATTGATCTTATGTATTTGCATAATTCTATCGAGGGACAAACACATATTTCTAGAGAGGAATTTTTAAAAAATCTTAAGGAAGTTTTTAATTTTTATGAAAAAAAACGTAAGGATGGTAAAATTAGATTCTATGGAATGGCGACGTGGGAATGTTTTAGAGTAACACCAGAAAACCCTTTGTTTCTACAATTATCAGAAGTCATGGATCTTGCTATTGAGGTAGGTGGAACAGAACATGGATTCAGGTTTATACAATTACCATTCAATCTAATGTTTGATCAAGCATATCTAACAAAAAATCACAATGTGAATGGAAAAACTATATCATTCCTTGAAGCAGCCAAGACATTCAATCTTGGTATATTTACAAGTGTTCCATTATTACAGGGCAAACTATTAACTGCGAATGTAATGCCAGAATTTGGAGATTATAGTACATCTGTTCGCCATTTACAATTTATCAGATCCACTCCAGGAGTAACTGCACCATTAATTGGTCAAAAATCAGAAGCACATGTAACTGAAAACATGCAAGTAATGAAAATACCACCACTATCAGAATTAGAATTTAATAATCTATTAAAAAAAATGGTTAATAGAAATTAAAAAAATTATTTTAGTCTTTGTCAATAAATTCATTGGCTTGTGGAGGATCAGGACTCAAACCTTTTCGTTTTCTAATATCTTGCAATAATGTTGCGCCTATTGATTTTGGTACTGGTGTCCACGCCTTAAAATGAGTATTCCATATTGCCTTACCAGCAGTTTGCCCTCTCATCTTCTCAGATATATCAAAAGTTTCAACAGCAGGTACTTCTCCAATAACAATACTGGCTGCCCCCTTTTGCTGCATATCAAGTACCTTTCCACGCTTACCTTGTAAAACACTTGATACATTACCAATTAGATCAGTTGGAACACGTACCTCAATTGCTAACATTGGTTCTAAAATCATTGGTTGAGCTGATAAAAATGCGCCCAAACATGCTCGCCTTGCTGCAGGACCTAATTGAGATAAACCTCTATGTGCTGTATCTTCATGTGGAACAAAGTGAGTGAATGTAAATTTACAGTTTCTGACTTGTTCCTTTGTAAGTCCACCCTCACTCATTACTTCCTCAAACCCAGACAAAATTGAATCGGTAGATTCATCTACAAATTGTACACCTTTGGTACCGTTAATCATTACATTTCCACGAGAATCAAATCTCATTACTTTCTTTGCAACATCCGGTTCCCAACCATGGTCACGAAGTATTTGTGCAGTTTCTTTTTTATCCTTCATTTCACTAAGCGTACCATCTCTACACATCTCAGCAATTTCAGGTTCCAAAGGTTGAACTGCCATGAAAATTTTATTGTGACGGTTAGGTGATTTTGCCATAACAGCGTCAGATGAACCAAGAATGGTTTCTCTGTAATTAATTAATGGTTCAGATGTAATGATCTCAATTTTAGCATCTTTAATCAAATTCACTGCTACATCAAGATGTAACACACCCATTCCAGCCATGATTGTCTCACCAGTTTCTTCATCAATTTTAATGACAAGGTTTGGATCTTCTATTGTAAGTTTACGTAATGTTTCAACAAGCTGTGGAAGATCTTTTGGATGTTTTGGTTCTATTGCCATCTGAACTACTGGTTCAGAAACATACTTTGATGGTTCAAACAAACCAACATCCTTTACGCTAGAAATTGTTTGTCCAGCACGAGCCTCAGTCAGTCCCAAAAGTGCTGGTATATTTCCAGCTCCAAGCTCACCAACTTGTTCCCTAATATTTGACATGAAAAAGTTTACTGATTGTACTCTTCCCTCACGCTTTGTATCAATGATATTGATAGTTTGCCCATCTTTTATAGTTCCAGAGAATAAACGACCGATAGCAACAGGACCAGCCGCAGGATCAATTGTCATATTTACAATCATCATTACAATCGGTCCGTTATCATCACAGCTCAGAATAGATTTTCCTATATCTGAGTCAAGGTCACCTTTCCAAATTTTTGGAATTCTATATTTTTGCGCAACATGTGGTGGTGGATGATGTTTTACAACCATTCCTAATACTGCATCAGCCAGAGGTGCTTTTTCAATCAGCTCTTCTAAGTTACCAGAATCTGAATATGCATCTATAACATCCTTGAAGGTTACACCTTTTTTCTTCATTATGTCAATATTGATTGCCCATCTATCTTTGGCTGATCCAAAAGTTACACTACCATCCTGAATGGAAACTTTCCACTTATCCTTATACTCCTCTTCAGCATACGTATCAATCAAATCGTTAAAGTTTGATACAACATTTGCAAGTGTTTCTTGCATTTTTTCAGGTGTCAATCTTAATTCTTTTATCAATCTATCAATTTTGTTGATGTATAATACGGGCCTAACTCTTTCTTCCAATGACATCCTAGTTACAGTTTCAGTTTGTGTCATAATTCCTTCTACAGCATCACATACTACAACTGAACCATCAATTGCTCTAAGACTTCTAATCACACGACCAGAAAAGTCAACGTGCCCAGGTGTATCAATCATATTTATGACATAATCATTTTCACCTTCTTGATAATGTAATGTAACATTTGCTTGAACAATAGTAATTCCTCTTTCTTGCTCAGCTTTCATAGAATCCATTGCAAGTGCAGAACCAGCAGATGCTGGCGAAATAATTCCGGAATGTGCTAAAAGACTATCACTCATTGTAGTTTTCCCATGATCAACATGAGCAATGACACCAAAATTTCTGATCTTATTTTTGTCACTGATAATTTTCATTACCTGTTCCGTTGATTTGTATTTAGCCATATTGCGATTCCAATTTGAACTGCTATTAAATCTTGTGAGAAAAAATTTGTTAGATCACTTTTCATTGATCCAAGTGTAACAAAAAATTTTATGTGACTTTTCTTTCTCACGTTCTATCATTTCGCCACATTTCTCACACCTAAACCAGTCACCCATATCTCAATACTAACTGAATATTATTTATATTCATTTTTTGGTGATAAATAATGGAAATTTCTGTTGGTCATACTCCAGATGCTGATGATGCATTCATGTTCTATGGTATGTTTACTGGAAAGGTAGCGACCCATGATTTTACAGTAAAACATGTGATCGAGGATATTGAAAATCTTAACCGCAAGGCAATGTCACCAAAACTTGATGTGACAGCTGTCTCTGTTCATGCTTGTGCGTATATACCTGAATATACAATTTTACGAAGTGGTGGAAGTTTTGGTATTGGCTATGGACCAATTGTCACAGCAACAAAAGAAATGACTATTGATGAACTTCAAAAAGCAAAGATTGCAATACCAGGTAAAATGACCTCAGCGTTTTTACTTTTACAATTAATGATTGGTAAGTTTGATTATGTTGAAATGAATTTCAGTGATATACCAGCAGCTGTAAAAAATAGTGAAGTTGATGCTGGATTAGTTATTCATGAAACACAATTATCATATTCAGATGAGGGCATTATCAAAGTTTTAGATACTGGTGAGTGGTGGGATGAAGCTACAAATGGTTTACCTGTTCCATTAGGAATCAATGTTATGAAAGATAGATTTGGGTTGGAAACTATCCAAAAATTTGATAAATTTTTACAGGAATCTATTGAGTTTGGTCTTAAGCATACTGATAATGCAATTGAATATGCAATGAAATATGCCAGAGGAAAACCAAAGGAGTTAGTCAAAAAATTTGTAAAAATGTACGTAAACGATGTAACAGTCAATATGGGTGAAAATGGTGAAAAATCTATCAAGAAGCTTTTTGAATTGGCTAGGGAGAAAGATTTAGTTCCCAAGTTTGATCTGAAAATTGCATAATTTTTAAATTAACAAAAAATGGATAAATTATTCGCGGGTTTTATAACTAAAATATCAATATACTAATCATTGAAATCAAAATTAGATACTCAAAATATGTCGATCTATGATTTTGCTGGTCTTTTATCTATAATTGATGATGATTTAACCAAGTAATCATTTAGAAGATCATTTTAGTCGAGATACTTATTAATAATTTCAAATTATTGCATTCATGAAATTATTTCTTGATTTTGAACTCTGTGATGAGTGTAAATCATTTATTGCCGAATTGTCATCTGAGGATTCGTTGCTCTTTGATGACATAGAGAGAAATGAAATTTCAGCAAAATTCATGCGACATCTTACATACAATCATCCAGAAGTAATCCAAGCAATAATTAAGGAAGTAAAAACTCAAAAACGAAAACCTGAGTTTGATTTATACAAATAATCCTAACAAAATTATAGTATAACAAATTGAATAATTGATAAGTTGCTAATTGATAGGAGGATGCTCATTGGCGGTGTGATTATGGTTGCGATTGGAATTACAATTTCTTGGTATCTCACAGAATCGGCACCTATAGGTAAGGCTGATATGACTGAAGATGAAAAATTAAACCTAATACTAGCAGAACGTGAAAATTCTGATTACCGTTTACTATCTGGCATACTAATTGGATTTGGATTTTTATTGATACTTGTTAGTTTCGGTGCAAGACGAAAACGAAAGGGTGATGCTGAAAAAATTGAAAAAAAACCACCAGATATTTCTCCTGGTTATCCGTAAAATCAAAATTCTTTGATAGTATTAAAAAATGTATCACGTTGTACAGGTCTTCTCTTAATTTCTTTCACTAGTTGTACAAGATCTGAGAGTGATGAATCAGTTGGTTTACCAGCAGCACGATAAACTTCTTCAGAGAATGCTGTTCCAACAAGATCATTGCCACCATGTGATAATGCAATCTGTGCAAGTTTTTTCCCATCTGCAACCCAATAGACTGAAATGTTGTTCAAATAGCCAGATAGAATTAAACGTGATAAGGCAATCACTTTTAAATCATAAATCGACGAACATTCTTGATTTAACATATTTTTTTGTTCAAGTTCAGTATTTTCTAAACTAAACTTAAGTGGAATAAATGTTAAGAATCCACCTGTCTTTTTCTGTAAATTTCTAATCTTCAATAAATGATCAACAATATGTTCAGGTTTTTCTATGTGACCGTATAACATTGTAGCATTACTTTTGATGCCAAGATTATGAGCCTGTTCCATAGTGTCTAACCATTCTTGACCGCTACATTTTCCACGTGCTATTTTATCTCTTATTTCTGTATGGAATAATTCTGCACCACCTCCTG
>LUMK01001108.1_pt1 | contig 12325 bp, 15 predicted proteins | sample 729981 | NCBI WGS metagenome assembly LUMK01 (sample SAMN03860265, study PRJNA289734) | marine metagenome | biome: seawater column; feature: ocean; material: water; isolation source: Red Sea water column Station 22 - depth 200m | place: Saudi Arabia: Red Sea | collected 2011-10-15 | depth 200 m
GTTCAGAGTGATCGTTGCAATGCCTTCAGACACTGAATACAAAGCGGTTGTGTTCATGACAAATACTCCTTGATGACGCGTTTGGTTTTTCCTTCGGTACGGGGCAGTTCGCCCGGTGCGAGGAGCTCAAGCTCGACGGTGAGTCTCAGCACTTGGCCAATATCATTAGAGAGGCGCGCCAAGAGATGATCTGAAGCGTAGGCATTACTGTTCAGCTCAACTTCCAGCGGCAGTCGATCGTAGGGTCCTTTGTGCGTAAGTCGAATGCGGTACTCGCCGTTCAATTCGGGACAAGAAAGGATCGCAGCTGATACGGCAGAGGGGTAGGTGTTTACACCACGGACAACGATCATTTCATCCGTGCGGCCAATAACGCGGAATCTCGGCGCGGTCCGACCACACTGGCACTTGTCAGTATTAGTCAAGCGTACTCGGTCGCCTGTACGAAACCGAACCAGCGACTGACACTCCTTCGAAAGGTTAGTTAAAACCAGTTCTCCTTCGGACCCGGTTCGCCAGGGTTGTGGTTCGCCCGTATTGACGTCAACCAGTTCAGGCAGTGCCACATCAAGCGCCAGAAAATGAAGGTCAGGCTGATCGGTACACTGACCGGCGAAGTTACACAGGAAGTCACTGACACCGTAGTTGGCATTCATTGCTTGCATGCCCCACACGGTTTCCAGACGTTGCCTGAACGTTGCGTCATCGAGTCCGGCTTCACCGCCCATGAATCCCTTGCGGAGACCAAGTTCGCGGGGGGTCAACTCCGGAAAGTGCTCCGCGATGACTTGTTCCAGGCGTGCCGGGTAAGATGGTGTACAAGAGATCGCATTAATACCGACATCGAGAATTGTACGAATAAGCAGTTCGCTGCCCCCGCTGCCATACGGTACGACCAGAGCACCGGTACTTTCTAGGCCGAGGTGATCGGTCAGGCCACCCATCCACAATTGATAATTTAGACAGTGAACCACGATGTCTCCTGGTCCTAAACCTGCCGCAGACTGACTGCGCCCAGCAATGTGTGCCTGCATTAAGGCGTCAGCACTCGACAAAGCAATGTTCATCGCTTGGCCGGTTGTTCCGGAGGTACGATGTAGCCGTACGACACGGTCAGATGGAAATCCCAGGTAGCTACCAAAAGGCGGATGTACAGACTGATCGGTCCGCAACATATCCTTATCTGTCAGAGGCAGTTCAGCAATATTTTCCAGATCTAACGGGAATACGAACGGTGCTGCTGGGTGGTGCCGTCGGTAGAATTCTGAACCGGATAAGTGCTGGCGCTGCTGGGCCCAGTTGTTTTGTTGAACCCTTCTAAGTTCCGGTAGAGGCAGGAACGGCGCATTCGCTATAAATGTCATGGCTGGCCTGCGGATTTTTTGCTTCCACAATAGTTAGGTGACGACATCAGGTCTACAACATGGTACAAGAGCCGCCTGACAATTGGCACTACCCACGTTTGAGTCACTGTTGATAGCTTTTTTGATTCATATTGTTCTACACCTGTTGCTACCCCTGGTTGTAGCCTGGTTGTTCTTTCGTGATAGGTGGAAACGTGCTTGGTTGATCATGTTGGCCACCATGCTGGTTGACCTTGATCACCTAGCAGCCGACCCCATATTTGATCCTGAACGGTGCAGCGTTGGGTTTCATCTGCTGCACAGCTGGCCTGCCATCGGCGTGTACGTGGCTGCTTTGTTTGTGCCGTGGGTTCGGTTGGTTGGCGCAGGACTGGTTATTCACATGGGGCTCGATGGGCTCGACTGCCTTTGAGGGCAACGCAGCGCTGACGGTCTGCATTTGACAACTCTGGAAGAGGCATAATCAGGAGCCAAGAACGCAACCACGAGGAATTCATGCATGAGTCGGGTTACTGATCCTCACACCTACAAGCGTCGCAGAATATTGGCCGCCGGGCTCGCGTTGTCCGCCGTGGGCGGGTTTACGGCGTTGCGTTATGGTGAACGACTTACAGCAAGTGCAGGTCAGGTACGGGGGTATCCATCAGAATCACCCCGCCTATCGGTCAACGACAAGGGCTCAGCCGCGGTCGCTAGTGCAGGCAAATCACGTCGCCTTACGACCAAGTACGCCGCCACCCACTACAACAACGCTTATGATGGCCTTTGTCACAGACCTGGCACATTCGATATTGATGAACTGATGGGGATGCCTTTTAGTCACCTGGAAGAAAGGATCTATGATTTTCGTTGTGTTGAAGCCTGGTCCATGGTGATCCCCTACAACGGGCGGCCACTGAGAGACATTATCAAGGTGGTGGAACCCATGGGGTCTGCACGCTATGTGGCATTCACCAGCGTGTATCGGCCGGATGAGTTGCCTGGACAGGCTTCTGCTTTCAGTACGCTTGAATGGCCGTATGTTGAAGCGCTGACGCTGGACGAGGCGGTCCATCCACTGACATTTTCAACTTTTGGAGTTTATGGTGACCGGCATTTGCCGCAAAATGGGTTGCCGTTTCGCATTACTGTGCCGTGGAAGTACGGGTTTAAGTCTCCTAAGTTTATTGTCCGGATCACCTTTACAAAGGACAGGCCAAATGCGACTTGGCACCAGGAGAATCCGTCGGAATATGGCTGGTACAGCAATGTTTATCCTTCAATCTCTCATCCTCGATGGAGTCAGGCAACCGAACGTCGTATCTGGGGTGATGGAGACATTGAACGCATTCCGTCGCGGCCGTTTAACGGTTACGCTGAGCAGGTCGCGCACCTTTACCCTGGTAGCAAGCAACAGTACCGGTGAACCGATTCGCGATTCACGCACTACTGTCAGTCCCGGGCGTGTTGTTGATCTGTGGCTGGCAGACGGATCAACTGGGGGTAGATCCCGAAAAGACCGTAATCTGGGAAACCGGAATCTGGACTTTCAATCTTTTGATAACGGTTCTTATATTACCGGTGATCGCACGTTGGGCACGCTGGAGCACACTTTTGCGCTACCGTCGGGCCGTCGGGTTGTGGGTTTTCGCGTACGCTTCAGCGCACTTCGTGAGTTTTCTTACGTTTCTATTAGGTTGGGACATCACTCGTCTGGGCGAAGAGGTGACCGAGCGACCCTACGTGCTGGCGGGGTTCAGCGCTTGGCTCATACTGTTGACCATGGCGCTGACCTCGACTCGGCGGTGGATGCGTCGCCTGGGTCGATGGTGGAAACGGTTGCACACGATGGTTTACGTGGTACTTGGACTCGCTGCTGTGCACTATCTGCTTATGATACGCAGTGATTGGGCCTGGCCAGTGACGTATGCTGTGTGTGCTGTAACACTGCTCGCGATGCGGTTGGTCCACCGCCGGCAAGTGATCGTTAGGTCCAACTGATATATCGCTATTTATGTGAAATATATCAATTGATAAAAATTTCTTATGGGGTAAAGAAGAATCTTTGAATAGGCGGCAACGCACTTTCAAGGTATCTTGGCGGGGCTGGATAATTTCTCCTTTAGTAACCTGTAGCCCTGCGCACGCCCCCCTTGAATTGTGCGCGGGGTTTTTTTCTGGGTGACGACTGCAGGTCGTACATCTTGAGCCAGGGGCGCATAGGTGTTGCCAATATCAGGGTTGTCGGCGTGTTTCTTAAAATGAATGTAGCGAAGCCTGCGGTTTTCACCCATAAGAAGTCTTGTCGCGCGACAGACGTGTTCATTGTGGCAGGCACTACAAAGGAGTTCGAACATTGATTTGTCCAAATGCATGATCGAGCCCAGGTCTGGAGTTTGGGCAACCTTATCGTAAGCGATTGCAATGTCAGAAAAAGCCTGTTTTTGTTCCGAGGTGGCTCTGACGGCACCGGTTCTGGCCATTAAAGTAAGCAAAGTACGGGCCAACTCGACCCGCAGAAACCCCCCTTCATACTCCACCTCGGTGATTTTGATGCCTTTGCGAGGAAGGATTTCAACCAGTCCTTCTCTGGACAGTCGCTGCAGTGCCTCACGAACAGGTGTACGACCGATTCCAATCAACTGCTGTAAATTATTTTCGTTGTGGGTAGAGCCGGGTTTAAGTTTCAGCGTAACAATCAACTCTTCAAGTTTTTCATAGGCAAGCGTTGTCAGGCTGCATCGAGCCTGCGAAAGTGAGGTGACGGTGGTGTCCATCGATGGCAAACTGAATTTGGTTGTTGATTCTAGGTTGGCCGGTCAGGTGCCCTCAGGGTAGCGCGGGTGAACTCCTCGAGGTAATCCATTAGCGCGTCGACTGCAGTGGCCGCGGCTTCTGGGTCGCCTTGAGCCACTTTACGGGCAAGGTTGGCATGTAGGCTGGAACACAAAGGCATATTGGCGGTGGTCTTGAAATGAACGAACCAGAATCGTCTGGCAAGTCCGTGGATCAGACCAATGGCCCGGCTCGCGTATTCGTTGTGAGCTGCTTGTGCCATTAGCTGGTTGAGTGCGTAGTCCTGCCGCATGAAAGCGATATCACTCCCTGCAGCGGCTGTTTCGTCCATCGCATCGGCGATGGTTATAAACGCCGAACGCTCTTCCTCTGTAGCTCTCAATGCACCTGATCTTGCCAGCAGTTTTTCCAGATCTCGTCGTAACTCCAGCATCAGTAGCTGTTTGGCCGGGTTAAGGTCGGTTACTTCAATACCTTTACGCGGCATAATCCTGATCAGCCCTTCGCGTTCCAGTTTCTGCAGTGCTTCTCTGATGGGCGTTCGACCAATACCAAGCTGCTCGACAAGAGTCGCTTCCGACAAAATAGTACCTGGTTCCAGCACGGCTGTAACAATCAGCTCTTCAAGCTGTTCGTACGCGGTGGTCGTTAGACTTTTGCGTATGCTTAAGTCAGATTTTAGGTTTGGACTTGCCACGATTATTGCCTTCTAATTTCAACTATTTGGTGAGTGATTGTTTGCACGGTCTGTATCCAGCGCTCAATGTGGGAACATCAGGATGACTGACCAAGGTCTAGCTGATCATATTTCAGTAATATGCCTAGAATCATAACGGCTAGGGATGTACGAACTGTTCCACAGACGCCGCCGTTGCGTGTACAAACGGCTTATTGTTGGTGTAGCCGAGACCCGGGCAGTTGCCCATAATGCCTAATTCGATGAATTACCAGATTACAGCTCAGTTTCAGCAAGTGCTGGACCTTTTGAGTGTGGGAACGCCTGCGGTGGTGTTTGTAACCGGTTCAGCCGGCACCGGCAAGTCCACCCTGATCGAGGTCCTGCGTGCTGAATTGGACCAGCATCTGGTCGTTCTGGCGCCAACTGGTGTGGCAGCGCTCAATGTTCGTGGCCAGACAATTCATTCGTTTTTTCAGTTGCCACCAGGACCACAACCCAAAGCCAAAAAAGTTCTCGGCCCGGCCCGGGACGTCATCGCAAAAATGGACATTTTGGTTATCGATGAAGTCTCCATGGTGCGGGCAGATTTGCTGGATGCCATCGACGAAGCGTTGCGCTTAAACACGAAGAAAAAATCGGCACGTTTCGGTGGCAAAACGGTCGTGCTGGTTGGAGATATGCATCAGTTGCCACCCGTCATCGCCGGCAGCGAGGAACGGCAGCTGTTTGAAGACGTTTACGAATCGCCTTACTTTTTTAGTGCCGATTGTCTTAAGCATGAGCCCCTGACATGTGTAACACTGACTGAGTCTTTCCGCCAGTCCGACGAGAAATTCATACAACTGTTGGATAACATTCGGTTAGGCCAGAATCTTGAGTACACCGTTGAAGCTCTGAATGCTTCTATCGGCGACAGAATGAGTGATGCAGAGAGTCGATTGGTTTTGACAGCAGTAAATGCGCGGGCGCGCAAGTTTAATGAGCAGCAACTCGGTCGCCTGACCGGAAATGAATGGCTCTATAGTGCGCCTTCACCGACGCAGCTTCGCCTTAAGGTCGACTCCCAGGTCATGTTCACAAAAAATGGTCCCGACTGGGTAAACGGTACTCTTGGCAGAGTAGCCGACCTGGATCACGAATCTGTTGAGGTCGAGCTTTTATCAGACACAGGCTCGGGTGCGGTCGTAGGCGTTGAGCGTGAATCTTGGGAACGTTATCGTTACAACTGGGATGCTAAAAGACGTCACGTCGACATGGAGGTTATTGGGACCTATACCCAGTTTCCTTTTATTCTTGCCTGGGCAGTTACAGTGCACAAAGCGCAAGGCCTGACGCTGGATAACATCGACATCGACCTTGGCCGTGGTTTTTTTGCGGCTGGACAGGCTTATGTCGCACTCAGTCGTTGCCGCACTCTGGAAGGTATTGCTTTTAATCGTCCCATGCGTGCAGAAGATATCCGATGCGACCCGGTCATCCAGTCGTTTTATGCTGGCCTTTATCAGCCTTAATTCTGATCAACAGTCAAAAAGAGATTTTGCTGCTGCACGGCTGTTCGGACGATAGAGCCACAAAGCCTTGCTGAAATCGGGCTGGACCAACTGGCACAGCTCTGCCTCGGTCGATGCCGATGCAAGCAGCGAGCGGATGCTGTTGGCCGTATCGATCACTCTTTTTACCCATTGGTTGCCGTTTTTCAGCTGGAAGGACTCCATCCCCGTTGGACAAATGTAGTCGAGTACAGCCGATGGCCAGACACCACTTTCCTGTCGAATAGCCATTGCATAGGTACTGACCTGGAAAGCATGATCGTCAATGATACTGCGGCGCCGCTTGCTGGAGGTCTTGAGTTCACGGACTTCTCCTGGGTAACACAGATCGATGTATCCGATGATCGGTATCTCAATACCCTGTAACGAGAGATTGATGGGTTGTTGGTAGGAAAGCGGTTTATCCCAATCATTCATGATCGGATAGCAGCGCTGCATACAGGCAATGACGACATCGCGTTCCTTTGCAATCGTGTGTTGAGCATAGACCTCATCGGTTTTGTTTATCAGCGCATCATAAGTACGAGTGGCCAGGTCACAGGCCGAGGACTTATCCATCGAGTGCTCATCGGATAACAGTGCACCAATTGTCTCGTCGACTGCAGAACCTCGGTGCATAGCAGGGCTACCCTGTTCACGAATTTTATAGACTAAGTACAAAATTCCCAGTGCGGGATCGGCACGGAATTGATTCATGGACGTGGCCGATAAGTGTTCGACACCAAATCGGGCAAACGGGTTATCCATTAAAAGACTCCAGCAGCTCAGGGCGAACGACTATCTTAACCGCCCGACGGCGGGAACGGAGAGAAGAAGTTTCAATAGGAATCAGGTTGGCGCCCCGCGGTAAAAGAGCCACAGGATTTGCGGCCCGACAGTCCGGCTTTACGCAGGGCGCCATCGGGCAGTGCCAGTGTCGCAGGGGCTGATATTTCCGGCAGCAGCGCCTGCACTCGGTCCATGATGGGTCGGGCTGCTCCGGTCGAGATCTGCTGGCTAACAATCATGGACAGCAATGCCTGGAAACCGACTGGCCGGATGCGAGGCTCAGGATAGCTAATCCGTGTCAGCACCTGCGCGACGTCATTGTCTTTTGTTGCGATGACTCTTAAGCCTTTGCGGATAGCACGCCGGTCAATCACCATACGACATCTCTGCTCTGTCTGTCAGCACATCAGATTCGGGTGATGGGTTTGTATCGGATTCGACGGGGCTGGGCGTCGTCGCCGAGTCTTCGTTGACGGTCCTGTTCATATTCCTCGAAGTTACCGGCGAACCAGTTGACTTGGCTGTTTCCTTCGAAAGCTAAAATGTGGGTCGCTATTCGATCTAGGAACCAGCGGTCATGAGAAATCACCACCACGCAGCCGGGAAAATTTAGCAACGCTTGTTCGAGAGCACGCAGTGTTTCGATGTCCAGATCATTGGTAGGCTCATCGAGCAACAGCACATTACCACCACTTCGGAGCAGTTTGGCCAGGTGCACACGGTTGCGTTCTCCACCGGACAAATCCTGAATACGCTTTTGTTGGTCGGAACCTTTGAAATTGAAACGGGAGACGTAAGCTCTCGATGGTGTCTGGTAGGGGCCAATCTCAAGTGTGTCCTGACGATCAGAAATTTCTTCCCACACCGTCTGGTCGTCATCGAGCGCATCTCGACTCTGATCCACATATGCAATTTTGACAGTCTCGCCGATTAATATGCTGCCTTGGTCGGGGGATTCTGCGCCGACAAGCATTCTGAACAGGGTGGTTTTGCCAGCACCGTTGGCGCCGATGATGCCGACGATGGCACCCGGGGGAAGAGAAAAAGAAAGATTATCGATAAGCAGTTTGTCACCAAAGCTCTTGGTGAGTTGGTCGATCTCTATGACTTTGTCACCAAGTCTGGGGCCTGGTGGGATGTAGATCTCGTTGGTTTCATTTCGTGACTGATAGTCTGCTTCCACGAGGTCCTTGAAGCGCTGCAGCCTGGCTTTGTTCTTTGCGTGTCTACCCTTCGGGTTGGTGCGCACCCACTCCAGTTCAGACTCAATCGTCTTACGCCCCAGCCTGCAACGTTGTCGAGGAAGTATCGGTCATGGGTTACTGCAATGACAGTACCCGGGTAGCGCTCAAGATAACGCTCCAGCCACGCGACCGATTCAGCATCTAGGTGATTTGTAGGCTCGTCCAACAACAGCATGTCTGGTTCTGTGAGCAACAGGCGACACAGGGCAACTCGGCGCTGTTCACCGCCGGATAAGTGTTCAACCTGTGTATCCCATGGTGGCAGACGCAACGCATCAGCCGCTATCTCGAGATTGCGGTCAAGTTCCCAGGCACCCAGTGCATCAATTTGAGTCTGTAGTTCGCCCTGCTCTTCAATCAGAGCAGTCATTTCGTCTTCGTCTAGGGGTTCTGCAAATCGCAAGCTGACCTCGTTGAATCGTGTCAGTAATACCCGCCTGTCGTAGACACCTTCCTCAACATTGCCGCGCACATCTTTGCTCACATCCAGCACGGGTTCTTGTGGGAGATAGCCGATCTTGAGGTTTTTTTGCGGGATCGCCTCACCTTCAATGTCCGTATCAAGTCCGGCCATGATTCGAAGGACGGTTGATTTTCCAGCGCCATTCAGTCCGAGCACACCGATCTTAGCGCCCGGAAAAAACGACAGCGAGATATCTTTGAGAATATAATTTTTCGGCGGGACTACTTTTCCCACACCTATCATGCTGTAAACGTATTGGGCCATTCAGTAATAAAATCAGTGTCTGAGGGGGGAAACCTAAGATTTTACAACGAGCAAATCCTGTGCCAACTCAAGAAATTGTGCTTTATGTGGTGTTTTTTTAACTAGAATTGTCGTATGCTGTGTCTACAGAGCTGTAATTAATCTACAACCCCGAATCTTTTCTTAACCTAAAGGACGAGCAACCAGAACCATGAGCAACTTCTATAGTGCCCCCCTTTCCAAAACTCAGATGCTGAACGCCATTTCCGAACAGTCCGGGCTTTCGCGTAAAGATGTCACTGCCGTAATGGACAGCCTGTCGAGTGTTATGGAAGGTCATCTTAAACCTGGCGCCGCCGGTGTATTCAAAATGCCCGGCCTGCTGAAGATCAGTGTCGTCGATAAACCTGCAACCCCACCACGTTTCGGAGTACCAAACCCGTTCCGCCCCGGTGAGACCATGAACGTGGCGGCAAAACCAGCCAGCCGGCGGGTAAAAGTATCAGCGATGAAAAACCTCAAGGCGATGGCAGGTTAAATCCTTCTGAATCCTACCCACATAAACCCCGCCTGAGGCGGGGTTTATCTTTGGATTAATATTCCTAGACGCCCAAACAATTAACTGGTAACGCTGTAACCGGCGTCAGGTCTCGATGATGTTTGTAATCCGGTCTCGTGGTTTTGGAATAGGCGTTTGAAACTGGATTTAAAATCAATGAAAAGATGGCACGATCCCAAGGTGACATATTGCTGGGGGATGCGTGCAGAAGCGTGTCATGAAAAATAAGTGCCGTGCCTTTCCCGCCGGTGGCGGACACAATACCATTTCGTCTCACAAGATCGGTGATGATCGTATTATCGACTACCCACAGCGGGTAACTCGTGCTGGACTTATCGAGTGATGCTGGATGTTCACCCAGCAGATGTGAACCGGGAATGAACCACAAAGGCCCGTTGAACTCGGTTACATCCTCCAGAAACACGTGAAGATTCAAAGCCAGAGGTTGGGGGACACCGTCTTCCTGCCTGTGGGTAGCGAAGTCGTAATGCCACTGCCAGAGTTCGCCGGAGAACGCCGCTTTCACATTAACTTTGGCCTGTTGGATATACAGTGGTTCGCAAAGAATCTGTTGTGCAGGTGTGAACAGCTTGGGATGTCGAACCAGCCGCGCATACAGGTCATCGCGTAAATGAAGCCCCATGGAAGTACGCACCGGGCCAGAACCTCTCTCTGCAATATTTGAGGGATCACCGTCGGCAAACAAAGTTGGTAAGCGAGAATGCAAAAGTTCCACTTCGGTCTCTGAGAAGAGTCCGGGCAGAATCAAATATCCGCTATGCCGAAGTTCACTCAGTTGTGCTGCCGAGAGTTGCATTGAGGTGTCGTCGGGTGTTGCCTATTCAACTTGTTGTGAAGCCATCTGGCTTCGTTAGGACAAATGCTTAATGAAAACAGTAGGCCATTATGACAGGTTCAGTTAGTTGGGGCGGATATCTAGTCGCCAAGAGCTACCGACCCCAGAATTAAATACCAGATGACGCCTAAACGTTTGCTAGTGGTTGGACATACGCCTTCGGTGAATACGCGTCGCCTATTTGACGCTGTGGTGGAGGGTGCGTCGTCGATAGAAAACGAAAATGTAGAGGTCATGGCGTGCCGACCCTTCGACGTACAGCCGCAGGATGTGCAGACAGCGCGAGCAGTCATACTGGGAACCACTGAAAATCTTGGGTATATGTCAGGCGCATTGAAAGACTTTTTCGATCGAATCTACTATCCGTGTCTTGAACACACCCAGGGCATGCCGTATGCGCTCTATGTTCGTGCTGGTCATGATGGCACCGGTACCCGGCGCAGTATCGAATCTATTACTGGCGGTTTGGGCTGGAGGACGGTCCAGGAGCCCCTGATCTGTCGCGGTGAGTGGCAAGATGCTTTCGTTGCGCAGTGTCAGGAACTGGGCACGGCTATGGCGGCAGGGCTAGAGATGGGAATTTTCTGAGCCACCTTTCTGACATCGAGAGGCTCGGGCCTATTTGATAGACTGTGGGTCTACTCAGGCCTTTAATGGCCAGGGACAAAAATACTTTGTTTCCCGGACAGAGTTAGAGGGCTTATGAAATTCAGCGTACAACTGTCTTGCGATTACCCTGATCCTGATTATGGTGGCAAACAGCTGTACGCGGACATGATTGAACAGGCATTGCTTGCCGACCGATTGGGTTTTGAGGCGGTCTCGATCACCGAACATCATCTGATCAATCTTCTGATGATGCCGGCACCGCTGCAGTTTGCAGTCAAGATTGCGGGCGTTACTGACCGGGTGAAGATCATTCTGGGGGTCGCGGTACTGCCACTGCACGACATGCGGGTGTACGCTGGTGAATTGGTCTGTGCCGACATATTTACCGATCACCGACTGCTGGTCGGCCTGGGCCGAGGGGCATTCCCGTTTGAGACCGCCCGCATGGGGATTCCGATAGACAAAACCCTGGAGAAGTTCGATGAATCGGTCGCTGTGCTGCAGGCGCTGTTGACCGAAGAGGAAGTGTCATGGTCCGGTAAGTACTACCAGTTTGAACCGTTGACCGTGATGCCACGCCCTGACCGTGAGATCCCGTTATTGATGAGCGCCGTCAAACCAGAGGCGATTTATCACTCGACCCGACGGGGATTCCATATTATGACGACACCGCTCGCTGGAGATCACCAGTACATGCTGGACCAGGTGGATGCCTTCAATCGGGGGAAATCCGAACTTGGGCCGGCAGGTGAAGGCTTGACGCTGTCGCTGTCACGTGTCTCTTTTTTGGTTAAAGATGAGGCTGACCGACGGGCCAAGAATAATATTGCGCACCACTACTATGGTAGGTTCGACAACATCAGCGGAGTCGGTGTGATGCATCACGGTGTAATCTCGCCACTGCCAAGAACAGTGCCGATTGAAGAAACCGCAGAGAATCTCCTGGTTTGTACACCATCCGAGATGATTGACAAGCTCAAGGTGTACGAGTCCGTCGGAGTCGACCGCTTTATCCTCAATATCAATTTCGGTAACTCGCAGGCGGAGATGCTTGAGTGTATTGAAAACTTTGCAACCCAGGTGATGCCGCACTTTCTAGCTGTTCCGGTCAGACAGGTGATCTGATGGCGGCGGTAGCAGTGGATTACCGTGTTCAGGGCGAAGGACCACCACTCTATATGGTGCATGGTATCGGCTCGCGCAAGATCACCTGGG
>LUMK01000145.1_pt1 | contig 12264 bp, 13 predicted proteins | sample 729981 | NCBI WGS metagenome assembly LUMK01 (sample SAMN03860265, study PRJNA289734) | marine metagenome | biome: seawater column; feature: ocean; material: water; isolation source: Red Sea water column Station 22 - depth 200m | place: Saudi Arabia: Red Sea | collected 2011-10-15 | depth 200 m
CACTGGATTTTTTCAATTTGTTCAAACAGTTTGAACCATTGTGTGGTGAAATTCTGAGCAATGTTGCGCAAAATATCAGTGTCACATAGTTCCTTAAAGAATACCTCTACATTATCTATCGTCCAAGACGTGTCAATGCTTTCATTTTGTCGTAAAATCTCAAAAATTTGATCATTGTTGAATCGAATATCAACATCGTTAAAATTTTCAAAAATTATCTTACGAATATGAGTTGTTATCGGTGACGGTGTGGTACTAGTCATTTAGTAAAGATTAGCCGCTTCTTCTTTTAAGTTTCCTGCAGATTCTACATCATTCATTTTTTCAACAAAATAAGAATAAATACCAAATTTTAACGCCTTTAGAGAAAGCAACGCACATTTGATTCGTACCGGACTTGTTTTGATTAGGTGCTCTAATCCAAGCTCCGCTAAAAGATCATCTTTTTTGAAATTTTTTACTTCATCTAGGTTTTTGCCCTGAATCATTTCAGTTAAAACTGAAGTGCATGCCATACATATAGCACAGCCCTTACCGTCAAATTTAACATCAGAAATTTTAGTGCCGTCAACATTGACATACAAATCAATACTATCGCCACAAAGAGGATTACTATCATGCCTCTGAATGTGAGCATTTTCTATCTTGCCAAAGTTTGAAGGGTTTCTAGAATACTCAATTATCATTTCAGTATAAATTGGGTCTCCACTCATAATTTGAACACCTTAGCAACCTGTTCAAGTGAATCAATCAGAGCATCTACTTCATGTTTTGTAGTGTAAATGTAAAAGCTAGCACGATTAGTTGCAGGAATATCGAGTTTTTCCATCAATACTTGCGCGCAATGATGTCCTGATCTAATAGCAACACCGTTTTTATCAATTATAGTTGCAACATCGTGAGGATGCACATCTTTGAAATTGAATGAGATAACACCACCTTGTTTGTTCGGATCTTTGGGACCATAAATTACTAAACCTTTCACTTTGGACATTTTTTCTAATGCGTATTTTGTTAGATCTATCTCATGGTCCCTAACATTATCCATTCCTATTTTTGTGAGATAATCAATTGCGGCTGAAAAACAAATAACATCAGCCACATTAGGTGTTCCAGCCTCAAACTTGTATGGAAGATCATTGTAAGTGGTTTCATATTTGTGAACTTCCCTTATCGAAAAAGCATAGAAGTCACATCCAAGACTGCCAATGTCTACTTTCATGTGTGGGACTGCTTGTGCACCATCAATCAGAACTTTGGCACCAGCGTCTTTACATTTCGTTATAACTTCTTTAACATCAGTTATTGTTCCAAGAACATTTGAAACGTGGCTAACAGCAACTAGTTTTACCTTACCCGTTGCAAGATGCTCATCAAGCTGCTCTAACATTAATTCACCATTTTCATCTATGTCTATGTATTTGAGATCTGCGCCGGTTTCCTGCGTAAGTATCTGCCACGGAACTATGTTTGAATGGTGTTCGTATTCCGTTGTGACAACAATGTCACCCTTTTTGACATTGTCTCTTCCCCACGCATAAGAAACTAAATTGATAGCTTCCGTTGTTCCTCTTACAAAAATTATCTCATCGCTATTTGCAACATTTAGGAACTTTGCAACTTTATCCCTTGTCACTTCAAATGCCTCTGTAGATTCTTCTGCCAAAGCGTGTACTGCTCTATGTATGTTGGAATTATGGTTCTTGTAATAGTCAGTAATTGCATCTATAACTTGAATTGGTTTTTGAGTAGTTGCTGCATTATCCAAATATACTAAGGCCTTATCATCTCTAACTCTTCTTTCCAGTACGGGAAAATCAGGTCTGCATTCGGTGTCAAGAGAATGTGTACTACTTTGCAATTATCAAACACCTCTACCTATACTTATAATGTTGTTCAACTTCTTCATTTTCATTATAACGTGTCTCTTCCACTTCAACAATTGATTTAAGATGTTCATCCATGTTAATTGTTAATTCCTTATTTGCCCATTTTGATTCAATGATATTTGAGATCCAGGCTCTTACTTGATAAGACATAGTTCTGGAAAGTGGCTCTAAGAATCCTTCAACAATTATACGCTCAGATTCAGAATAACTGAGACAACGTGTACCAAGATAGAAAATTTGTTCATCATCCATTTGAGCTACTGATGCAGAGTGAGTTGCCTTTACATCGTTGGTAAGAATTTCAAGTCCTGGTATTGAATCCGACTTTGCACCCTTGCTTAATAGAATAGAGCGCCCCGACAAGAATGAATTTGAGTGTGCTGCCTGTTCATTGATTCTAATCATACCCTTGAATAACGATTTTGATGTATCCTTTAGAATTGATTTTTCGACAACTTTTCCTTCCGTTGATTGCGCGTTATGATTAACAATAGTATTTAGATCAAATGATTGGTCATTATTTCCAAAAACCACTTCAGCGTCATTTGCAACGGCTCCTGTTCCGTTAAGATCATAATCAATTCTATATCGTGACAGCATAGAACCAAACAAACCAAGATACCAATTTATTTTAGCATCTTGAGCAAGATGAGTTCTTCTGGTAGAAAAATTAACTGTGCTTTGATCCATTATCTGTAACGTTGTGAAATCTAGTTTGCTATTTTCACCAATACGTGTGTTTAACAATTCAAGATATGCTTGTTGTTTTGATGCTTTTGGAGCGTAAAGTTCCTGTACAATTGATCCACGTGTGTTTTTTTCAGCAATGATCATGTTACGAGATATTGTAGATACCCCATCCAAAGATAAACAAGATATCACATGGATTGGTTTGTCAATGGTGAGGTTTTGTGGAATGTAAACGAAAATTCCTGAATTAAATGCAGCATTGTTAAGGGCAGTATACTTGTCCTCATTAGAGTTAGAGCTCTCTAGCGTCTTTTGAATTAATTCAGAATGATTTTGTAATGCGTCGTCCAATGAAGAAATAACAAGCCCTTTTGATTTTAGTTCATCATCAATATTTATTCCTGTTCTGGATTCATTCTTCTTGCATCAGTATACTTGTTGTATAATGGTGAAACTTCTGCTGGTAAATCACGATAAACAGAAAGAGAGTTTTTTCTGTATTCTTTTAGCCAGCTAGGCTCATTTTTTTTAGAAGAAATCTCTTCTATAAGCGAAGAATCTATTGTTGATAAAGCGAGTTGTGACATTGCTAATCATTAAGACTGGTTTTAGACTACCCGACTGAATTGTCCATTTCTAATTTAATGAGTCTATTCAGTTCAACTGCATATTCCATTGGAAGCTCTTTCGTAAATGGTTCCATGAATCCATTTACAATTAGAGATAATGCCTCCTCTTCCGAGAAACCACGACTCATTAAATAGAAAATTTGTTCGTCTCCAATCTTTCCTACAGTTGCTTCGTGAGTAACCGTGGCATCTTCCTGATTAATCTCCATGTATGGATATGTATCTGTCTTTGATGTGTCGTCTAATAACAACGCATCACATCTAACAGTAGATTTTACATTGGTTGCACCTTTTCTTACTCGTAACAGTCCCCTGTACGTAGAACGACCATTTGCACGGCTTACAGATTTTGATGTTATTTTTGATGTAGTGTCAGGTGCTAGATGAACCATCTTTGCGCCAGTGTCTTGGTGCTGGTTCTTTCCTGCAAATGCAATGGATAAAGTCTCACCATACGCTTTTCTACCCATCAAGTAAATCCCTGGATATTTCATGGTTAATTTGCTACCAATGTTTCCATCAATCCATTCAACAGTAGCACCCTCATATGCATATGCACGCTTTGTTACTAGGTTGTAAACATCATTGCTCCAGTTTTGTATTGTTGTATAACGTAACTTTGCATCCTTATGTGCAATAAGCTCAACAACAGCAGAATGTAATGATTCTGAAGAATAAACTGGTGCAGTACATCCTTCGATGTAATGAACTTCCGAACCTTCATCAGCAATGATCAAAGTACGTTCAAATTGTCCAATATTTTCTGCATTAATTCTAAAGTATGCTTGTAATGGCATGTCAACCTTGACACCTGGAGGAATGTAGATGAATGAACCGCCACTCCACACAGCGCTGTTTAAGGCTGAAAATTTATTATCCTCCGGTGGGATTATTTTTCCAAAGTATTTTTTGAAAATTTCTGGTTGTTCTTTTAGCGCAGTGTCAGTATCCAAGAACAGAACACCTTGCTTAGCCAAATCCTCTCTTAAATTATGATATACAACTTCTGATTCATACTGTGCCCCAACTCCTGCAAGAAACTTTTTCTCTGCTTCTGGAATGCCCAACTTGTCAAAAGTATTTTTAACATCATCAGGTACATCATCCCAATTCTTCTCAGTTTTTTCTGATGCCTTTGCATAATAGTAGATATTTTGAAAATCAATCTTGTTTAGATCACCGCCCCATTGTGGCATTGGTTTTTTCATGAAAACATCATATGCACGAAGCCTGAAATCAAGCATCCATTGTGGCTCCTCTTTTAGCTGGCTAATTTCTCTAACAGTATCCTTTGTTAGGCCCTTTTTGCTGAGATGGACATACATCTCAGTGGAGTCCTTAAAGTCATACTTGGAATAATCCATATCAAGATTTTCAGTAGCCATAACAACGTTGTAAAAAAGATATTATAAAAAGTCGTGGAAATTTAGGGAGTCCTAAATAGCTTCAGCTAAGAAAGTGCCTTTGCTAAGACATCAAACGAGCCAGGTATTGTGTGGACGTCTGCTACAACGTTTTTTACGCTGAATTTTTTCAATTCATCGGCAGTAAATGGTCCAATTGAAACAACCATAGTTTTGTGTAGCATGTCAACAAGCTGATTTTCATCATGGTCTTTTGTCATGATCTCAAAGAAAGCTCTCACAGATGATGCGCTGGTAAAGATAATTCCGTCTACTTTGTCTTGTGAAAACATATTTCTAAACTCATTCCACTGCGATGTATCACGAAATGCACAAACATCATACAGATACAGCTCGGTTACATAAAGCCCAATTTTTTCTAAAAGATCCTTCAAGAAAGGCGTTGATGCACCACTTCGTGGAACAATGGCTTTCTTCCCAACTGCATTTAATTTTGTAAATATTTCACCTATACCAACGGAAGAGTATCGCTGTGGCATATATGCAACCTTGACATTTTCTTTCTCTAGGGCATCTTTTGTTTTGGGGCCAACTGCAAGCACAATTGTATTTGCAATTGCCAACTGTAACTCTTGAAACTTTCCAACCTTTTTTGCAGTTTCAAAGAGAAGAGATACTGCTTTTGAACTCATGAATACAGAATAATCAGGATCTTCGTCTGCAAGTGCTGACAGGAATTCATCTACTATCTTTTCTCCCTTGCTTATCAGTTCTATAGTTGGAAGTGGCAGTACGTTTCCCTTTTCTTTAGTAATGAGATCAATGAATTCCTGCGAATCATCTTTTGACCGTGTAATTGCTATGGTTTTTCCTTCAATCATTTTTTTCTCCATCCAATAGTTTTTGAAAGACTAACTACCTTTCCTATTATAATTATTGAGGGTGGTGCTATCTTAGATTGTCTTACTTTTTGTGCAATATTTGAAATTGTACCTGTAATCATTTTTTGTTTTGGCGTAGTGCCATCCTGAATTACGGCAACAGGAGTTTTTTTATCCATTCCCCCACTTAGCAGTTGCTTAGAAATTATACCAATACGAGAAAGACCCATCATCACAACTATCGTGTCAGTAGATTTTGCGAGCTTCTTCCATCTTACTGCTTCCTTGCTCTTTTCAAAGTCTTCATGCCCGGTTACAAATACTACTGATGAAGCAAGTTTTCTATGTGTTAATGGAATCCCGGCATAAGTTGCCGAACCAATTCCTGACGTAATGCCAGGAATAATTTCAAATTGTATCTTATGTTTTTTCAAATATTCGGCCTCTTCGCCACCGCGACCAAACATTATTGGGTCTCCACCCTTTAGTCGTATTACATAGCGTTTCGTTTTTGCATACTTTACCATCAGTTCGTTTGTATCATCCTGATGCTTGTAATCATCACCTACGGCTCTTCCAACGTAAACAGCTTTTGCCTTTTTCGGAACCATTGAAAGAATTTTCTTGCCTACTAACCTGTCATAAAGTACAACATCTGCTTTTTTGATTAGTTCTACTGCACGTAGTGTAATGAGACTCGGATCACCAGGACCTGCGCCTACAAGAAATACCTTTCCAGTCATTTTTTATTCCACTCGTCCAAGCTTTCTCTCCAATTAGAAGCAATCTCTGTAATTCCACTTTTTTTAAGCTCTTCTCCAATCTCCCGTCCCAAATTCTTAGGCTTGTCAATGTCACCAGTTTTTTCTATTATCACTGACTTTTTTCCATCAACCGAATATGCTGCAACTGTAAGCTTTAACACACTTGAATTGGCAATTCCTAACGCACCAACAGGAAACCTGCATCCCGATTCGACATATTCTGATAGTGTTCTTTCAGCTTCTATCTCCATTCTAGATTTTTTATCTTCAATCTTTTTTAGCATAGATATTATTTTGTCATCATCAGTTCTGCAAATAATTGCTAACGCCCCCTGACCGGGAGATGGAGGAAAGTCTTTCGTCGATAGTACTGAGTGCTTGACATCCAAACCTAATCTAGAAATTCCTGCTTGTGCCAGTACGATACCATCAAATTTGCCGTCCGTAACTTTGTTAATTCTAGTCTCTATGTTTCCTCTAACTGGCTTTACTACAACATCTGGTCTTATTCTAGAAATCTGAACCGCCCTCCTTAAACTGCTTGTACCAATAACTGCGCCTGATTGAACTGTTTGTAGGTCAGAGCCATCATTGGTGATAAAAACATCGTTAACAGGTTCTCGTTTTGGTATACAGGCGATTGTTAGGGATTTTGCAATGTCTGATGGAACGTCCTTTAGGCTGTGTACAGCAAAGTCTATCTGCTTTTCCGCAACTGCCTTGTCAATTTCCTTTTCAAAAATTCCCTTCTGATCTATCGTAAAGAGAGCCCTTGTATCAGTATCACCCTTTGTTGTAATCGTTTTAATTTCAAATTCCGAGCCTGGGTTTTGCTTTTGCAATTCTGATATAACCCAATTTGTTTGAGCCAGAGATAGCCTACTGCCACGCGTTCCTACCAAAAATGTCAATTTTTAACCGCCTTGAGTGATAGTCCATATGCTCCAAGTGTCTTCATAATGTCCGTATCAGTATGGGCATCTGACAAAAAGACAGTCTCGAATTGTGATGGCGCTATAAACACGCCATTTTTGAGAAGATTAGAAAATAATTTTTGGAATTTTTTTGCGTTTGCTTTTTTTGAAGACTTGTAATCAGTTACAGGTTTACTTGAAAAGAAAATCTGGAACATTGAAGCTATCGAATTAATCTGGTGCGGAATATTATTGTCTGTTGCCAGATCATCAATTTCATCTACCAAAAGCTCGCAATTTCTCTCAAGCTTTGAGTAAAGATTGTTTTTCATTTTGTTAATTGTCTTAATGGAATTGATTGCCGCCGTAACAGATATTGGGTTTCCCGCAAAGGTGCTTGCTTGGTATACATTTCCGTCTGGTGCAAGTTTATTCATTATCTCCTTTTTTCCACCCACTGCAGCTATTGTAAATCCGTTTCCAAGTGCCTTGCCAAGAGTAGTAATGTCTGGCTTGACTTTGAAAGTCTTTTGTGCCCCGCCCTCTGACACTCTAAAGCCAGTAACAACCTCGTCAAAGATGAGTGGAACATCATTCTGTTTGGTAATTTTTCTAACGTCGGAAAGAAAATCCTTTTCAGGTAGAATGAGGCCCATGTTTGCAAGAACTGGTTCTATTATTAGACCGGCAACATCCTTGTGCTTTGAAAGAACCTGATCAAGTGTTTGTGAGTCATTGTATGGAACTACAAGGGTGTTCTTTGAAACTTCGCTTAACCCTCCCTCAGAAACTGAAAGGCCAATATGTGCAGAGCCAGAACCAGCTTGGACCAATACAGAGCTGTATGCCCCATGATAGCATCCCTCAAACTTGATAATTTTTTTCTTTTTTGTAAATCCCCTTGCCAATCTGATTGCTGTCATGGTTGCCTCTGCACCAGTGTTAACAAGACGGACCTTATCCATGGAGGGAAAGTTTTTGATGATTAATTTTGAGAGCTCCACTTCAAGCGCAGTAGGGATTGTATACAGTGTTCCCTTTTTCAGTTGCGAAGAAACTGCGGAGATTATTTCCTTCCTTGCATGTCCAAGTAACAGTGCACCATATCCGTTGCAGTAGTCAACGTAGCGTTTCCCATCTTCATCCCAGATTGAGCTTCCCTGTGACTTTTTTACAAAGAATGGATAAGGTTTGAAATATCTTACAGGGCTGTTTACGCCTGACGGAATTATCTTTTTAGCCTGATCAAAGAGTTTTTTTGATTTTGATACCATTTACAAAATTCATGTTAATTATCACTAATATCTTTCTAATGTGAGGTGATGTTTTTTTCACGCCTTGAGAGTGCCTTGTAGATGGCTGCAACTATAATTGTTCCAATGAAAGGCGTAGTCCAATAAAGCCAAAGGTCGCTTGGGACTCCCGAGATAATTGCAGGCGCTAGTGACCTAATCGGGTTCATTGATGCTCCAGAAATTTCCCCAAAAAGCAAAACATCAATGGCAACAATTCCACCTATTGCAATACCAGTTAGCATTGCAAGTTTTTTGAAGTGTACTACTATATAGATTGTTCCCATTAAAAATATGGATGCAATAATTTCATAGCCAAAAATTACACTCAAATCATGTGTAAGATTTGGAGCGTTAGTACCAAGTTTTGCATAGTCACCTATAACAAACAATACGAAAATGCTGCCCAAAAATGCGCCAACAGCCTGCGCCACAAAGTAAATCGGAAGCTGTTCCCCCTTCACGTGTCTTGTAATGAAAAATGCAATAGTTACGGCTGGATTAAAGTGGGCCATTGAATACTTGCCAAATACATAGACCGCAACTGCTAATGCTACAAAGTGCCCCGCAGCAATGAAACCAATTCCATAAATTCCTCCAAGCATTTCATCATAGACTATCGAGCCTGTTGCGCCCACTACAAGGACAAAAGTTCCAATAAGTTCAGCGATAAAAATTATTTTGTTGGATGAATCCATTGTTAATCTATACAAACAAATGGATTATGTAAGTAAATGCGATTGCGAGCCCGGCAGCACCTGGTATTGTAATTACCCAGGAAAATATTATCTGCCTGCTAACTTTCCAGCGAACCGCACGTTTTCTTCGTGCTGCACCAGCTCCCATGATAGTGCCAGTAATTGCATGGGTTGTGCTTGCAGGAATTCCTAATATTGCAAAAACAGCTAACATCAGCCCGCCACCAGTTTCAGCTGCAAACCCCTGATATGGTTTCAGTCTGGTGACTTTGAGACCAAGTGTCTTAATGACTTTGTATCCACCAAAGAATGTACCCAAGCCCATTGCAGCTGCTGCTGCAAAGATTACCCAAAGTGGCATATGAATTTCAGAAATAATACCCGCTGAAAATAGGATAAGAACAATTATTCCCATGGTTTTTTGCCCATCGTTTGCTCCGTGTGTAAGTGCAAACCAAGCAGATGATATTATTTGTAATCTACCAAATGTCCTGTTTACTATGGCTGGTCTGCGTTTCGCAAGTACAGCAATTATTATTCCTGCTAATGCCATACCAAAGGCTATTCCGCCTATTGGCGCGATAATTATTCCCGCAAAAACTTTGGTTAGCCCACCATAAACAAGTTGTTCAAAGCCCAATCCCGCAATACCTGCTCCCATTATTCCACCGATTAAGGAATGACTGTTGGAAATTGGTAATCCAAAATATGTGCATAATGAACTCCAAGCTATTGCACCTGCCAAGCCTCCAATAATCATATAGACGGTTATCTGGTCAGGACTTACAATTCCTTTTGCAATAGTAGTGGCTACCGCAACACCAAAAATGAACGGTCCAGCAAAATTAGCAGCGGCGGATATTGTAACTGCATGAAGCGGTCTTAAAACACGCGTTCCAATTACTGTGGCAACCGAGTTAGCAGAATCATTGAATCCATTTACAAAATCAAAGATTAATGCTATGATTATAGCGACAACTGCTAATTCGTACATAAACCATCAGGTATATTTTAGAACGATATCTTCAACAACATCAGCAACATCTACACATCTGTCTGATGCAGTTTCCAATGATTCATAGATATCTTTTAGTTTAATGATTTCTATTGCATCATTACCCTCAAAGAGTTTGGATATAGCAAGCGAATACAAATCATCTACTTTGTGTTCAATTGCACTTGTATTTCTACAATGCTCAATCATTGAAGAAGGATTCTTAATATTTCGTAATTTGGATGTCATTAGTTCTACCTCTTTCGTTGCTTTCACCAGTTCATTTGCAATCTCCAATGAGTATGGAGGAGTAGTGGTTATTTTGTAACTATGAAGTCTTGCAGATATACCATCAATATGATCAATTGTATCATCTATTTTTGATGCAACCCTTTGCATGTCCTCACGATCCAAAGGCGTGATGAATGTCCTGTTTAACTCAGAAAAAATTTCTCGCACTAGGGAATCAGCCTGAGTTTCAAGAGTATGGATTTCTTTGTGGCATTCAGCATTCTTAAGATCTGATAACATAACAACTAATGCTTCAGATATCTCAACTGATTTTTTTGCCAGATTATCTAAAGTTACTAAAATTTCTTTTTCGTTTGATTTTACCCAAGAGAAGAATTGTCCCATAACTTGCGTAGAAAAGTTTTGGAGTTAACTATGATGCACATAGTCTATATTGTAACTATATAGTAACGGAGTTACATTCATCTGATAAAAAATGAAATCAAAAGCAACAAAGTACAAACAAAGAACAATTAACGTTTGGAACGAGGTTGCACCATTTTACCATAACCGATGGGCAAAAAATGAGATCGGTCCTTTTAGCGTAACAAATGATCTGATAAAATCAGCAAGAATAAGGTCTGGAAACACAGTACTGGATCTGGCATGCGGTACGGGTCTTGTTACAAAGAAAATTTTAACCAAGGTTGGAAGGGGTCAGGTTTACGGTGTTGATAGCTCAAAGTCTGCACTAGACATTGCAAGAAAGTGGGTAGGAAAGAAACGAAACATGCATTTCATACTTGGCGATACTGAAACAATACAGTTTGATACAAAGTTTGACATAATTACGTGTCAGTATGCCCTTTTTTTCTTTCCCAATGCACAAAAGGTACTGAAAAACATGAAAAAATTTCTGAAAAATAACGGCATCATTGCAATGAGTGTTCATGGCAAGTTTAATGTTCCTTACTTTGATAGCATACTCAAGCCTGCAAGGAAGCTCATTCCAGATTATCTTCCAAAATATCCAGACATGGATCGCTTTGGAACCAAAGACACATTCAAGAATGTGTTTGTAAAGGCTGGATATGACAGAATTGTTGTAAAAAAACTGCTATTCCGATACAGCCCAGGAACGTTTTCAGATTATTGGAACAACTACAAAAAATATCTATCAAAGCCATTAAAAGAAAAATTCAATGCGTTAAACAAATTTCAAAAGACAAACCTTCGGGAGATGGTGAAAGACAACACATTACAATATACAAAGAAAAACGGAAAGATTGACTTTCCATGGGAAGTTTTACTGCTTACTGCTAGAAATCAGTAGTAAAAGAATTGCCTAAAGTTCTTCTTCACATTTGATTACAATATCTGAAGCAGAGTCATAAGATGTGTCATGATCATCTCCTCCGTCAATTATATCAAAGCCAAGTCCGCCAATTAGTTTGTCATCACCTGATTCGCCTTTGATAATATCATATCCCTCGCCTCCGATTATGCAATCATTTCCTTCTCCGCCGAAAATTATGTCATTACCACCAAGTGCAAAGATCAAGTCAGATGCATCTGTGCCTATAAGAATATCATCTTCTGAAGTTCCTAAGATCTGGTTATAATCTGATAATGATTGGCCACATGCCTGAACGGAGACAACTTGTTGAAAACTATTTGAGTTTCCAAAGCTGTCGGCTACATTCCATGTAATTATGGTATCGCCCAAGGGAAATGTTTCTGGTGCATCATTTGTTATTGTTGGTGATGCATCTACCAAATCAAGTGCATCTGCATCGCCAATTTCAACCAAGTTTTCAAGAGAGAAGCTGTCAACTATAACATTATCAGGTACTATTAATTCAGGTGCGGTGGTGTCAACCACTGTAACTGTCTGGGTTGCTGTTGCAGAGTTGCCAGA
>LUMK01000176.1_pt1 | contig 12257 bp, 10 predicted proteins | sample 729981 | NCBI WGS metagenome assembly LUMK01 (sample SAMN03860265, study PRJNA289734) | marine metagenome | biome: seawater column; feature: ocean; material: water; isolation source: Red Sea water column Station 22 - depth 200m | place: Saudi Arabia: Red Sea | collected 2011-10-15 | depth 200 m
GCGTGTGAGGAAACATATCCACCATCCCCAACTTTTGCAGTCCGTACCCCTCGCCCTCAAGGAGTGCAACATCCCTCGCCTGAGTGGAGGGATTACACGAGATATAGACAATCTTCTTTGGCATCATCTTCGCCACATCGGAGACTAGTTTCGGGTGCATCCCAGCACGGGGAGGGTCGAGCAGGAGAGCGTCCGGCGGTTCGATCTCCTTGGAGATTGACGACTGCCTGAAGAACCGATCGAGGTTCGCCACGAAGAACCGGCAGTTGATGATCGAATTGGAAACTCCGTTCCGGACCGCGTCCTCCACCGCCGGCGGTACCGCCTCAAATCCGTAGACTTTCTCAACATGAGGCGCCATGAAAATGGACGTTGAGCCGGTTCCGCAATAAAGATCGTAGAGAACTTCATTGCCCTGAAAGTCACCAAACTGCAGGGCAAGCTTGTAGAGGTTTTCTCCCTGTGTGGTGTTGGTCTGGAAAAATGAGTTTGCCGAAACCTCGAAGGTGAAGTCACCGAGCCTTTCGGTGATGGTGGGGCTTCCGTGGAGAAGCACTTCCCACTCCCCGTAAGAGACGCCGGCCTTGCGACGGGTGATATTGTTCACGATGGACGTAATCTCAGGATGGTCGCTCTTCAACCGCTTCACGAGCGGGGCGAGCAGCTCGGTCTCTTCGTGGGAGGTGACAATGTTGACCATCACATCATCTGTCCGCTCCCCAACTCGGATGATGAGGTTCCTGAGAAAGCCGGTGTGTTCGCGAATATCATAAGGCGCCAGCCCGGCCTCCCGGCTCACCTCTCGGACAGTAGCCAAAATTCTGTTGCCGATCGACTTCTGGATTTCACACAGGTTAATATCGAGTATCTTGTCGTACCGTTCCGGGATGTGGAGCCCCAGGGCGATATCGGCTTCAGCGCTCTCTTCTTCCTCCTCCAGAATCCACCGCCGGTTCGAGAAGGAAAACTCCATCTTATTTCTGTAGTGATACTGCTCATCGGCTGGAATCACTGTCTCAAGTGCGGGATAATCTATATGGCCAATGCGTCTGAATAGATCCAACACTTGTTCTTTCTTCTGTTTTATCTGAACGTTGTAATTGAGGTGTTGAAAGGAACATCCGCCGCAAGTAGGAAAGTGCTCACACGGCGCCTTGACTGACTCGGGCGATTCCTCCAGAACCTCGAGAACCCTCGCCTCCGCATAACCGCGACGCCGCTTCGTGATGCGGGCCATCACCTTCTGCTTGGGGATAGCGCCACGGACGAAAATGGCGTAGTCGTCGAGGTGGGCCACCCCCTTCCCGCCGAAGGCGAGGGATTCGATGGTCAGTTCATACTCATCACCTTTGTTGGGGCGAGTCATAATCAGGTCGTTCGTTGCTCAGTACTCTGATGCGGCGCGGCCGCCCGTCACAATGGCGACGGAAGCGCTGGCGCCGATCCTGCTGGCCCCCGCCTCCACAAGAGAGACGACATGCCCAAACCCTTTGATCCCCCCGGAAGCTTTTACGCCGAACTCTTCCCCGACCGTTTCTCGAAGGAGCCTCACGTCTGCCAGCGTAGCGCCGCCTGTCGAAAAGCCCGTGGAAGTTTTGACGAAATCAGCGCCCGAATCACGGACAATCTCCGTCGCCTCCTTCTTTTCGGCCTCAGTTAGCAAGCACGGTTCAATTATCACTTTCACCGTGTGTGATTCCGCGGCGACGGCGACCGCTTCAATATCGCCGGAGACAAGCGTGAAGTTACCTTCTTTGAGGGCGCCGATGTTCATCACCATATCGAACTCCACAGCCCCGTCCCGAAGGCCCTGTTCAACGGCCGCCACTTTCTCCGCAGTGGAGGCACCGCCAAGCGGAAAGCCGGCCACGGTACAGACGCCAACGTCGCTGTTCGAGAGTCGGTCGGCGCACTGCCTTACATGAACAGGATTGACGCAGACGGTGGCAAAGCCGTACTCGAGAGCCTCGTCACACAGTTGCGATATATCGCTTGCCGTGGCGTCTGGGCGAAGGAGAGTATGGTCGATGAGGCCGGCGAGTTGGGATGGAGAGAGGGAGGCCATTTATCCGTTCACAATTGCCTTGACGTCCTGAGCGAGTGTCTCCGCTCCGCCTTTTGTGGGCGCTTCAGCGTAGATGCGCAAGATCGGCTCTGTGTTCGATTTCCGAATATGCACCCATCTGTCGTTCCAGGAAAGCTTCAGCCCATCCCGCTCGTCGGCCGCCGCATCATCAAAGGAGGTAGCGATCTTTTCAAAAAGAATCTCGGCCTCGATTCCTTCAATGGAAACCCTCTCTTTCACAATTTCGAATTGAGGCAGTGCGGTCATCACACCGCTGAGAGGATCATCGGTCAACGACAATCGCTGGAGCAGGGCGGCAGCGGCCACCAGTGAATCGCGCCCGAGATGAACCTCTGTGAGGATGACGCCGCCGTTCCCTTCGCCGCCGATCAGTGAGCCGTTCGCCTTCATCATTTCAACTACATTGATCTCGCCCACTGCGCTCCTCAAGACTTGTATATCGCGAGCCCCCGCCACCCTCTCCACCGCCAGTGTGGTGGAAAGATTGGTCACCACAGGCGCGGAACTGTCAGCGCTGTGTAGAAAACTGTCCACCGCAAGAACGAGCGTATATTCCTCCCCGATCGCCCTCCCGTTCTCATCAACGATGGCGAGCCTGTCTCCGTCCGGATCAGCGGCAAGACCGACGTGGCAACTTTCCTCCCTCACCACTCTTGAGAGCTCGCCGAGGTTTTACGGAAGCGGCTCCGTCCCCCTCACAAAGTCGCCGGTCGGTTCACAGTTGATGGCGACCACCTCACAGCCGAACGCCGACAGAAGTTTAGGTAGTCCCTCGGCAGCGGCGCCATTTACGGCATCAACGGCCACACGAAAACATCGATTCCTGATCGCCTTGAGATCGATCCACCCCACATCACAGATTTTCGCAATATGACGGTCGATAGCACTCCCGTCCTCGATCCGTTCGCCGGAAATTTCGCTCGCTTTCAGATCGGCCCCTTTCAGCGACATAAGCTCTTCCACCTCTTCACCGTTAAGGAAACAGCCGTCCCGCCCGACAAACTTCAGGCCGTTCCATTCTGAAGGGTTGTGACTCGCCGTGACGACAATGCCTCCGACGGCGTCGCCGGCCTCAACGGTGTACTGTACAGTCGGCGTCGGTACGATTCCACAATCTTCGACCGAGCGTCCCAGTTTCTTCAGCCGGTCTGTAATGTCCGATACAAACTCCTTGCCGGAAGGGCGGCTGTCACGCCCGATGACGATCCCCCCATCGGGACAGAAGCGGTGAAAGGCGCCGGAGATCGATTCAATCAACATAATGGATTTTTCCTATTCATTGTAACGGGAGAAAGTTATTAACGACAGTTATTTCGGACATCATTACGGCCTAAAAAAAATCCAGATTCGATTGCTCGAATCTGGATTTTGCATAAGGGCCGTATCAGGAGGGTTGGGAAGGAGGGTGCTATCTACGACCCTTAGCTCTCTTTAACTTTTTCTCCGCACTTGGTTTTAAGTAAAAGGATTTTCTCCTTACCTCTCGAAGTATCCCTGCTTTCTCGTATTTCTTCTTGAAACGCCGCAGAGCCCTTTCAAGTTCCTCACCTTTTTTGACTGAAACTTCAACCATTCAAAACACCCCCCAACTATCCCAGATAGTTCCGGAGGTTCTTACTGCGTGACTTGTGCCGAAGCCGGCGAATCGCCTTCTCTTTGATCTGCCTGACGCGTTCGCGAGTAAGATTGAACTCCTCGCCGATCTCATTGAGCGTCAGGGCATAGTCCCGGCCGATGCCGAAATACATTTTGATCACGTCCCGTTCCCGATCTTTCAGTGACTCAAGGCTCTGACGAATCTCTTCCTTGAGGGACTCGCCCATCAGCACCGTCTCGGGCGGGCGCTGGTTCTCATCCTCGATGACGTCCATCAGAGAGTTCTTATCGCCATCCCGGAACGGCGCGTGGAGAGAATGGTGGCGGCGGGAGATGCGGATGGCGTCTGTCACCTCTTCTCCTTGCATCTCGAGCTGCTTTCCGATCTCATCTTCGTTCGGGGGGCGTTGATACTCTGACTCAAGGTTTTCGGCAGCTTTCGTGATCTTACTGATCGTCCCCACCCTGTTAAGAGGGAGACGGACAATTCTGGAATGCTCCGCCAGCGCCTGCAGGATTGACTGACGAATCCACCAGACAGCATAGGAAATAAACTTGAAGCCGCGCGTTTCATCAAACCGCTCGGCAGCTTTGATCAAGCCGAGATTGCCTTCGTTGATGAGGTCGGTCAGCGGGAGGCCCTGCCCCTGGTAATCCTTGGCAACAGAGACGACAAACCGGAGATTCGCCTCCGTCAGTTCATTAAGCGCGATGGCGTCGCCCTGCTTAACACGCTGCGCAAGTTCAATCTCACGGGCCGGCGCGAGCGGCTCAAATTTCCCGATCTCTTCGAGATAACGGCTCAAACTTCTGTTTGCATCAGATGGCATAGATTCTTCCTGTTTCTAAGTTTCGAGTTTACCCCGGGTCCCCAAGCGGCTGAGAAATTACGCCCTGCCCTTGAATTCTCCAACACCTAATGGCCGTCTGTCAATTTGCCACTACCCATTTCGCAAGCCGAATAAATTCAGGCACATCCAGTTTTTCCGGCCGTTGACTCAGATCAAACTGCGTACCATCGATTTCCAGCGATGCGAGGGAGTTTCTGAGCATTTTCCGGCGCTGACCGAAGGCGAGCCGTGTGACACGTGAAAGGGCGTCGCTCTCGGACTGTGAAAGAGGTTCACCGGTTAGCGGCGTAATTCTCACCACGGCCGATTCAACCTGCGGTTTCGGTACGAATACCTCCGGAGGCACGTTCAGGATGATTTCGATATCGGCCCTCGCCTGAAGATTGACCGACAGCCTGCCGTAGGTTTTTGAACCAAACGGCGCCGCCATCCTTTCCGCAACTTCTTTCTGAATCATGAAGTGACAATCGTACCAGAACGGATGTCCTTCAATCAGTTTAAAGAGAATGGGTGATGTGATGTTATAGGGCAAGTTGCCGACAACACGAACATTTTCGGTGCCGAACCTGAGCTGCCGCCAATCTAACTTTAGTACATCCTCATTGATAAAGGTACAGTTTTCCAGATCGGCTCGGCCTGAAAGCAGGTGAAATAGATCGCCATCAATCTCAATCCCCACCAGATCGTTGACTCGCGGGGCAAGCAGCTCTGTCAATGCCCCTCCGCCTGGACCTATTTCAAGGATTGAATCGGAGGTCGAAGCCCCGATCAGAACCGCCAGTTTCCTGAGCAGATTTGTGTCAGCCAGAAAGTACTGCCCCCACCGCTTCCTGGCGGTGTGCCTCATTTCGGAAGACCGAAGAAATCCTGGGCGGTGGCGGAGGTGATGCGGGCAAGCTCCATCAGTTTCATCGCCTTGATCTCGGCGATCCTCTGCCCAATATAGGGAATGTTCGACGGCTCGTTAACCTTGCCCCGGTTCGGCACCGGCGTCATGAACGGGCAGTCTGTTTCGAGCATGATCCGTTCCACCGGCGTCATCTCCAGCACCGCTTCTGTACTGTTCTTGCCGAAGGTGACGTTCCCCGTAAATGACAGGAGGCATCCCGCGTTAAGCGCGCGCTCGGCCGTCGGCACGTCACTCGAAAAACAGTGGAGAACCGCTTTGGAAGGAGACACCTCTTCGACAATCTTCAGCAAGTCGTCATCCGCATCGCGGTTGTGGATCACCGCCGGCATCTCCAACTCCGCCGCCATTTCGAGTTGGGAGCGAAACACCTCTCTCTGCTGCTCCGGCGGTGAGAAATTCCTGAAATAGTCGAGACCCATCTCACCGACGGCCACCACCTTCTCGTGAGTAAGAAGTTCCTTTACCTGTGAGAGGTAATCTTCCGGGGCATCTTTCGCATCGTGGGGATGGACGCCTGCCGTGGCAAAGACGCCATCGAATCGTTCGGCAATGGATATTGAAGTTCGTGAAGACGCCAAGTCAGTGCCGACGCAGATGATTCGCTCCACCGATGCCGCTCTCGCCCGCTCCATGACGGAATCGAGACGATCCTTCAAATCATCGTAATAGAGATGGGCGTGGGTGTCGGTGTACAATTGCGGAAACAGCGGCGCTTCTACGAAATCCTGACGCCCGAACCGACCTCCGGATCTTCCACCGTCACCACCACCACCGAGTCATCACCGCTTGCCGCCAGAAGCATGCCGTTGGATTCGACGCCGCGGATTACCGCCGGCTTCAGGTTTGCGACAATAGCGATCGTTTTTCCCACCAACTCTTCCGGAGAGTAGTGTTCGGCTATGCCGGCCACGATCTGCCGCTCCTCCTCCCCCACTCGAATCTGGAGTTTCAGGAGCTTGTCCGCCCCTTCAACTTTCTCGGCCGCTGTGACAACTGCGGTCCGCAGATCCACTTTCGCGAAATCTTCGATGCTGATTTTTCCGTCCGACATATTTGACTCCTCTGTTTCACTTTGTTCTTCGTCCGCTTCCGGCAATTCAATCTTTGGAAAGGGAATCTCAAAATCGCCGAGGGGGAGACCCTTTTCCAGCGGCTTTCGGGCAGTGTCAGCCTCGACGCCGATCATCCTCAGCACTTTTTCCGTCCGTGCCGGCATGATGGGACGTAGCATCACCAGCGCCTGCCGGAGCGATTCGGCAGCAGTGTAAAGGACTGTCCCTGCCCGTTCGAGATCGCTCTTCACCAGTTTCCACGGTTCAGTCCGCTCCATGTAGCGGTTGATCGCCCGGACTAACTGCATCGTCTCTTCCACCGCTTCGCTTAGGCGCATGGATGAAATGTGATCGGGAATGACTTTAGAGAGTGCCTCACTAGCGTTACGGAGCTCCGTCTCACGTTCCGAAGGCTCACTACTTTCCGGAATCGTCCCGCCGAAGTGTCTCCCGATAAGGGTGGTGACTCTTCCCACGAGATTTCCGAGATCGTTGGCGAGGTCGCTGTTGTACCGCTTCACGAACGATTCGAGAGTAAAGTTGGCGTCCTGTCCCAGCACCATCTCCCTCATGAGATAATACCGCACGGGATCGACGCCGTACTCCTCGATAAGGTCCAGTGGATTCACCACATTGCCCAACGACTTGCTCATTTTCGACTCGCCAGAGAGCCACCAGCCGTGGGCGAAAATCGATTTCGGCAGCGGCATTCCCGCCGACATTAGCATGGTGGGCCAGTAGACAGCGTGCGTGGTCAGGATGTCCTTTCCGATAAGGTGGTACTCGCACGGCCACCATTTTTCATAGCTTTCGCCGTCAACACCGTAGCCGGTGGCTGTAACATAGTTGATCAGTGCATCAAACCAGACATAGGTGATATAATCGCTGTCAAAGGGGAGATCGATCCCCCAGCTCAGTCGCGACTTCGGGCGCGAAATACAGAGATCGCCCAGCGGCTGTTTCAGGAAACCGAGCACTTCGTTCTTGCGGTGCTCCGGCTGAATAAAGAGCGGATTGGCGTGGATATGATCTATGAGCGCGTTCTGATACTTGGACATTCCGAAGAAATAGTTTTTCTCCTTCAGTTTTTTGATGTCCCTGAACTCGCCCGACTCCGCCTCCCTCTCAGTAATGAACCGCTCCTCAGAGACTGAATAGAGCCCTTCATATTCGTCCTCGTAAACATCTCCGCTGTCGAAGACAGTCTGCAAGATATCCTGCACCACCTTGACGTGCCGATCCTCGGTGGTACGGATAAAGTCATCGTTTGAAATGTGGAGTTTTTTCCACAGTTCTTGGAACCGGGGCGCCATTTCATCACAGTGCTCCTGAGGAGCCACACCTCTGGCATCCGCCGCCTGCTGCACTTTCTGACCGTGTTCGTCCAGTCCGGTGAGGAAGAAAACGTCCTCACTGCTGTCGCGATAATAGCGCGCCAGAACATCAGCAAGTATCGTTGTATATGCGTGACCGATGTGAGGCTTGTCGTTCACATAATAGATCGGCGTGGTGATGTAGAACTTGCTCATTGCTGACTGTTCAGGCCGTCTCGAACTTCCATTAACAGATTCATCAGGACCAAATTTACCTGAAAATTCCGGCTCAGCGAATCGGCACACTTTTCAATGGCGGCGATGATCCTCGGATGGTCTGCTTCGGGGTACCGATCGCTGAACTGCCGTACCTCCTTCTCCAACATCGATAGGATGAACTGTGAATCGCCATTCAGTTTTTGAGCGTGGAGGGCGTCCCTGAACCAGTAACTGAGGAGCTGAAACTGGAATGCAAGTTCGGCCGGGCTTGAGCGATAAGTCACAGCGCCGTGGGCGAGAAACTTCCTCCAGCTGCTCGCTGTCCCGGAAACGGCCCAGGAGAGCATCGACTGAAGCGTTGATGTAATCTCGCCCAGATCGGAATCGGCAAGCGACCGGGCCATCCTCACATTGCCCTGAGAAAGATGTGCGACGAGGAGAGCGTCCTCCCGAGGGAGTTTGAAAGCGTCCTCGAGGTGTGACGCAACTTGAGTTTCGGTCACCGCCGGGAAATAGATGGACTGACAACGGGATCGGATTGTTTCGAACAATCTTTCGGGGTACTCCGTGCATAGGATCAAGGTCGTGCCCGGCGGCGGTTCTTCGAGCATCTTGAGCAAGGCGTTGGCCGACTCTCCCTGTTGGGACATCAGCTTCTCAGCTTCGAATATGAGAAAGATTTTCTGTCCCGACTCCACCGCTTTCAGGTGAACCTTTGTCCGAATTTCCCTGATGGAGTTTATCAGGATGGTCTTCGCCCGCGGCAATTCCAGCTTGACGTAAGGGTCCTCTCCTTTCTTCCCGAGAAGCTCTGTAAGCAATTCCGCTGTTCTTGGTGTCAGCGCCTTCAGAGGAGGATCGTTCTTATCAATAACCTTGTCGCGGGGGAACGGCACAATGACCGTGAGGTTCGGGTGCTGAAGCGAGCCGAATTTGCTGCAGGAAGGACAGCTTCCGCACGAGGTGTCAGAGGGGTTGTGGCAATTGAGCAGTGAAGCGAACCGAATCGCCATAGCCTCCTTCCCCGCTCCTGCAGGCCCGTGAAAGAGATAGGCGTTGCCGACCCGATCTCTTCCGAAAATGGAGAGGAGCCGTTTCCAAATCTCCCGCTGACCGACGATATCGAATTTCATCTCTGTTTCCTCAGCCACGATTGCGGATTCAGTTTGGCTCGATTCTCCCAGATTTCGAAGTGAAGCTTCGCCCCTTCTAGCGATCCTGAATCACCGACGTGAGCGATCACGTCCCGAGCGTTCACATAACTATTCTCGTCCACCTCCACATCAATCACGTGGGTATAAACCGAGTAGAAACCGTCGCCGTGATCCAGAATAACCGTATTGCCGTAACCGCGGATTTAGGTGACCGTCGTAACAATTCCGTCATAGATGGCTTTCACTTCGCTACCTGTTTTTCCCCGAATGTCAATGCCGGTGTTCTCCGTCACCGTCTTCAGTTCCGGATTTCGGTGGGTGCCGAACCGGGAGATGACAGCCCCTTCAATGGGCCATGGCAGTTTCCCTTTCAGCTGTCTGAACGGAGCTGATGCCACCATTTCAGCCTCTTTCCGGCGGCGTTCGAGTTCGGCGATCCTTGCCGCCCGCTCCCGCTCCAGGCGCGTGATGATCGCTTCCATCTCCCGAGCCGACTTTTGCCGCTCCTTGAGAGCCACTGTCATCTGCTGCCTGTCCCTCTTGAGGTTGTCCAGCTGCTTGCTCCGCACTCTCCGCCGCTGATCGAGCCACTTTTTTCGGGACGATTTTTCCCTGTCTATTTTCGTGATGTCGGCCAGTTCCGCCTTCTGAATAGATTGCTGCCGCTCAATTTCAACCAATGTCCTTCTGATCTCCTCCGCCAGCGCCTTGTCGTAATCCGAAATTATTTTGAGGTACTTCGCCCGATACACTGCCTGACTCCACGATTCCGAGTTGAGCAGCTTCTCCAAATCGGACAGTCGACCTTTCTTGTACGAAGTGATGACGCGCTTTGTGTAGCGGACCACAAGTGAATCGCGTTCCGCTTCTTTCACAACGATCGCCTTTTCCGCTTGTTCGATGGCGTGCCGTTTGCGTTTCTCCTCTCGTCTGAGCCGAAAAAGCAAGTCCCTGACGAGGGATATCTCTTCATCAATTTCGTTGAGTCGTTCGATCTCGCTCTTCTCTCTGTTCGATGTTTCGCCAATCCTTTTCTCAAATTCCGTGATCTCGCGCCTGATCTTGTCGAGCTCACCGCTGTGGAATCTGATGTCCTTCTCAATCTCTTGCGTTTGCCCCGCCAGAACCGAGGTCATGAAGATGAACAGGACACGAAAAGGGGATTTCATCTGCTTTGCCAAGGATCAAAATTAAGATTGACGGTCAACAATTCCTTTCTCCAAACTCCTTGCCAGAACTGACATAAGTCGCTATTTTGAGACTAAGACAATTCGGAGACAAAAGTGAAGAATGCAGTTTGGCCAAATCTGTTCAAAGGATGGAACAGAACAGAAAGCGACACGGTTTACACCCTGAAGCAGGTTCCGGTTTTCAAAGATTTCAGCAAACGGGAGTTCGCTGAAATCGAGCAACTGGTCCACCACCGAAGCTACGCCGCGGACGATTATGTGTTCAAGAATCGCGCCCCCGGTGAAGGGATGTACATCATTATGAAGGGGACGGTCAAGATTACGATAGGGACTAGGACCGGTAGTGAAAGTGTCCTTGCCGAACTGACCGACGGTGACTTTTTCGGCGAGTTGGCCCTCTTTGATGATGAACCGAGATCGGCAAACGCCATCGCCACCACGGACGCGGAATTGATCGGTTTTTTCACCGCCGATCTTCTCTCCCTTCAGGATCGCAATCCTGAACTGGCGAACAAGATTCTCTTCAATCTGGGCGGTATGCTCGGTGAACGGTTAAGAGGCACAAACAGTCTCCTGATGGAGGCGCAGGGCGTGGAGGACGATGGATAAGAATCTTCCGACCGACTATTTCCAGCTGATTTACCGTCTTCTCGTCGGCCTGGTGGCGGCGGGCTTTCTGTATTTCGTCTGGCCTTTTGTCTCCAACGTCGTCCTGATGCTCGTTTTCGCTTTTCTATTTACGACGGTCCTGCTTTCGTCAGTGGATGCGTTGGAGAGAAGAATCCACAGTCGAGGGATCAGTGTTTTGTTGATCACGGTCGGCGTGCTGGCGGGGATCGGAATCTTTATCGGAAGCTTTATTTCCCAGCTTTCATCTCAGGCGGCCGAGTTCTCTTCCCGCGTGGACCCCGCTACACTCACCGCTGAGTTCAAGGGCCTCGGCGAAAGGTTCATGGCCGCCCTGCCGGGCTTTGCTTCCAACATGGTCTCCTCCAGTGGCGATTTCGCATCCACGCTCAGTACTTTCATTAATGCAGTTGTTGAGAATCTCGCTTCCCTCGCCGGCGCCATCGGAAGCTTTATGCTCACCGCCGCCATGATCCTAATCTTTACCATCATTCTGCTGGCGGAGTATCACTCCTTCCGAAAGACTCTCGTGAGCTACATCTCAAACAAATATTTCGAGGTCGGCCTGAAGCTCATCTTCAATATCGAAAAATCGGTCTCCAGTTACCTTCGAGGGCAGTTTCTCTCGGCGGCCAGTGTGGCGCTCATGTCTGTCATCGGACTTGTCATTTTGAATCTGGCCGGCGCGAACCTGACACTCATCGTCTTCATCGGAATCATAGCCGGACTGGCGAACCTGATCCCCCTCGTGGGGCCGTTCGTCGGAATGGTACCGGCAATTCTGATCGCCTTCATGAACAACCTCGGCAGCGAGGCGGCCGTCGCCCACATGCTCTTTGGCGTGGTGCCGTCACCTTTCTTCATACTCGATATAATTCTGATGTTCATTGTCGTCCAGCAGATTGAAGGGAACCTCATTACACCTGCATTGGTGGGTAAAAGCGTAGGCCTTCATCCTATGATTGTAATGATTGCATTATTAATCGGTGGTACAATTTTAGGACCATTGGGTATGCTCTTCGCCGTCCCAGCCACCGGTGTATTAAAAGTGATATTGACTGAGATTGCATTCGTTCGAAAGAATGCGCACCTGCTCTGACGGATTTATTTCTGTTCTATCCGAAATAATCGATAATTCGTAAACGTTAAATAGACTTCATCCCGCGGACCGTACCGATAAATCCATAATTGATTTTTATCATCTTTTCCATTCGCAACAATTTCGGATGGCCGACCCATTATTTCTTCCACTTCTGAAA
>LUMK01000196.1_pt1 | contig 12177 bp, 14 predicted proteins | sample 729981 | NCBI WGS metagenome assembly LUMK01 (sample SAMN03860265, study PRJNA289734) | marine metagenome | biome: seawater column; feature: ocean; material: water; isolation source: Red Sea water column Station 22 - depth 200m | place: Saudi Arabia: Red Sea | collected 2011-10-15 | depth 200 m
TCATTAGGGTTGGGCTTGCGCGCAAGTAAAGTGGATGAATCTTTTACATGAGAAACAACAACATTTTCCAAAGGGCTATAGTTATTCGCACCTTTTTCTTTTTCAATATTTTCGTGTTGTTTCGGAGTTAAATCCCCTATTCGAATACCATTAATGGTTAAATCATCACCATATCCGGTGATGGAAAGATTGTTCATGAATTATCCCTCGCTACAAGTAAAAAATAAAAATTAATACCAATGGACTGGTTAATATCAGTGAATCAAATCGATCAAGTACACCACCATGTCCCAACAAAAGTTTTCCGGAATCTTTTATCCCTGCATCACGCTTCAACATGGACTCTGCAAAATCACCAAGTTGACCACAAACACCCACAATAAAAGTTAGTATTAATACCTGTACTGGGTTCAGCACGTATTGAATAAAACCAATCATATTCATCACATAAAAGGACGCAAATGCTCCAATAATACCACCCACAAATCCCACCACTGTTTTCTTTGGACTGATGCGTTCGATCAACTTTTTCTTTCCCCACAATATTCCAAAAATATATGCGGCTGAATCACAGACCCATACGGAAAAAATCATAGACATGGTAAAACGGGTACCATTGACTTCATCCCAATTTCTAACTGCAATCATAGTCCCTAGTAAAACAGCAACATATACGACTCCGCTTATTGTTACCGATATATTTTCAAACGGATTTGGCTTGGCAGCAAATATTTCAATCAATAATAAAAGAACCACCGGTAATAAAATACCAGCAAGAATATTTGTAGGATGTATATGAGGATATTGGATATATAAAAAACAAACGGACAAAGCCATAAGAATACCTAGTATTGCATTAGGTTTAACTCCGCTGCTTTTTTTCATATCATAATATTCAAGAAGGCTAAGAAAAATGACTAAAGCCACAAAAGCAGCAAATAAGATACCACCTTCAATCAAAAGGTAGATTATTACTGGAATACCCAACAAAATAACCGGTAGTCTAGTCCAGAGCGTACTCACCATTTTTATACCAATACTTCCATTTCCTTTTCTAATACTTTAACATGAACAGGTGTATTTCCCAACATTTCACCATCAATATTTAACATATTTTGATCTTCAGGAAAAATTGAAAATTCACTTACCTGACGGTAATCAACAACAGGATCACTAATATGATTTCCACTGAATACTTTTGGGAATAATCGCAATAATTTAAGTCTTCCTACTTTTTTTACAATGATAAGATCAAGCAAACCATCATTTAATCTAGCTAATGGAGCCATTTTCATACCTTTTCCTGTGTGGATAGTATTGCAACCAATGACAAATGCAAAATCAGCTGCAATATTATTTCCTTCAATTTCAATTCTGCCAAAACGTTTTCTATGTCTAATTACCTCAATAATTGCGGCTATATCATAACGTGAAGTACCCAACCAACGTAATTTTTCTGCTAAATGATTCGCATCAGTAGGAATACCCCATCCAACTATATTAAAACTATAATAAATGACACCATCCGCATCACAGTGTAAGATGTCAATTTGTCTTCTTTGACCTTTCACGATACGTCTTGCTGCCTCAACCGGGTCAAGACAATTCAAATCATGCATGAATGAATTACCCGTACCACCAGTAATCAAGCCAATCGGAATCTTCTGAGCATCATTCCTACGCATTAATCCATTGATCACTTCATGCAGGGTACCATCTCCACCGATACAGCAAAAGCCATCGTACCCTATTAAATCAATTTCCTGTGCAATATCACGTGCATGACCGGCATATTCAGTTTCCAATATTTTGACTTCAGCATGGCTTCCTTCAAAAATTGGCAAAACCTTTTCCAGTATACGCGATCCTTTCTTAGCACCACCATGTGGGTTCACTGTAATGTAATAACGAGACATTTTAATTTCGGTGCTTCATATATTTATCATCGCCCCACTCTATAACTTCAATTTTTACCTTTGTTGTCCCTTGATTTACAAATTCCAGTTTTTTTGCGGCTCCATAAGAACAATCCAATATTCTCCCTTTTACATATGGGCCACGATCATTGATACGTAGGATAAGGGATTTATTATTTTCTATGTTTGTAACACGGACGATTGTATTCAATGGCAGAGTTTTATGCGCTGCCGTTAATCCATACATGTCATAAACTTCACCATTGGCTGTAAGCTTGCCATGAAAATCTTCAGCGTAAAAAGAGCTTACACCAGTCATCACTTTGCGATTTTTTACATTGGATGATGTCTTTAGGGTTGGCGGTTTTCCTTTATTTGTAATGTTGGGTTTAGCAGGTCCCGTTCGATATCGCGGTGAATTTGAACAACTACTGATCAAAGCAACAATTATGATAAGTAAATAGATTTTTGACATACAATTCAGGAATGGGTTCGAACTGATCCAATCAAATCTGTGGCCGATTTTCGATTAGTTTGATTTATAAATGAATCTAAAGAATCAATGATATCTTCACCAATACCGGGGTCTCTATAATTTGCCGTACCGACCTGCACAGTAGTAGAACCCGCCATCATATATTCAACAACATCATCAGTATTTACTATTCCTCCCATACCGATTATTGGAATAGATAATTTATTATATAACTTATGTACCATGGCCAGCCCAACAGGTTTGATTGCAGGACCTGATAATCCGCCATAGGTTGTAAAAATATTGCTTGTGCCACTTTTTGCATCAATACTCATACCAACTACAGTATTAATTGCAGAAACGGCGTCAGCGCCTGCATTTTCGGCAGATAACCCTATAGAAACTATGTCTGATACATTTGGGCTTAATTTCATAATTAACAATCGTTCAGTCAAAACGCGCAATTTCTCAGTCAATTTTGCTGTCATGTCACAATCCACACCAAATTCCATGCCACCTTTTTTAACATTTGGACAAGAAATATTGATTTCATATCCCGCAATTACAGAAGATACGGATTCCATCATTTCCATGATTTCAACATATTCCTGAACATCAGTACCAGCAATATTCACAATTATTTTGGTAGTAAGATTTTCGTAAATCGGCAGCATGTCTTGTATATACTTTTTCACTCCTATATTGGCAAGGCCAATTGAATTAATCATACCTGATGGCGTTTCAACAATTCTAGGTGGCGGGTTACCCTCACGCGGTTTTCGGGTGATTGATTTGGTAACAATAGCTCCTAAACGATTTACATCTACTAGTTCTGGCGCCTCGGTACCATAACCGAAGGTTCCCGATGCTACCCAAATTGGATTCTGAAATACTTCACTTCCCATTGATATCTTTAGATCAGCCAAAACTAATATCTCCAGCTTCATACACAGGTCCATCCAAACATATTAATGAATATTTTTTATGATAACTATGATCGCGAATTTTATAATTATTTCTTTCGATAACACATCCTTGGCAAAGACCAAAACCGCACCCCATATAGCTTTCGACAGATAATTGAGCTGGAATATTATTTTTTAGTGCAAATTCGCGTACTGCATGTAACATTGGTTCCGGCCCACATGCAAACAAGTATGTATTATTATTTTCTATAATAATTCGTTTTAAGGGTTCCATTACTGTCCCTTCATCTCCAATAGTACCATCATCTGTTGTAAGATAAATATTTTCTTCTGGATCATGTTCAATGAAATGTTCATTTCCTGATTTCGCTCCAATGATCATTGTATGATCGACTTTTTTTGTAGTACACTCCTTTTTCAAATTTAAAATGGGCGCCAGGCCGACCCCTCCGCCAATTAATACCGGATAAGTTCCATTGTCCCAATTTGAAAATGTATTACCTAATGGTCCCATTAATTCTACAATTTCACCTTCTTTTTGACTTGCTAGAATTTTCGTTACATCACCAAAAATTTTATAAATAATCGAAACAGATTCATGTTCGACTGAGGCAATACTCATTGGCCTGCGTAATGGGTGGCTCCAATCATCCATTGCAAGAATGTTGATAAATTGACCTGCACCTAAATAGTTATTTGCAATATTGGGCGCTTCATAATGCGTTTCCCAAATATTATGCGCCACTTCGCAATTCGATTTTATTCGGGCACGTTCAATAATCATTGGTTTCAGAAGTATCTACAAAGACAGAATTTAATAATGCGGCACGCTTTCCTGAAGGTTCAGCCTGATAAGAATCACTATGATGTTTTAGTATCCACTCATAATACTTTAATGCACTATCCGGTTGTACAAAATGATAATCATATTGGTATGCTAGAAAATAAGCCGCTTTTGCACTGGATTCAGAAACAGTATCTTCAATAACTATATCACGATAACCATCCATAGCTAAAACTGGATTATCATTCCATTTTTGTTCAGCCGTTACCAATTTTTCATCTGATGTTGAAGTCATTACCTTATATGATTTATCTGTATTGATAATTGCTAAGGCAAAATCTGTTTTAGGGAATTCATTGACAATTCGCTGTTTTAATAATTTTGACAAATTTAATTCACCTTTATCTTCCAGAATGACCGATTTTGCATATAAGGCTTTTGGGAAAAGTTTGGATTGATAAGCGTATTGAATAAGTAAATCTAAATAAACCAAGCCTGTATCGCTTCGGTCAAAATGAAAAGCTTCTAATTCAGTGATACTATATAAAATTTTTGCCAAATCATTTTGCTCATTTTCCGTAAAATAGAAATCAGAAATTGTATCCGATTCAGCAATTCGGAGTGACCAGGATACGAGGTTTAATTTGGAATGTTGATAAGCATTAATTTCCTTAATCCGAACCTGAGCTGGTTGTGCGTACAGTGATTGTTTATTTTCTTTAACCACTGAGCTATAATGTTTTAAAGCGTCTCCCATATCCCAATCTTGTTCGATAGAATAATTACCCAACATATAATATGCTTCTGCAGAAGCAATCGATTTAGGATAATCCTGCACAATTGATTCTAAACGGTTTTTGGATTCAGATATCATATTTTGCTCGTCATAAAGTTTGGCTAATTCTAATTCAAGGTCTGCAAAAATAGACTTATAATTTTCATCCAATAACATATTTTTTATAGAGCTAATGGCTAAATCCAAGTTGCCTTTCAACCTATAGATTCGAACTGTTTTTAAATTGCCCTCCTGTATTTGTTTTTTTGATTGGGAATTTTTGATCACCTCCTGGTATGCTGAAAGTGCACGGTCATAAGATTTTGCATCAAAAGAAAGTTCAGCAATACGATAATAAATTTGACCTCTCTCATTTTGATCTTGAATTCTCTCGGCTGACTTTTCAAGATTGTCCATCGCTTCAGCTTGCATTTGCTGTTCTAAAAATATTTCAGCAATTGCAAGGTATGACTTCGCTTCCATGTCAGTATTTAAACCGAAATTAATTAATTCATTTAGACCATTAATCGCAGGCTGAGGTTTATTTTGTTTCCATTTAACTAAAGATGTCCAGAATTCTACTTCAACATATACTTCATCACCGAATTCATTCTTCATTTCACCTAAAGTCCCTAGGGTTTCACGTAATTCACCACGATAAAAGTGCGATTGAACAATTAAAATAAATGCTTTTTTTCGTAATTTAAATTCGGGGTATTCATCAAGAACAATCCTAGATTTCTCAATGACTTTTTCATAATCGTTTATAGATGATTGGGGAATTTTTTCCCCTTGATTTTGTAACCGAATTGCTTCAGCCTTTTCGAAAAATTCTTCTGCATTGTAAAATGTATTAAAATATGCTTTGAAATTTGCACAGCTTATAAAAATAAGGCCCGCAATAAGTATCCATTTCCGGGCCAATATATAAATATGATTTTTGGGCATATTTTCTCTACAGAAGTTCCTTCATTCCAATCGTTATTTAAAAATAATTTATTCCATGCAATTGAAATGGATTATTTACCTTTTCGTGTGTTTAAAGTTCTTGAATGCTCAAATAAACATTTTTTCGGAAAATCCAGGATTTATACATGTGAAATCTGATACAACTGCCGTGCCAATATATATTAACGGAAACTTGATCGGGCATACTCCAATTTTTAAGCCCATCCCAGTATTGGAAGGTATTCATCATATTAGTTCACATCCCCCTTCAATTCGAGACCCCTTTTTACAATACTCAAATACTGATGATATGAAACAGGTTTTTGTTATGAGTGGAGATACTGTCGAAGTTTTATTAGATACCTATCTACTAACCAATCGATTAAATCAAATGAAAAAAGATTATTATTTTACAAATTATGTTGGTATTGGTATCAGTCTATTAGTGATTTGGCAATTATGGATTTTATCGAGCCAATAAATGAAACAATTATTATGATCACTGCAATCATTCCTAAATTCATCTATGACAAGCAACCATAATATAGAAGAATCAATTAAATTTCGGGCTGATTATACATGGCCGAAAGAAGGGTCAAAGCGTAATTGCCCCAGATGTGATAACCAAATGCAATTACAAGCAGATTTACGTTATTATTATGGAAAACCTTGGTGGTGCCATACCTGTCAATGGCAATTTTCGGAAGAGGAACTTAAAGAAAAGTGATTCATTTAGGCTTCAAACAATTCTGAATAATCTGCCATGATAGTATCTACAACCCACCTAACAAGAACGTAATCATCAAGTAAACCAATTAGGGGTGAACTATCGGGGATTTCATCCAATTCCTCCAGAAAATATTCCAAAGAAAAAAAATTCATCATAATGAATGCAGAACAAATTATACGTGAAAGATTATCAGCACATTTAACTCTTACCCATTTAGATTTACATGATACAACTGGTAAACATATTCACCATCAGAACTTTGATGGTGGACTTCATATCTCCGCTATCATTGTATCCGACAATTTTCAAAATAAATCTCTATTGGAACGACATCAACTCATTTATTCTGCCTTGGGATCTTTGATAAAAAATGAAATTCATGCATTTAGCATGAAAACCTATACAACTGAAGAATGGCAATCTCATGTCTCTTGATGTCTTAACCATTTCCTACCCTGATCCTAAAGCACCTACTCTTTTTGAAAATTCTATGAAGAATACAGGATTTGCTGTAATTAAAGATCATTCTATTGAAGCTGATTTAATCAATCGAGTTTATGATGAATGGAACACCTATTTTTCTAGCGATTCTAAAATGGATTTCATTTTTGACGATGAAAAACAAGATGGTTATTTCCCATACCTTACTGAAAATGCTAAGGGAGCAACATCAAAAGACCTAAAAGAATTCTACCACATCTATAAATGGGGACGCATACCAGATATTATTGGTTCTTCTACCATGACTTTATTCAATCAGTTAACTGAAGTTGCATCCACATTGTTAGGATGGATCGAATCTTGTGCACCCACTTCTGTTACCAAATTATTTTCAATAGCGTTAAAAAATATGATAAAGGATAGCCGGCTGAACTTGTTTCGAATAATTCATTATCCTCCTATGACTGGCAATGAAGAACAAGGCGCTATTCGAGCTGCTCCACATGAAGATATTAACTTATTAACTGTTTTGGTGGCTGGAAGTCAGCCCGGTCTTCAAGTATTAGATATGAATGGGAAATGGCACAATGTGAGTACTGATAAAAATACAATCGTTGTCAATTCTGGTGATATGCTCAATATGGCATCTGGAAATTATTATCCATCGACTACTCATCGAGTTGTAAATCCTGATCCAACTTTAAATGTAAGTCGTTACTCCATGCCTTTATTTTTGCATCCTCGTGACAATGTGATATTAGATAAAGAACACACTGCTGGTTCTTATCTTAAAAAACGACTACAAGAAATCGGGCTGAAATAAAAGAATCAATCAATTATTTGGCTAACATTGCCTCTCGCTTAGCCTTGAATTCAGTACCATCACTCCATTGGGGCCATTCGTTGTGTTGGCTAATAGCAAATCCTACACGAAATAAAATACGACAATCTTCCACCATTCCTTTGTAATTCCAATCTGGCTTCACTTCATCAGTAACACCATGGTAATGATTATTGGTGTAATCATCTTTCATTTCAATACCGAAATTTTCACCCTTACCCATAACATCCAGTCCTCCATCAACATAAAGAGCAGGAACCCCTTGTTTAGCAAATGCAAAGTGGTCTGATCGATAGTAGAACCCTTTTTCCGGTTCTGCATCTGGAATGAGGTATTTCCCATCTTGTGCCGCAGCAAATTCTAGTACTTGATCTAATTCAGAATTTCCCTTCCCAACAACGATTAGATCTTTAGTTTTTCCAAACGTATTACCCATGGCGTCTATATTAATAACAGCCACAGTTTTGTTAAGTGGATATAAAGGATTCAAACTGTAATAAGTGGCACCTAGAAGACCTTGTTCTTCCGCAGTTACTGCTAGAAACAGGATGCTTCGTTTTGAGCCTTCTACCAAATTGGTAAATGCTTCACCAATCGTCATGATCATAGCTGTACCTGAAGCATTATCATTCGCACCATTATAAATCTGATCGTCTTTTAATTTTTTATTTTTTCCTAAATGGTCCCAATGGGCTGTATAAATAATATATTCGTCTTTTAATTCAGCATCTGTGCCTTCATATGGGTTAACTGCGGTAGCTTTAAGTTCATGATAATCTAGCCCGTTCATTTGGAACAGTCGTTCTGCTGAAGATAAAGGTATCCATCCCTGAAAAGCCAATGGTGTGATATTTTGATCTTCAATTTTCAGCTGTTCACCATCATATCCATTTTGAAGAACTGAAAATGGATATCCAGCTGGTTCAGTTTCATGGATAACGATAACACCTTTAGCTCCCTGTCTTAATCCCTCTTCAAATTTATATGACCAGCGTCCATAGTAGGTCATCGCTTTCCCACCAAACATCGTATCATCTAAATCACCATTCTTCCTTACTGGAGGATCGTTCACCAAAACAATAATTACTTTGTCTTTAATATCAATACCCTCAAAATCATTCCATCCATATTCTGGTGCTTTTACTCCGTATCCACAAAAAATCACATCCGTATTTTTAATATTAACAAATTCTTTTGTTTGAAAAGAATTTCCTACAATATCTCTTCCCAACTTCATCACCCATCTTTCGTCTTCAGTAATAAATTGCGCTTTTACTTCCGATATTATACCGGTCATGGTCGCTTTTTGAATCCATGTTCCATTGGGATTACCTGGCTTTAATCCCAATCTTGAATAAGTGTTAGAAAGATATTCCACTGTTAGCTCTTCGCCTATGGTTCCAGGAAATCGACCTTCAAATTCATCCGAAGCCAAAGTAGAGATATGATTATTTAATAATTCACTAGTAATAGCTTCTTGGGCTTTAATCGCATCTTCTGCATGAACATACTTATTCCAACCTTCCAGTGGCTTAACGCATCCTATAAAAAGTAATAGTAATAAAATTATTGGGTTTGTTTTGATATGCACTTTTTTATCTCCAATCAATGAAGGCGAGGTTTTAATCAAAATTTAATATTTGGTCGAAAATTTGGCGGGTAATTTCGAATGATCAAACAATAGATACAAGTTGGACAATATAAATTTTAGAATAATAAAAATTTTGCGGAGAGGGTGGGATTCGAACCCACGTTAGGATATTTCACCTAAAACACCTTAGCAGGGTGCCGCCTTAAGCCGCTCGGCCACCTCTCCAAATATGTGAAATGCAGTATAATAATTGAATAAAAAACTACTCTATTTAATAAGTCGTAAACAAAGTATTCTATGCCTAGAAAAATATTTAAAGTGAATCATACTTCTTCTAATTTATTCGATATTTCTTTGATTAATTTTTGCATTCCTTTACCGGTTACTGCGGATATCTCCATAAGATATTCAGGAATATTTTCCCATTTTTCATGATCGACATCCATGATTATATCTCCTTTAGTACGAACTAAAATCATTGGCTTCATTAATAGAGATACATTATATGATTCGAGTTCTTTTTTAAGAGATTTAAAAACAGTTGACGGATTTTGCTCAGTACCATCAATTAGGCACAATAATAGTTTATTTCTTTCAATATGACGCAGAAATTGATGACCCAATCCCTTACCTTTGCTTGCACCTTCAATTAACCCGGGTATATCAGCCATAAGAAAAGACTGATATTCACCTGATTTGACAATTCCTAAATGTGGTTCTAATGTTGTGAATGGATAATCAGCTATTTTTGGTTTGGCTTTTGATACGACGGATAAAAGCTGGTTGTGCATATCGAGGTGTTTGTTGGGTGGATGATTTGAAATTCACATTACCTTTACCTCCAATACCTCCTTTACAAATCATAAACTCTTGGTCTAATTCAACAAGATCAGCTACGATCTCACTTGTATCAATATTACGGATTATTGTGCCAATAGGTACTTCAATACGAATATCTTTACCATTTTTACCTGTTTTTAAGCTCGATGATCCTGGCGTGCCATTTTTTGCCCTATAAATCTTTGAATAACGAATATCCTGCAAAGTATGAAGATTAGAATTTGTTATTGCTATGATATTGCCGCCATTGCCACCATTGCCGCCATCTGGCCCGCCTTTTGGGACAAACTTCTCTCTATGGAAGGAAACGCACCCTGGCCCACCTTTTCCAGCGTATAGTTCTACTTTTGTATAATCTATGAACATAATAGAAAAAAATTGTCTATTACATATGTTTAATGATTTCCTCACTAAACCCTGAGCAAGAAACTTTCGTGGCATCATTCATTAACCTGTGAAAATCATAGGTAACAGTTTTTGACTTTATGGCACCCTGAATGCCTTTGTTAATCAAATCTGCTGCTGATTGCCAGCCCATATATTCAAGCATCATCACGCCTGAGAGAATTAATGAAGATGGATTAACCATATCCTTACCTGCGTATTTTGGTGCAGTACCATGAGTAGCTTCAAATAAAGCATGTCCTGTTTTATAGTTGATGTTTGCACCGGGAGCAATGCCAATACCACCCACAATAGCAGCCAGCGCATCAGAAATATAGTCCCCATTCAAATTTAGTGTAACAATTACATCATATTCGGCGGGCCGCAATAAAATTTGTTGCAAAAATGCATCTGCTATCACATCCTTTATTATGAGCTGCATACCGTTATTATCAACAACTTGCCAAGGCCCACCATCATAATCTTGTGAACCATATTCACGCTTGACCAACTCATATCCCCAATCTTTGAACTTACCTTCAGTAAATTTCATAATATTTCCTTTATGAACGATCGTAAGACTTTTTCGTTCATTGGCAATAGCATAGTCCATAGAAGCACGAATGATGCGTTCAGTACCTTCAATTGAAACAGGTTTTATTCCTATAGATGAAGTACCAGGGAAACGGATTCCTTTAACAAGCATTTCCTCTTTTAAAAATGTTATTACTTTTTCTACTTCCTTAGTACCCTGCATCCATTCAATTCCTGCATATATATCTTCTGTATTCTCACGAAAAATGATCATATTTACCAGATCAGGTTTTTTTACTGGCGATGGTACACCTTCAAACCATTTTACTGGGCGTACACATGCATACAGATCAAGTATTTGTCTCAAGGATACATTCAGAGACCGCATTCCTCCTCCAACTGGTGTAGTCAAAGGCCCCTTAATTGCAATTAAATATTCCCGAATGCTATCCAGCGTTTCATCAGGGAGCCAAGAACCAACTTTTTTATTAGCTTTTTTTCCAGCTAACACTTCTTTCCATACAATAATCTTTTCACCATCATAAGCTTTTGCTACAGCTTTATTAAATACCTTTTGAGATGCATACCAAATATCAGCGCCAATACCATCACCTTCAATGAATGGTATAATTGGGTTATTAGGAATATTCAATTGACCTTTAATAAATGATATTTTTTCACCGTTTTCTATTTTACTCAAGATTTAGCACTTTCTTTTTTCTGTTCTTTTTTTGATTTTTCTTACTTTTTTATTAGCTGTCGATTTTTCCTTCTTTTCTGATGAATCTTTTTTTACATAGTCAGTGAGATAAAATCCACTTCCTTTAAAAATAAGCCCCGATCCTCCACTGACTAATCGACGTACTTTGCTTTTACATTCGGGACAATTTTCAAGCGGAGTATCAGACATGGCTTGAAAATATTCGAATGTATGATCACATTTATTGCAGATATAGTCATATGTTGGCATAAGCTTTGATAATTCTTAGAAA
>LUMK01000508.1_pt1 | contig 12170 bp, 9 predicted proteins | sample 729981 | NCBI WGS metagenome assembly LUMK01 (sample SAMN03860265, study PRJNA289734) | marine metagenome | biome: seawater column; feature: ocean; material: water; isolation source: Red Sea water column Station 22 - depth 200m | place: Saudi Arabia: Red Sea | collected 2011-10-15 | depth 200 m
CTTTAATTTGGTCTTTGTTTAACTCTAGTGGATCACCTTTATAATCAGAAATTATAATATGGTCCAAACAGTAACCATTTTTTGTTCCGTAAAGGCTAGCTTCTAAAACACTTATATTTTGAGAATCTAATTCACCAACTATGGTTCTAAAGACATTTAGTCTGTCTTTTGTGTAAACCAAAAGAGAGTCAGTTTTAGAGTCTCTGTTTTTAGGGAAAACTTTAACTGCCGTATCTGTTTTTCTTTTGGTAATAACCAAGCTGTGATCTTTGATTAATTCGGGAGGATGGCTTTGAAAATATGAGGGGTAGAAATTTTTCCATAAATCTTTAACTTTTAATTGATCTGATTTTGCTTTAAAAGAGAATTGTTTTTCGGCTTCATTCTTTGAAAACTTAAATGATTCTTGCTTAAAAGTTATGGTATTTAAAGTTTTAAAGTACAAATCATTTAATAACGATTCATTCCACGAATTCCACAAGTTTGGATTAGTAGCTGAGATATCAGCAACTGTTAAACAGTATAAATAATTTAATCTTTCCTCATTGCCTACAATTTCCGTAAAACTATTTATTATCTTAGGGTTACTAAGGTCTTCTTTTTGTGAAGTGATCGACATTTTTAAGTGATTTTTTACTAACCATTCAGTTAAGTCAGCATCTTTCTTTGAAAGTCTATGTCTTTCACAAAACCTTTTAACAATTTTCATTCCAAGACCTGAGTGATCTTTTCCTCTACCCTTACCAATATCATGATATAAACCAGCAATATAAAGGATTTCCAACTTAGGTAATTTTTGGGTTAGATCTGAAGCGAAAGGGTAGATGTCTTTGGAAGTTCCTAAAAGCAATCTTCTCATATTTCTTAGGACTTGAAGTGTATGAGCATCTACGGTGTAGATATGAAATAGATCGTATTGCATTTGACCTGTAACCCTTCCAAATTCGGGTAAATACCTTCCTAAAATTCCCAGCTGCTTCATCTGTTCTAGTTGAGTAACCATAAGTCGTTTAGAACGTAATAGTTTCATGAAAAGATCATTGTTCTTTTTCTTCTTTCTAAATGATGAATCAATCAAATGCCTGCTTTCCTTTAACTTCATTAAAGTGTCAGAATGTATGCCAGTGATTTTTGGGTTTTCACAGAGTTTTACAAAAACTTCTAACATCAAAGAAGGATTTTTCTTAAAAGCATTCAAATTCTTTAATTCAATTAGATTATTTATAACCTTAAAATTTTTATCTCTAAGGGCCGTCTTTGATTTTGTTGGTTTTACTAGATTTTCTTTAAATCTTTGTACAGTTGTAGTATTTATTTCTGAGATATTTAATGCTGATCTAAAATATCTATGCATTAACTTCTCAGCTGCTGAGTTACTATTTTTAATTTTTGGAAATAATTGTTTTGCTATGGACAGTTGATAATTTAGTAAGAGTCGATCTTCTTCTCTTCCAGCTTCTTTATGAAGTAAATAGCGAAGAGTCCAAAGCCAAAGCTTACTTTTTTTCAGTTCTCTTCTTTCGGCTTCATTTAATATTTTTTCTAAGTTTCTTAATCGGTGATTTTTTCTTGAATAATTGAGCAACAACCAATTCAAAATATGAATATCCCTCAAAGCTCCCGGTGAAGATTTAATGTTTGGTTCAAGGTTATACTCGGTGTTGTCGTATTTTCTGTGTCTTTGCTCCTGTTCTTCTATTTTATTTAGTAAAAACTTATCTCTTTTCCAGATACTTTTTTTCTCAATAATTTCTTTGGACACTGATTCTAATCTTTGATCACCCAATAAATATCTTGATTCAAGCAAATTTGTGAAGGCCTCTAAATCTGAAGTGACAATCTTTTCCTCTTCATCAGTACTTCTGACACTATGCCCTAGATCTAATTCAAGATCCCAAAGTTGGCTAATAAAGGATTCTATTGAAGTTCTAGTATTTTTATTTATTTTTCCTTTATAAAGGATTAATAGATCAATATCTGAGTAAGGGTGCAGTTCTTGTCTTCCATAACCTCCAACTGCAAAAAGACAAATGTTTTCCTTTTCAGAAAGGTTTGAAGTAACCCAGATAGAAGAAATTAAATTATCTATACTGTTAGATCTATTTCTTAAGAATTGTTCAATTCCAGAAACTCCTGATTTTCTTTTTTTTAACCAGTTTATAAATTCATGATCCGAATTTTTCTTTGACAGTATTGATGCTTCTCGAATCTCTTGATTACTTAAAATTAGATTTGAAGACATGATCTAAAAGATTTCTTCAGATCTTTTTGTTAATACTTCATATCCTGACGAAGTAACAACAAGCGTATGTTCCCATTGAGCTGAGTTTCTTCCATCTTTCGTTTCAACAGTCCAGCCATCAGCTAGAGCTTTAGTATATTTTGTGCCTAGGTTAATCATTGGTTCTATGGTGAAGCACATACCTTCTCTTAACTCTAAGCCTGTTCCAGCTTGGCCATAGTGAAGTACTTGAGGGTCTTCATGATAAATCTCTCCAATTCCATGACCACAATAGTCTTCTACAACTGAATAGTGATTGTTTTCAGCATGAACTTGAATGGCATTACCAATGTCCCCCAAATAGGCACCTGGCTTTACTTGCTCTATGCCTTTATAAAGGCATTCTTGGGTGATATTAACCAATCTTTCATTGTGAGGTTGTGACTTGCCTACTAAAAACATCTTAGATGTATCACCATGCCATCCATCCTTTTTTACCGTTACATCAATATTTAAAATATCTCCATCCTTTAATTTTCTTTGAAAATCAGGAATGCCATGGCAAACAACCTGATTTAGGCTACTACAAATTGTTTTTTCATACCCTTTATAGCCTACATTAGCTGGAATAGCATCTTGCTCATTGACTATGAAGTCATGACAGATTTTATCTAACTCACCTGTTGATATACCTGGTTTGACTAATGGAGTTACCATTTCTAGAACTTCAGAAGCTAGCTTTCCAGCTAATCTCATTTTTTCTATCTGCTCAGTTGTTTTGATCATTATTGTAAATTATCAATCTTTTAAATAGACAGTGCTCCGCTTATTTATTATAGTGCGGTTTTAATGCCTAAAAGCATTAAAATCATACCTGCGAACTTCAGATATTTAACTGGTTCGCTTTTTTTTATCAACTTTTCCTTCAATTTTTAGGCTCTAAATAAGATGAGCTTTGATAAAGCCGTACTAGCATTAGCAGACGGCACTACCTTCTTTGGTAAGAGTATTGGTTTCTTAGGAGAAACAAATGGGGAGGTAGTTTTTAATACCGCCATGACTGGCTATCAAGAAATTCTTACTGATCCTTCTTATGCAAAACAAATTGTTACCTTAACTTACCCCCATATTGGTAACACCGGAGTGAATTCTGAAGATGTCGAATCAGATAGGGTCTGGGCTTCAGGTTTAGTTATCAAAGACCTTTCAGTTTTTGCTAGTAATTGGCGTAAAGAAACTGACCTTACAGAATACTTAATTGCGAAAGAGACTGTAGCTATTTCAGATATAGATACTAGAAAGCTCACATCAAGAATTCGCAAAGAAGGTGCTCAATCAGCAGCAATTATCACAGGAAAAAATATTTCAGAACAAAAAGCTATTTCTTTAGCTCAAAAGTTTTCAGGTCTAAAAGGATTAGACTTAGCTAAGAAAGTAACTACTAAGAAGCCTTATTCATGGGATCAAAGTGAATGGAGACAAGGCGAGTCTAGGAAAGCATTTAAAGTTGTCGCTTTAGATTTTGGAATAAAAAAGAATATTCTTAGGATTCTTTTTCAAAAAGGTTGTGAAGTTACTATTCTGCCTGCTAAGACAACTTACAAAGAGATAACAAAACTTAACCCAGATGGAGTTTTTCTTTCTAATGGTCCAGGAGATCCTGAACCTTGTGATTATGCCATAGAGACTATTAAGAGATTAATAGAAAGAGAAATGCCTATATTCGGCATATGTCTAGGGCACCAGCTCTTATCTCTTGCCTTGGGAGGCAAAACAGAAAAGATGAAATTTGGTCATCACGGCGCCAATCACCCAGTTAAGAATTTAACAAACAATGAAGTTTTTATAACCAGTCAAAATCATGGTTTTACTGTTAAAGAAAGTTCGTTGCCAAAGGAGGTAGTGATTACTCACCGATCACTATTTGATGGAACAATTCAAGGGATCAAACACAAAGAATTGCCTTTTTTTAGTTTCCAAGGTCACCCAGAGGCTAGTCCAGGACCACATGACATAAAGTTACTTTTCGAACAATTTTTAGAAAATATGAGAAAGGCTAATGCCTAAACGAACGGATATAAATTCAGTTTTAATTTTAGGAGCAGGACCCATTGTAATAGGCCAGGCTTGTGAATTTGATTATTCAGGAGCTCAGGCTTGTAAAGCTCTAAAAGAAGATGGATTTAGGGTAATTTTAGTCAATTCAAATCCAGCTACCATCATGACTGATCCCTCTTTAGCTGATGCTACCTATATAGAACCAATTCAGTGGCAAACAGTGGAAAAAATTATAGAAAAAGAAAAACCAGATGTAATTTTACCAACTATGGGTGGTCAGACGGGATTAAATACTGCCTTGGATTTAGATAGAGAAGGGGTTCTAAAAAAACATAAAGTTGAAATGATTGGAGCCACCAAAGATGCAATAGATAAAGCTGAAGACAGAGACCGATTTTCTGAAGCAATGAAGAAGATTGGTTTAAGAACTCCCAAGGCAGCTTTAGCACACAATTTAAAAGAAGCTAAAAAAATAGTAAAAGATATTGGGTTTCCCTGTGTCTTAAGGCCCAACTTTACTATGGGAGGGGCAGGAGGTGGAGTTGCCTATAATCAAGATGAATTCGAAGAAATCTGTTCCAGAGGTTTTGATCTATCTCCAACCTCTGAGATTTATATAGATGAATATCTCGAAGGTTGGAAGGAATACGAAATGGAAGTGGTAAGGGATAAAAATGATAACTGCATCATAGTTTGCAGTATTGAAAACCTAGATCCTATGGGTGTACATACTGGAGATTCCATAACAGTTGCACCTGCTCAAACCCTAACAGATAAAGAGTATCAGCTAATGAGAAATGCAGCTATGGACATTCTTAGAGAAATTGGTGTGGAGACTGGCGGTTCTAATGTTCAATTTACTGTTAATCCTGAAGATGGAGAAATGCTGGTAATTGAAATGAACCCAAGAGTTTCTAGGTCTTCAGCTTTAGCCTCGAAAGCTACTGGATTTCCGATTGCAAAAGTAGCAGCTAAGTTAGCAGTAGGATACACACTGGATGAGCTTAGAAATGATATTACTGGAGGTATCATTCCTTCATCCTTTGAACCATCTATAGATTATGTAGTTACGAAGATTCCCAGATTTAATTTCGAGAAGTTTCCACAAGCAGAACCTATTTTGACAACGCAAATGAAATCAGTTGGTGAAGTCATGGCAATAGGTAGAACCTTTCAGGAGTCATTTCAAAAGGCTATAAGAGGATTAGAAATTGGAAAGGATGGGCTTAACGAAATATATGATTGTTCAAATCAAGACTTGGCTGATCTAAAGAAAGAACTTTCAACACCAAGCCCAGACAGGATTTGGTTCCTGGCTGATGCACTAAGAAATGGCATGACAGTTCAAGAAGTTTTTAATACAACAAAAATTGATCCTTGGTTTATTTCACAAATTGAGGATTTAATAATTGAGGAAGATACTTTAAAAAATTTGTCCTTAAACGCAATAGACAAAGATTATTTATTGGATGTAAAGAAAAAAGGGTTTTCAGATAGTAGATTGGCTTTTTTGTTAAAGACTCAAGAAAGAGAGGTCAGAGAAAAAAGGAAAGAACTTAAGGTAATACCAGTATTTAAAAGAGTGGATACTTGCGCAGCTGAATTTGAATCTTCAACCTATGAAGAAGAATGTGAATCTAAACCTAGCAGTAAAAAGAAGGTGATAGTTTTGGGAGGAGGTCCAAACAGAATCGGTCAGGGGATAGAGTTTGATTATTGCTGTGTTCATGCAGCTCTAGCTATGAAAGAAGAAGGATATGAATCAATAATGGTAAATTGCAATCCAGAAACTGTTTCTACTGACTATGATGTTTCCGATAGATTATATTTTGAACCCATCACTATGGAAGATGTGCTTACTATTACTGAGTTGGAGAAACCACTTGGAGTTATAGTCCAATACGGAGGGCAAACTCCTTTAAAATTAGCTAAAGAACTAGAAAAGAATGGTGTGCCTATATGGGGAACATCTCCCGATTCAATAGACTTGGCTGAAGACAGAGGAAGATTTCAAAAGTTCGTTCACAAACTAAAACTAACTCAGCCCCCAAATGGGTTAGCCACTAATCAGGAAGAGGCTATGAAAGTTTCAACTGAAATAGGGTTTCCTTTGGTAGTTAGGCCTTCTTATGTTCTTGGAGGAAGAGCTATGGAAATAGTTTACAACCAAAAAGATTTAGAAAATTATTTAGTTGATGCAGTAGAGGCAAGTGAAGAAAGCCCAGTTTTATTAGATAGTTTTTTAAATCAAGCAATTGAATTAGATATTGAAGCAGTTTGTGATGGCAAGGAAGTAGTTATTGGAGGTATTCTTCAACATATTGAACAAGCTGGTATCCATTCCGGGGACTCTGCTTGCTCTTTACCTCCTTATAACTTGGACAGTAAGTTAATTTCAGAAATTCATACCATGGTTAAATCTATAGCCTTGGAAATAAAGGCAGTTGGACTTATAAATGTCCAGTTAGCTCTTTGTGATGATATTCTTTATTTACTTGAGGTAAATCCTAGGGCCTCTAGAACAAAGACAAGGATTTACTAAAGAGATTATCCCTAAATATTTTTCTGTGAAAGAGGCAGTACTTCCATTTTCAAAATTTCAAGGGGTAGATCCGATACTTGGTCCTGAAATGAAATCCACTGGAGAAGTTATGGGGATAGGCAAAAGTTTTGCTGAAGCCTACGCTAAAGCTCAAATGGGAGCGGGCGAAAATATATCTTCTGAGGGATGCATTTTTCTTAGCGTGAGAAACTCTGATCAAGAATTCGTTGCAGAATTAGCTAAAGAGTTTCACGATCTAGGTTTCACTATAGTTGCCACTAAAGGGACAGCAACTTTCATTTCTGAAAGCGACCTTCCTGTAACAATTGTAAAGAAAGTTGCAGAAGGAAGACCTCATGTTGTAGATATGATGAAAAATGGCGAAATTCAAATAGTAGTTAACACCACCGAAGGAAGGCAATCAATTTTGGATTCTGCTTCCATAAGAAGAACAGCTTTAGAAGAGAAAATCTACTGCACTACAACTTTGGAAGGAGGAAGGGCAGTTTGTTCGGTTCTAAGAAATAAAGAAGATTGGGATGTAGATCGATTACAAGACCTTCATGCTAAACTGTAAATTTACAAGAAACTAAACTAATGCCTCGTTATCCCATGACAAAAGAGGGTGAGTCCTCTCTCAGAGAAGAGCTCCAAAAGCTTAAATCTGTTGATCGAAACAATGTAGTAAAAGCTATAGCTGAAGCTAGAGAGCATGGCGATTTGAAAGAAAATGCAGAATATCATGCTGCAAAAGAACAACAGGGACTAATTGAATCACGGATCAGAGATATTGAAAGTAAGTTGGCTAATTCTCAAATTATAGATGTGTCAGATATAGAGCCTACTGGGAAGGTAATTTTTGGAACTACGGTAGAAATACAAGACTTGAAAGATAGTAACTTAATTTCTTATAAGATAGTGGGGGAAGATGAAGCAGATGCTAAGTTGAGTAAGATATCTGTTAATTCACCCTTAGCCAGAAGTCTAATTGGAAAATGTGAAGGGGATCTTGTAAATTTGGAGACCCCTGGTGGAAAAAAGGAATATGAAATCTTGTCTATTCATCACATCTAAATTTGACCAAATCATCTAAAGCTATATACAAAAAAGCAGATACTTTTTCTAAGTTAGCTAAAGCTCATGGTTATAGGTCAAGGTCCGCCATTAAGCTTCTAGAGATACAAAAAAAAGACAACTTTATAAAACCCCATGCAAAAGTCTTAGATCTAGGTAGTAGCCCAGGAGGATGGTCTCAAGTCTGTAAAGAAATAGTAGGTAAAAAAGGCATAGTTTTTGGAGTAGATAAAAAGATTATGCAGCCATTGAAGCCAGTTCATTTCATAAATAAAGGCCTAGAAAACCTTTGTGTAAGTGATTTCGAAGTCTTAAATAAAAATATTCTGCCATTTGATGTTGTTTTATCTGATATTGCCCCAAATATAAGTGGTATAAGAGACAGAGATAATGCCTTAATGGAAGCTATTCTTATAGATATTAGGCTATGTATTGATAATTTTTTAAAAGTAAGAGGAACTGCTTTATGCAAAGTATTTCATGGTGAAAATTTTGACAAATTAATGATTTATATGAAAACTAACTTCCAAAAGGTTAAAATTAGAAAACCAGATTCTTCGAGAGCAAATTCTAAAGAAACCTATATCCTAGGGGTTGGTAAGAAAAAATGAGTGAATTAGTAAAAAATATCTTAATGTGGCTTTTTATAGTAGTGACCTTGTTCACTGTTTTCAGCAACTTTTCTTCTGAATCCAAAAGCGAGGTAATTAGTTATTCTGAATTCATAGCTCAAGTTGAGAGTGATCAAGTTTTAAGCGTGGAATTCCAAAATGATAATTACACCATTACAGGAAAAACAGTAAATGGAAAAAGCTTTGAAACCGTTAAGCCTCCTTTTTTACAAGATGATCTAAGTGAAGTACTTAAAGACCATAGAGTCTCTGTTATTGGAGAGAAGCCTGAACAACAATCAATCTTAAAACAACTCTTAATTGCTAGTTTTCCAATATTAATAATTCTTGCTGTATTTATTTTCTTTATGCGTCAAATGCAAGGAGGAATATCTGGAAAATCTGGACCCATGAGCTTTGGCAGAAGCAAGGCAAAGATGCTAGAGGGAGGTAAAGTTAAAACAAACTTTTCGGATGTAGCAGGTATAGAAGAGGCTAAAGAAGAAGTTCAGGAAATAGTAGACTTTCTGAAGGATCCATCAAAATTTCAAAAACTTGGAGGGAAGATACCTACTGGGATACTCATGGTAGGGTCACCAGGAACAGGTAAAACTCTTTTATCCAGAGCAATTGCAGGAGAAGCTCAAGTTCCATTCTTTACAATCTCAGGATCTGATTTTGTTGAGATGTTTGTAGGAGTAGGGGCTTCAAGAGTAAGGGATATGTTTGAACAAGCAAAGAGGCAAGCACCTTGTATAGTTTTTATAGATGAAATAGATGCAGTTGGAAGACATAGGGGTGCAGGTTTAGGTGGAGGTCATGATGAAAGAGAGCAGACTTTAAATCAACTTCTTGTAGAAATGGACGGTTTTGAACAAAACGAAGGAATAATTATCATTGCTGCTACAAACAGACCAGATGTATTAGATCCAGCTTTATTAAGGCCAGGCAGGTTTGATAGGCAAGTTGTAGTCCCACTTCCTGATATTAGAGGAAGAGAACAAATCCTTAAGGTTCATATGAAAAAAGTTCCAATAGGAGAAGATGTAGATCCTTCTGTAATTGCTCGAGGAACTCCTGGTTTTTCGGGTGCTGATCTAGCAAATTTGGTAAATGAAGCAGCTTTAGTTGCAGCAAGATCTGGAAAGAAGCTTGTAGGGATGGAGCAAATGGATTTTGCTAAAGACAAGGTAATGATGGGCACTGAAAGAAGGTCCTTGGTTATGTCTGAAGAAGATAAACTTAAAACCGCATATCACGAGGCTGGTCACGCAATTGTAGGTAGATTGCTAGAGGAACATGATCCAGTTTATAAAGTGACTATTATTCCAAGAGGAAGGGCTTTAGGAATAACAGTTTTTCTACCTGAAGAGGATAAGTATAGCCATAGCCGTCAATATGTTTTAGACAGGATTTGTGGTTTATACGGAGGCAGAATTGCTGAAGAATTGATATATGGTGAAAAGGGAATAACTACTGGCGCTTCTAATGACATAGAGAGGGCTACAGAGTTGGCACGTAATATGGTTACTAAATGGGGCCTCTCTCAAGAGTTAGGACCAATGCGTTATGGAGATGAGACCGATGAGCCTTTTTTAGGAAGATCAGTTGGAAGTGCCAAACAAGGTATTTCTGATGAAACCGCTTCAAAAATTGATAAAGAAGTTAAATTAATTATTTCTACTTGTTATGAAAATGCAACGAATTTACTAAAAGAGAATTTAGAAAATCTTCATTTAATGGCGAAATCGTTAGTTGAATACGAAACTTTAGATTCAGAACAGATAGACGACATTATGGCTGGTGCAAAACCTAGAGCTCCAGGGTCTAAAGAAAATAAGACTGAAAATAAAGAAAAGAATGACCCTTCAGTAGGGGATGCTGCTGAGCAAAGTTGAGGTAACTTTAACTTAACAACTTTAGATCAATGTCTTTAAAAAAAATACCTGAATATTTTCCTTTAGATTGGCGTTTTGGTACCGATGGCATTAGAGGCAGGTGTTGCGTATTTAGCAAAATCAACCAATCAGGCTGGTTTGGTTATTAGTGCTTCACATAATAGGTTTAGTGATAATGGAATTAAATTCTTTACTGAAAAAGGTTTCAAGCCTGATTATCAGTTTGAGAAGGAAATAGAAGATGTTCTTTTAGACAAGAGTACAGTAGTAGATTCTCTAGAACTTGGAAAAGCGAAGAGGCTTGAAGACGCACAGTCTAGATATATTGAATTTTGTCTTTCTGCCTCTCCAAATCTTGATTTATCTGGACTTAATCTAGTTATTGATTGTGCAAATGGAGCTAATTATGCAATAGCTCCAAAAGTGTTTGGCGAATTGGGTTGTAAGGTAACCGAAATGTCTACTTCGCCAGATGGAATTAATATTAATGCAGATTGTGGCTCTACTAATCCTGAAAAAATACAACAAGCAGTTATTTCTAATGAGGCAGATCTAGGTATTTCTTTTGATGGAGATGGGGATAGATTAGTGATTGTTGATAAGAAAGGAATAATATTAGATGGAGATGATCTTCTATACACATTAGTCTCTAGGAATTCCATTAAGCAAGAAAATAAATCTTATGAGGGAGTAGTAGGAACTCTCATGACAAACAAGTCCTTAGAAGACTTCTTGGAAAATAAAGGAATAGGCTTCTTAAGAACCGATGTAGGTGATAAATATGTATTGAGGGCTTTAAGGGAAAGAAGCTGGATTTTGGGAGGAGAGCCTTCAGGGCATATCATTTGCTTAGACAAAACTACTACTGGAGATGCTCTTATCGCTTCAATTAAATTACTGGAATCATTAAAGGATATAGATTTTGATATCTCAAAGGCTCTAGAGAACTTTACAAAATTACCACAGCAATTAATCAGTTTTGAAGTAAATGATCCATATAAAATATTAATGAATTCTGAAATCAGATCTGAAATTTCTAAATTAGAAAAGAAACTGGGTAATAAAGGAAGAGTTCTTATTAGGCCTTCTGGTACAGAAGAACTGTTAAGAGTTATGGTCGAAGCTTCAACAAAAGAACTAGCAGATGACTTGGCAAAAGAACTGTCTGAGTATATACGCAAAGCTGCATAAAATTTATGTTTATAGCAAATTGGAAAATGAATGGCTCCCAATCTATGCTTTCAGATTGGCTTGAAGGAGTTGGTAAAACATTGGATAAATCTTAAAGGTTATTTTTTGTATTGGAGAGTCTCTGAAGGAAAAAGAAGAAAATCAAACCGCAAAGGTCCTCAAGCAACAATTACAAATAGTTAAGAATGCAGAGTTAAATGAATTTATGATAGCGTATGAGCCTGTTTGGGCTATTGGATCTGGCACTGCAGCCAACATAGATTACATAAATAAAGTTCATAGAGAAATAAGTGATGAGGTTAGTTCTTATCAAAAAGAAGGATTCTTGGGTGTATCCTATGGAGGTAGTGTGGACTCATCAAGTTCAGAGGATATACTTTCAATTAAAGGAGTACAGGGGTTACTTATAGGTGGTGCTTCTTTACAATATAAAGAATTTTGTAACATTGTCTTAAGTAATAACTAAAATTAGGGAATCATTAATGGAAACTTTATTAATTTTCTTTTATATCTTGAATAGCACCACTAATCTGAGCTATATCTCCTAAGGAGCCATGTTTTATGATTAATATATT
>LUMK01000233.1_pt1 | contig 12155 bp, 11 predicted proteins | sample 729981 | NCBI WGS metagenome assembly LUMK01 (sample SAMN03860265, study PRJNA289734) | marine metagenome | biome: seawater column; feature: ocean; material: water; isolation source: Red Sea water column Station 22 - depth 200m | place: Saudi Arabia: Red Sea | collected 2011-10-15 | depth 200 m
CTCAAATTCTGAGTCTTCTTCAATCACTGACGCGCCAACACCGATAATCGGCTTCAAGTCTGCTGTTTTCAAAGTGTGATAAAATTCGATTGCGACAAACATGTTTCCATGATCGGTAATGGCACAGGATTCAAAGCCACCTTCTTTTAGTGCTGGTACAAGATCTTTTATGCGGATTGCTCCTTCAAGCAGGGAATATTGTGTGTGCAGGTGCAGGTGGGTAAACATGAATTTGCAGACTAATTTTGGTAGCTTCAATTGCTTGCATACTACAGGATATTATTTTTTCCGGCAAGGAGTTATAGCCGAAAAAATTGGAATTATGTCCGGTATTGAAAATTTATTATTTAGTCAGCATCACAGTTGTAAATCAAACGAGTCTGATTTTACAATCTGTCAATTTAAAGTTGTTAAATCAGCCCTCTTGATGTACCCTGTGCGGCAGGTAAAAACACACTATGTATATAACAATTAAAGGATTTTTTTCAGAACTGATTACATTAACTTTTGCAAATGCTAGATTATTATCGACCAGACAATCTTAATGACGGACTTGTTGCTTTGAGTGAGTATCCCTGGACTTTACTGGCAGGAGGAACAGATTTTTATCCGGCACGAGTTGGTAAACATCTCAATGAAAAAGTCATGGATTTGACAGGTATCAGGGAATTACGTTCCATCAGGGAAACCGGAGTTGAGATACATCTGGGGGCGTTGACAACATGGACTGATGTTGTTAAGGCAAAACTGCCCAGGGCGTTTGACGGGTTGAAAAAAGCAGTGAAAACAATTGGAGGAGTCCAAACCCAAAATGCAGGAACAATTTGTGGTAATATCTGTAATGCCTCTCCTGCAGCTGACAGCGTTCCCAATCTGATGGCTCTTGATGCAAAAGTTGGAAATTGTGAAGCTGAATGTTGCAGTAGGTGCATGCTCCGCGGTTTCTCAAAGACTGAGCTTGTTGGAAAAGGAAGCTCAAGGTCAAAAGCTCAAGGATCTGGAAATCAAGCCTGCGTATCTGGATACATTGGAGCCTATTGATGATGTCCGCGGATCTGCGGCATACCGAAACGCCGTAATCCCGGAATTGGTTCTTCGCGCTGTAAAAGGAGTTGTATAAAAAATGAGTACAGCAGAAAACAAAAAAGTATCATTTGTTCTGAATAACAACCCTCAAACTATTAACTCAAATCAATTACGCAGGGTTTCTGACGTTCTTCGTGAAGATTTAGGATTGACTGGAACAAAGGTGGGGTGTGACGCTGGAGATTGCGGTGCCTGCACCATCCTGATAGATGGAGAGCAGCGTTATGCCGTGCGGCATCTGTACACCAGGGATGCTGATGGCGGCACAGTCATTATTGGATCAGGTATCTAACCCCTCTGAAGAGCAGGTACTTGAAGCATTAAGCGGTGTTTTGTGCCGCTGTACAGGATATTCAAAAATCGTTAAGGCTGTGATCAATTCCGGAAAAAATAAGAATCTTATTTCCGTTCCGGAAACAGGAAATGCTGTAGGTTCACGCATGGTGAAAGTCGATGGTCACAAAAAACTTACAGGAGAGGAAATCTTTGGAGCAGATACTGCTCCGGAAGACTCCCTTTGGCTCCGCGCAATCCGTTCTCCTCATGCGCGCGCGCGTTTCTCGCTCAATCATCCGGAACAGGTGTTGAAGAAATATCCGGGGCTGCGTTAGTCGGTGATCGCGCAAGCGTGGAGGCGGTTAGCGAACAGGACTTAGGCTTGGTTTGGCATCCGACTGAAGCAGTACGCGGTTTGGATGGTGCTCTTGCGGGGAACCTGGATCCTGTACAGGATCAATTTCCTGACAATACTTTGTCGAGGGGCTTTGTTAAAAAAGGTGATGTTGAAAAAGGAATTTCAGGCTCACATGCTGTAGCAGAAGGTCTTTGGACTACTTCGGCAATTGAACACGGTTACATTGAGCCTGAAGCAGGATATGCACGCAGAATCGGTGATCGGCTTGAATTATTCGTCTGCACGCAAACACCATACATGGACCTGACAGAAGTAGCACATGTACTTGGAATTGATGAACAACAAATTCGAATTATTCCGTCTGCTGTAGGTGGGGGGTTTGGAGGCAAGCTGGATATGTCAGTTCAGCCTCTGGTGGCAGTTGCGGCATGGATTCTGGACCGGCCTGTAAGATGCGTTTACACACGTCCTGAATCACTGGCTTCCACCACAAAAAGACATCCGGTGCGCATCAGGGCAAAAGCCGGTTGCAGCAGTGAAGGAAAATTGACCGCCTTTGAATTTCATGGAGATTTTAATACCGGAGCATATGCTTCATGGGGGCCTACTGTCGCGGACAGGGTTCCTATACATTGCACAGGACCTTATTTTGTGCCGAATGTGCTTTCCAAAACACGAGCCCTGTTCACCAACGAATCACCTTCCGGGGCTTTCCGTGGTTTTGGCACCCCACAGGCTGCTATTGCTCATGAAGCATTGATGGACACCCTTTCGGAAAAGATTGGGATGGACCCGCTTGAGTTCAGGATAAAAAACGCGCTCAGGAAAGGTGACCGTACAAACACAGGACAGCTTCTGGAAAACAGCGTCGGGCAGGTTGAGTGCCTGGAGTCACTGAAGAACCGCTGGACAGAATGGCGTGAGTCTGCGGAGAAGCTTAATCAAAAATCCACTGTGATCAAAAGAGGTGTTGGCAGTGGATCTGTCTGGTATGGATGCGGTAACACTTCAATGTCTAATCCATCCACTATCAGGGTTGGAATTAATGCAGAGGGGAAAATCACTTTGTATAACGGCGCGATGGATATCGGGCAGGGAGCAAACACAATCATGACTCAAATCTGTGCGGACGCGTTGGGAATACCTGCAGCTCAGTTTGATCTGGTGATGGGCGATACCGACCTGACTGCGGATGCCGGGAAAACTTCAGGAGAAAAATTGAGGGCAAAAATCATTCAGCTTGCTGAAGCATCTGATCAGGCTGAAATCCATATTGAGGGAGAAAAGTTGATTGCAAAGGATGAGGCAGGTGAGCATTTGATTATCCTCTCTGATATTTTGCCACAGGAAAACGGGGATGTTCTTTCTGCTGAAGGAACATTCGATCCTCCTACCACACCTCTTGATGAAAACAGGCAGGGCAGTCCCTATGCAACTTATGGATTTGGTGCACAGATTGCGGAAGTAGAAGTGGACACTTTACTGGGAACAACCAAAGTCCTCAGAATTGCCGCCGCGCATGATGTGGGAAAGACCATAAATCCTACTCAGGTGGAAGGTCAGATACATGGGGGCATTGCCCAGGGACTTGGGCTGGCTTTGATGGAGGAGTACATCCAGGGAGTAAGTGAAAATTTTCATGATTACCTGATGCCTACAGTGGGAGATATGCCTGAAATTGAGGTGATCCTGATTGAAGATCCTGAACCGCTTGGGCCTTATGGAGCCAAAGGAATTGGTGAACATGCATTGATTCCAACTGCGCCTGCAATCCTTGGGGGAATTAAACATGCCACCGGAGTTTCAATCCATCATTTGCCGGCAACGCCTGACCGGGTTTTTTCCACGCTGCAACAGGCCGGAAAAAAATAACGCGAATGTCTGAAGTCAAAACCTAATCAAACATCAAAAGTGAAAGCTAATGAGTAATTCAGCTGAAAATAATTCATCGACCGCCAAAGTCAGCTGTGATGCCTGTCCTATTCTGTGCAGGATCAGTCCTGGGAAAACAGGGTCCTGTGATCGTTATGGAAATGTTGACGGAAAACTGATGAGGATGGATCCGGTGATTCTCACCCAAAAAGTGGTTGACCAGAATCAAGCCTTAGTCCCATTTGGAGAACAATCCACAGTCTGGGATGGCACTGTCCTCAATCCGGAAACAATTTTTCCAACTGCAGTAGGAGCAGGAACAACATATCCGGATTACAAACCTGCCCCTTTCATAATAGGCAGCAGTCACAACGATGTTGATTTGGTCACTGTAGTGACTGAAGGCATTTTCAGCTACTGCAGTTTTAAAGTCAAAATAGATACGGACAGATACATTGGGCCGGAACAGGCTTCGGTACGCTGCCAGGGGGAGGAGGTCGGACACGTCATCACAGCAGAGTATGGCTCCCAGATGCTTTCACTTGGAGGCGTACACCATCTAACAGGAGGCAGCAAACAGGAAGGAAGGGTTACCTGCGAAATGATGATGGATCTCGGCAACAGGAACGCGGTTGAACTTGAAGTGGATAATGGATCAAAACTAGTTGTCAAAGCAGGCACCGCCCCCATAATAGACGGTAATCAGGAAGAGCGAATGCGTGTCGGTTGTGGTTCTGCGGCAATTGGAATATTTGCCCAACAATGGTTTGGACACGTGGACGAGGTTATAGTTGTGGATGAACATATCACCGGAATGCTTTCTGAACATCAGGCAGGTCGGTATTTAGGTATGGAACCTTCCGGTATAAGAGTTCGTGGACGACGATCAACTCCAGGGAGGTATTTTCCATAGACCGTATAAAAAAAGGAGCAGCGTATCCGGGATTAAGATTGCTGATGGTAAGCACAACCGGAGAAGATGCGGCTTATTATGTGCTGGATGAAGATTTGAATCCCTGCGAAGAATCCATTCCGGAAGTCCTTCAAGTAGTTGTTGATCGAATTGGAGAAAACTGCGAACCTGCACTCGCCAGTGTACTATTCATGGCTGGCGCTGGAGGCAGCCTGAGGGCGGGTGTTACAGAAAACCCTGTGCGGTTGACGCGTTCCGTGCGCGGTCTTCTTACCAGCACAACCTGCGGTGGAGCACCGGCGTATGTCTGGCCCGGCGGAGGAATCACAGTAATGGTGGATGTTACAAAAATGCCTGAAAATTCATTCGGCAGTGTGCCCACTCCTGCTATTGTTGCACCCATCGAATTCACCATGAAGCTCAATGATTATCAGGCATTGGGAGGTCACATGAATAATGTAATAAAATTGGAAGATATGACTCAGCAACGTGAAGCAAAAATCTCTAAATGGAATGAAGAAAATCCATGGCCTTTTCCATAAAAAAATAATTCAAAAAACGGTTTGAAGGAAATACTCGAAAAATTTTCAGATTTTAAATGCCAATTACTACTGCAAGAAAACCGATTGCACCTGCATCATGGACCAATTGATATCATTGCACATGTTGAAGCACCCGAAGAGATTCGGAAGTGTTTGTATGAATCTGCTTCGAAAAGGCTGAGTACAGTCCTGGAAGAACTTGTTTCAGAACTGGATTTATTGAAGCTTCCATGGAGTAAAAACCATCCTGAGCCACGCGGCAGTATTGCAAGGAAAATGCTGAACGCTGTAAACGGTTCCATGAGATTTATCACCCCAATGGCCGCAGTAGCAGGAGCGGTGGCAGAAGAAATAATGGAAACGATGATTTTGGAAGCAAATTCAATAGACACCAGTCTGGAAAGTATTCGCAGAATGTATGTCAACAATGGAGGCGACATTTCTTTCTGGTTGAATAACGGAGACTCGTTTACTATTGGAGTTGTTGAAAATACGGAAACTCCTGAACTGAATACAAAAGTCTGCCTGCCTTATGAAAGTCCTGTTCGTGGCGTGGCAACTTCAGGATGGAGAGGACGTTCCCAAAGTTTAGGAATAGCTGATGCCGTCACTGTACTGGCATCGTCCTCAGCAAACGCGGATGCCGCAGCAACCTTAATCGCAAATGATGTGAATGCTGAATATCCGGGAATTGTCAGGAAACCTGCCTGTGAGGGGAAGGATGATTCTGATCTAGGCATGCGACTTGTTACGGTTGATGTTCCGCAATTGCCGGAAAGAATAATTTCGCAGGCACTTCAGTGTGGAGCACAAACCGTACGGGAGTTGATCAGTAAGGAAAAGATTAATTCGGCCTATCTTTCACTGCAAAAACAAACACTTATTATTGAAAACAATTTAACTTAGATGATTAATGGATGAGTTGATAAAAGTCAGAAAAATAGTCACACATGTGGAAAATATCTTCCATGAAGGAGGTCCGGTTCGCGAAGAAGCCATTAAAAAAGGGGCCATACTGATCGTTCTGGAAAATCCGTATGCTGGCGGATTTGTGGAAGAGATTACACCAATGATGGATGCCTTGAAGCCAGTTGGACTTGATGCGGCGAATCAATTGATCTCACTGCTTGGAGGTGCAGACCAGATACAAAGTTACGGCAAAGGTTCAATTGTGGGCGAAGCAGGAGAACTGGAACATGGTGCGCTCTGGCACGTACCCGGAGGTTATGCCATGCGTGAAGCTCTTGGAGGTGCGCTGGCGATTGTACCTTCAGCCAAAAAAGTCGGTGGTATCGGATCATCCCTTGACATTCCGATTACGCATATCAATGCCTCCTATGTGCGCAGCCACTTTGATGCAATGGAAGTGAGTGTGCAGGACGCGCCAAGAGCAAATGAAATAGTATTCGGGCTGGTGATGACTACAGGCGGCCGTACTCATCCGCGTGTAGGAGGACTGGAGGCAGATCAGATTTCTGCAAATGATGGTCTGCGCTGAAACTTTGAAAGCTTATTTTGAATGGAAGACTTTATAATGTTTCTTGTCTTCTGCTTCACCTAAAGTAAGATTTTCAATTGTATCATAACCATCGGCGCACAGATGATTTGTATTGAAGATATTCTTCTCCAAATATCTCTTCAAGATGACGTTCTTCTTTTCGCACTATCCATAAATCCATAATAAGAAGAACAGGAATTACCAGCGCTAAAATCCATACATTATTAAAAACAGAACCGAGCCCCAGATAAAGCAAAGTCAAAGAAATATATGCAGGGTTTCTTGAAAAGCGGTAGGGTCCATTTGTGATTAATGTGGTTGCAGACTTTCTCACATCAAAAGTAGTTCTGACTTTTTTGAATCGAATCAAAACTGTTGGCACCAGCAGGATGATGGCCAGGATTAAAACAGCCCCAATGATGTTTCCCCAGTTTTCTGGTAAAGGCAAATATGGCCAGAAATAATCAAGTACAACTCCGGAAATCAATGCAGCTAAATATATTATAGGCGGAGGAACCTTAATTCCTGTCCCTGATTTTAGATCTGATTTCATAGTCATCTTTCCTCCAATTTAGCCATAACTATAGAAGTGTTTTTATTCAACCAACACCGCTCCAACAGTCGCACTTCCATTTTGGGTTTACCGCACGAAGTATTAGTGTTTTTCATTTTGCCTCCTTATTGATGAGAATTAAATTATGTTCACATAATCTTTGTTGTGCAACATATCACTTGAGAGCCTGGAGCCACACTTCAGCATGAATCCAGCCAAACCAAATGAGTAGTGGAACAGGTGCTGTTGACAGCATCACTGTCAACAGAAAACCGTTCCAAGAAAAGCGACGGCTAAGTCCGCACAATAGGGCAATACCGCCTCCGCCGCCAAGTAAAAAATTTCCAGGCAAATTGAATAATATCGCCAGGGTTAAGTAACGAACACCTTGGATGCGTATTCATTGAACATTTACCAAATAAAAGAATATTATTGCAACACTTTTGAACAATGCTAAAGTTGACAACCATGGGTTCAATTGTTATTTTGATGATGAATTCAAGCAAGTTTTTGTTCATGAATGGGTCAAGAAGTTCACGAACGGGTATTTTTGGTCGGGAAATGGCTTATTTAGTCCTTGAACTGGTAATTTGTCGGAAAAAAAAATTGCTACCATACCTATAGTGCTGCAGTGATGACGGTAGAAACACCACCAAAAGAAGGGACTTTGCAGAAACTCTCGAGTATCTCAAATATTCAAGCGCTTACAGATTATTGGAACTCCTCACTTTCAATAGGATTCTCAAAACGCGAACGGCTCAGTTTTTATTCTGTCCTATTTTTGCTCACTTCCTTAAGTGTCGTAACGTTCCATTTGCTTTTCTCAGAAAGCCAACACTATGTAGAATTGTCAATACACGCTTTGTTGATCGGCGCGGGATATTGTATGGGTTTGGGATTATTTGAACTGACCCTGCGGGGTATTGTTCAGAAATGGAAAGCAGTTATCACAATTAAGGTGGCCACTGCGTGGTGCATTTCCTTAGGAGGGTTCATTTTGGGGTTTCTGCTACTCGCTCCTTTCCAGGATTATTTTACACCTTTGCATCCATTGCAAAAAGACCGGATACCATTGGAATGGTTTATCAAGATGTTTCCGATTTGGGGACTATTCACTTTTCTGTTTGTTCAACATTTTCTTAAACGCACAATAGCCGCAGAACGTGTGCAACTCCAAGCTATCAATGAAGATTTGGTGCAGTGCCTGGTTGAAAGATCCAAATCTGGAGAGGCTCAATTTCAATCGCAACCATTCGTGCTGAATATAGGAAGAGAGATTGAGACAATCAACGCTTTTAACATAAGTCATTTCACGGTGGAGGAGCACTACTGTTCAATTTATGTATTAGAGAATGAAACAATACGCAGGGTTGAAGTCAAACTATCGCTCAAGGATGCATTAACAAGACTTCCAGAAACGACATTTATCCAAATCCATCGCTCCCATGTGGTTAATCTGACACACGTTCAGCGAATACAAAAGACGGGACGTTCCTATGAGCTGATAATGGGAAATTCGGATATGGCATTACCTGTTAGCAGAATTCGACTCACTGAGGTTTTGGGTCGAATTAAAAAGACTCTGCAATAATGTCAGTGGTTTTTTATATGATGGATTCGGAATTCAGACAGTATTTTAAAAACAACTTTGGAGCAGTGCATTACGAATTATGAATTTTCTATGGATGCTATTACCCCCTGAATTATCGAATTGCCTCAAGATCAACATTTTTTTCATGATGGTTCGGTGCTAAACCAAATCGTTCCTGTGCTTGCTGCAAAGTATAATATCCCCTTTTGAAATCTTGCCAGACAAGTTCCGGGTCGCGCAGGGACGGATTTTCGTAACCGCCACCGCCTGGTGTGGAAACTCGTATAGTATCACCTGCCTGAACGAGAATATTCTGATCTTTGGAAAGGTGTGGAGGTATATATGTCTGGCCGTTGTGTTCTATTCGGACTTTGTTCACTCCGCCGTCTTTGCCTCCCAAAACACCTTGGGGTCCAAAACGTCCGTGATCCATCACCATGGAAACTTTTGCCTTTCCTCTGCGTAGTTTTATTTTGTAATTAACTCCAAAGCCGCCCCTTGATTTTCCTGCGCCACCCGAACCTTCGTGTAAAGAATATTCTTCAAACAGCACCGGGTAATACTGTTCCATTACTTCAACCGGGGTTGTTTTTGAAATACCGATGGTGGAGCATCCATTGGATAATCCGTCAGTTGCGGCATTTCCCCCATATCCTCCTCCACTGATTACGTACATCACGTAATTTCGATCACGTTTGGGGTCATATCCTCCAACGCAGAGATTTCCGCTGGTGCCGGCTGGGGCGGCAAAAAGCTGTTGTGGTATTGCTTTTACCAGTGCGCTGAACACTGCTTCCGCGATGCGTTGACTTACTTCAGCCGCGCAGCCCGAAACAGGCCGGGGATATTTCGCGTATAAAAATGTTCCTTCCGGATCCTCAATATGCAGTGGATCAAATGTTCCGGCGTTAATCGGAACATCCGGGAAAATATGTTTAATCGCCAGATAAACCGAGGATTTGGTGGTCGCAATTACACTGTTCATCGGGCCCTGACATGGAGGACTTGATCCTGACATGTCGAAGTATAATTCCGTGTCCTGCTTGCGAACTTTCATGTCAATTAGCAAAGGTTCGTCCACAACTCCATCTGAATCAACAAAAGCCTCTCCCTGGTAAAGACCATCTGGAATCTCCTTGATTTTTGCCCGCATCTGTTGCGCAGCGCGACTCCTTAATTCCTTGATTGCACCATTCACAGTGTCTGCTCCATAGCGGTCGATCAGTTCTGTGAAACGCTTTTCTCCTGCAGAAAGCGCTGCCGCCTGTGCCTTTATGTCGCCAATACGCTGGTCAGCAATTCGAATATTGGAGAGGACAATTGCAAGTATTTCCTCGTCCATCACACCTGCCTTGTAGAGTTTTACAGGAGGAAGCCTGAGTCCTTCCTGTTCGACTTCAGTAGCATTTGCGGAAAAGCCCCCCGGAACTGAACCGCCTGTGTCCGGCCAATGTCCGGTGTTTGCCAGCCAGGCGAACAGCTCTCCATTGTAAAAAAACGGTTTCACGAAACGTACATCCATCAAATGCGTACCGCCTAAATAAGGATCGTTGACAATATACACATCTCCCGGCTGAAGATCCTTTGCCCTTTCAATTACACATCGAGTGCCGAACTGCATTGTACCCACAAAAACCGGCAAGCCTAATTCTCCCTGCGCGATCAGGTCTCCGCTGTCTTTGTGGTAAATGCCGTCAGAGCGATCCAGTGCTTCAGAGATGACCGGGCTGAATGCTGAGCGCACAAATGCAAGATCCATTTCATTGCAGACTTGCTGCAAGCCGCTTTGAATCACAGTCAGGGTGATGGGGTCAAGATTTTTGTCAGTCATTTCGTATGATACTTTTATAAAGGTTTATAAAATTTACTTAATCGATAGCCTACTTATAGAGAAATAATCAAGTTGCCTTGCTTATCCACTTCAACATGATTTCCCGGCTCCACAACAATAGTTGTATCCAACTGCTCAATTATTGCCGGACCAGTGAATTCTGTATTTGGCGGAAAGAATTCTCTGTTGTAGATCTGTGTATTATGCCAGCCTGATTCAAAACAGACTGGACGATTTTGTATTATGCAGTCATCAATCCGACTTTTTTGCTCTGATTTTGGCAAAAGGGTTGTCAGTGGAACAGGTTTTCGGCGTCCGATAACTGAGGTGTGCAGATTTACCAGCACCGCCCGGATTTCCGGAAGCTCCACACCAAAACGGTTCCAATAGGCTTTTTCAAATGCTGACTGCAATGAACTTCGGCTGACTCTGGGGTTCTGTACAGGGAAATTCAGTATGTGGGTTTGTCCCTGGAACTGCATATCAACATGATGAATAACAATCATTTCCTCTACTGTGATGCCCTCTGATTCAATGATTTCTTTCCCGGCTCTTATCTGTGCAGAAAAGATTTCATGAACCTTTTCCATATCAACATTTGCTAACAGTTCATTTACCGAATTCACAAAATCATGTCGAAAATCAGCCACCACGCATCCCACAGCATTGGTGATCCCCGGACGCATTGGAACCAAAACCTTGGGGATGCCCAGTTCCTGTGCCAGGGCAACAGCGTGCAAGGGGCCTGCTCCGCCAAAAGCAAATAAAGCAAAATCACGAGGGTCGTATCCTCTGGCCAATGAAACAAGGCGCAGGGCCCCTGCCATGTTCATATTTGCAATCTTGATAATAGCAGAAGCGGTTTCTTCAGCGTCCTTTAATCCAAGCTTTGTTCCAACATGTTCCATCAATTTAGTCTGCACAAATTCCTGAGAAACAGGAGTATCCACAGAAAGCAGTGCATCCGGATTTAACCGCCCCAGAACCAGGTTAGCATCTGTTATTGTAGGTTTTTTCCCTCCGCGTCCATAACAAATCGGTCCGGGTTGAGAGCCGGCACTTTCCGGACCAACCTGCAATAATCCGGAGTCGTTAACCCATGCCAGACTTCCTCCACCTGCTCCGATGGTATGTACATCAACCATCGGAACATGAATGGGCATTGCGTATTCGATTTCAAGTTCAGAGGTTACCTGTGGAATTCCATCCACAATCAAGCCCACATCACAGCTTGTACCGCCCATGTCATAAGTCACAACATGGCTGAATCCGCATTGCATGGAGGTATATGCCGCAGCCATCACACCGGAAGCCGGTCCGGACATAACAGTTTTTACTGCCTCTTCGGAAACGATGTTTGAGGATACTGTACCCCCGTTTCCCTGCATCACCAGTAAGTCTTTGGAATATTGTTCTTCCTTCAGTTGCTGCTGCAATCTTTCAACATAACGGTGCAGCACCGGCTGGACTGCGGCATTGATTGCAGCTGTTGTTCCTCGTTCATACTCTCGAAATTCTGAAACCAATGCACTGCCTCGGGTGATGAATGAATTTGGCCAGATGTCTTTTGCAATTTCCTCTGTGATTCGTTCATGGATATCATTTTTGTAGGAATGCAGAAAGTGGATGATAAGC
>LUMK01000229.1_pt1 | contig 12153 bp, 14 predicted proteins | sample 729981 | NCBI WGS metagenome assembly LUMK01 (sample SAMN03860265, study PRJNA289734) | marine metagenome | biome: seawater column; feature: ocean; material: water; isolation source: Red Sea water column Station 22 - depth 200m | place: Saudi Arabia: Red Sea | collected 2011-10-15 | depth 200 m
TTCATTGTCAACTCATCTTTGTTCTTTTGATATGTCTGGTTAAATTTATCGTAAACTGCTTCTGATATTGTTATTGATTTGAATCCTGGTTTTGGCATACTATGTACCTTACCGTAAATTAAAGTACTCAAGTATATAATGTTTTTTGTTAGTATTTTTTTTACCAGTGAGAATCAGTCTTTATACCGGATAAATGCAGTTTATCATCATGACAAGAGGATATCAAACTGAGGAAATAAAAGAGAAACTAGTAGATTTACTGAGTAGTTCTAAGACAGGACTTTCCGGGCTTGAGATTTCTGAACGTTTGAACATTAATCGTATTACGACAACAAAATATCTTAATGTGTTTGCCGCTGAAGGTTTCGTTAAACAAAAAAACATTGGTAATGTTAATCTCTGGTTTATAGAAGATGGTACAGAGAAATTTCATTTTCCAGAAGATTTTTTCAAAGTTAAAACCAAATACCTTGAATATCTGACCGCACGAAAGGAAAAACTGGCATATAATCTGATTAGAAACTCTTTTCATTCTACAACACAACCAGTGAAGCTCATAACGGAGATTATTGTTCCTGCAATACAGTCAGTATATGGTATTTTTGATCAAGGTAAAATTGGTAAATCCGAACTCAATTTTCTTGAAAAAATCATTTCAAATTCGATACAAATAATCAATCTTGAAAATTTTGAGGTTGACATGAAAAAGAATGTAATTATGATATCAGCCGACTATCAAAGCACTCTCTTTTCAGAGGCCGCATCCGCTTCTTTTCATGCAGATGGTTGGCAGGTTTATTCCCTAGGTGACATGTCCTCATCTATTGATGTTTTATTTGATCTTGATTTACAGAAGTTTCTAACTAAAGTTTGGAAGTCAGGAATGGGCATAATGATAATAGTAATATTTTCATCAACAGCTGAAAGCATGAAATTCTTTGCAGAATCTGTTAATTCTATCAAATTAAAATCCAGAAAGAATCTATATCTTGCAGTTTGTGGTGACATGAAGAAGAGTACTGAAATTAAGGCTGATTTGGTAGAGGAAGACATTCAGGCTGTATTACAATGGTCACAAACAACCTTTGAAAGCTCTATTTCATGATTTAAAGAAACAAGATAATCAAATTTTATACCTTTTTCATTGGCAATTTTTTTCATATTTTCAAAACTATCATCTGGATATTCGGTAGAATCGTTACTATTGATGCCTACCAATGCAATACTTTCATTGAATTTTTCATGAATCTGTTTTATAGCATCAATTTTTGCCTTAACATATGGACAGTGATTACACATGAAAATTATCAACAATCCCTTATTTCCTGCATAGCTGTCAAGAGAATGCATTTCATCATCAAGTCCCTTAAGCGAAAAATCCGGTGCATTATCTCCAGTTTTTAGTGTGATTTTCGATTCTAATAGTACCATTAAAAAAAATTCTATCAAATCAAATAAAATCCTTGCCAATTAAAGACAACAATTAAAATCTATACGGCAATGATTCAAGAGGAGGGCTGATAGTTCAGACTGGTAGAATACTCGCCTTGCACGCGAGGGGTCAGGGGTTCAAATCCCCTTCAGTCCACCTTTAAAAATAAACAGATAACGGATCACTCACAACTTTGAAGATTTTAGATCAACTTAAATATGAAATATAGAGCGATAGTAAATATGGGAGTAGCTGACATGTGGCCTGTGTATATTCCACTGATTGTTGGATTAGCACCAGGATTAGTATATTGGTTAGCAATTACTGCTAGAAGATCTGGCAAGTAAACAAAATCTACATCTTTTAATTTCAGTTTTTGTTCTAGTTGTTTTTTATATAAAAACTATAATCTAGCTTCAAACATAGTTTTTTGATGGAATCATTTGATCTAGTTGCTATGGGGGGAACATTTGATGTAATTCATAGTGGACACATGGCATTACTGGGTAAGTCATTCTCAATATCATCAAAAGTTATCATAGGTCTTAGCAGTGATCAGCTAGCAGAAAAAAGAGGAAAAAATCTGGATAACGATTATTCAAAAAGACTTTCATCGCTAAAATCTGCAATTGAGAAAAACTTTCCCGATTCTTCATATGAGATAAGCAAACTGGAGAATGATTTTGGACCAGCAGTTATCAAAGGTTCCGTGAAAGCACTAGTTGTAAGTGAGGAGACTAGTAGCAAAGGAGTACATCTTAATGAATTAAGGGCAGAGAGAAATTTACCGCCTGTGGAAATAGTCGTGGTACCAATGGTTTTAGCCAAGGATGGGAAAGCCATCTCAAGCACCAGAATCAAGAACTCTGAGATTGACAGCAGCGGAAATTTGAATTGACAACCAACTTGCCTATCTTTGAGTAAGTGGAATAAAACAAAAATTTTGGCAGTAATGGTATGAGCATTACCAATAAGATGCTGAATAAGATAGATGTTGACATTCAGAATATACAAGGCAGTCTTCAGCCGGAAAATTTAGAGTATTGGTACAAAAAAATCACTGCTGAAACAATAGAGATTCTTCCTCCGTGGTTGACGGATAAAATCAACATCAAACAGGATCCAATTCTTCCATTGAAATTTAACGTAGATATTTCAAAGAGGGCGGTACGCTACTTTATGCAAGTGATTGATTACAATTTGCCAAATATGCCTTACACAACGCAACTATACTTTATGAAAGTTCAGGAAACTATGAGTGCTGAGATGGACAAATCATTAGTGTGAATTTACTCTTTTACAATTTTGACATAATTATCTTTTATTTCAGTCTGCACTATTTTCTGTCTTTTTTCTATCACTGACTGAATGAAATCCGTAAAAAGCAGTACTTGATCATTATCTTCTAAAAGGTCTCTCGCCTTTTCGCGTTTTTGCTGATGGGAAGTCAGAAACTTGTTGATCTTTTCAATTAGAATTTGTTTAAGCTCACCAGTAAGCATCTTTCCTGATTTGTAATCATCATGAATTTGCTTTAGCTTTTTGTCGTCTGGCTCAAAGAAGATTCTAAGATATTGGTATGATACGTCAATATCTGGATTACCGCCTTTTTTTCTGTGCTCTTCTATGTCTGGCTGACCACCAGAAAACGCATACTTGTTAATTTTCTTCTTTACAACTTCAGGAGAGTCTGTGGTGTATACTGTTTCATTTTCATTAGACGCAGACATTTTTCCCTTGGGACCTCCAAGCGCTGGAATCATAATATTATGAATCAATGCTGGTTTTGGTTTGTTCATTTTTGGCGCTATATCCCTTGTAATTCTAAAATGCGGATCTTGATCAACTCCAAACGGAATCAAGACAGGCATGTCTTCTATAAAGCATGGAGCAGATTGTAACGAAGTATAAAATATCATCCCAACGTTAGTTTCATTTTTGAATCCAAAAACCGCCTTTGTATTTGAAAAATTTATTCTCTTTGCAACTTCCGCCGCAATAGGATACAATGTCCTTATGTTTTTTGTATCAATGATGATCTTAGTATTTTCCGGTTTGAAACCTAGTGCTATAAAATCAAGCGCATTTTCAAGCGCAAACTGTGATGTTTTCTCTAACGTCATGTCTTTTTTTGTCCAGAATTTTTCGTCATCTGTAAGCTGGAAGTACATTTTCACTCCAAACTTATCTTGAAGCCATTTTGCAAAAACCCATGGAACTAGATGACCGATATGAGTATGCCCAGAAGGACCTCTGCCTGTGTATAGAAAGAATTTCTTGCCTTTCTCATAATCATCCAAAAGCCTGTTCAAATCTCTGTGTGAGAAAAAAATCCCCCTTCTTAGCATGAAATGTGACTCGCTGGTAAATTTTTCAATTTTTGATAAAAGTTCTGGAGTAATTTTCTGTGTCCCAAATCTTTTGATCAGTTTGTCATAATCAATATCACCCTCAACGTTCCAAGGTGTGACAACAAAATCATCCGCTGACATTCAAGGTTGACTTTGATTTAATGTTAAAAAGTCTTATTCCATTATTTTAACCACTTTCTAATCAAAAAAACCGTAACAATTGTCCTAGCTAATTTAATTAAGTCTTTTTGGAACGATGAACTATTGTCTCATGTTCTGCATGACATTGAAAAACAAATTATCAAGGTTTTGCAATCAGATCCAAATTTAACCGAGGAGAAGATATCCCAAGAAACTAAGCTTTCAATGGATCAAATTAGGCGTGGTGTAGAATGGCTTCGCCAGAAAAAACTTGGAGATGTAAGTGAATCTGTTAACATTTCTTTAAGCCTTGGAAAAAATGGTCTAGATGCTCTAAAAAACGGCTTGCCTGAACGAAGACTTGTAAATCTCGTTAAAGATGGTCCAAAAACATTTGATGAAATTCGAAGCAGTTTGCAGGGATTTGACTTTAACGCGGCAATTGCCCATGCAAAAAAGAATGACTGGATTAACATAGAAAAAACAGGTACAGGCTCAAAAATTTCATTAAAAGATCCGGACGCAGATGTTCCTAATGATTTGGACCTAATAATTTCAAAACTAGGCGAAAAAACTATTGCTCCTACAGAATTTGATAACACGCCTTTAGCCGAACCACTGAAATCTCTAATGGAAAGACCTGACTTTATCATTGCACACGAGGAAAAAACAAAAACAGTATCTCTTTCTGAAACTGGCAAAAAGATTGACCTTGAAAAATTAGATAGTGGTGCAATAGACGTTGAGGCAGACGTACCTCATGTACATGCCGCAAGGATACACCCACTAAAGGACACAATAAATGAAGTTAGGGAAACTTTTGCTCACTTGGGATTTACAGAAATTATTGGAGATTTGTCACAGTCAAGTTTCTGGAATTTTGACGCGTTGTTTACACCACAGGATCACCCAGCTCGGGAACTACAAGACACGTTTTATCTCAAGGGTCTAAATGCAAAGCAGCTTGCAACACCAACCCAAATCAAGAATGTATCAAACGCCCACAAAAAGGGATGGAGATACTATTGGGATATACAGGAAGCAAAAAAAATGGTCTTGCGAACACATACTACTTGTGTTACCATAAAATATCTTGCAGACAAAAAACCGGATGAGGCAAGAATATTTTCATTGGGACGAGTTTTTCGTAATGAAAAAGTAAGTTACAAACATTTAGTTGAGTTTAATCAGGTTGAAGGTATCGTTGTGGGAAAACACATAACATTACGAGACTTGATGGGAATACAAAAGGAATTTTACCGCAAAATTGGTCTCACCAAAGTAAAGTTTTGGCCTACATTCTTTCCTTATACTGAACCTTCTCTGCAATCTATGGTTTACAATGAAAGACTTGGGAAGTGGATTGAACTCTTTGGTATGGGAATATTTAGACCGGAAGTTACAAAGCCGTTGGGAATTACAAAACCAGTACTGGCTTGGGGCGGTGGCATTGAAAGGATTGCCATGCTGAAATTTGGATTAGACGATGTAAGGGAGTTTTACAATAACAATCTGAGTTGGTTGAGGACTGCATCAAAATGCCAGTAGTTGAGCTAAGTCTTAGCAGGCTTCAGAATCTTGTGGGAAAGAAAGCGAACAAAAAGCAGATACTTGACAGTCTGCCGTTTCTTGGTCTTGATATAGAATCACTGGATGGCAATATTGTAAGAGTTGAATACAGTCCGAACCGCCCGGATTATTCTACCGACTTTGGCATTGCATTGGGACTGCAGGGAATTTTAGGAATTAGTAAGGGAATATTGAAACTGGACGTAAAAAAACAAGGCAATTATGAAATCAAGGCGGATAGTTCAACGAGCAGGATTAGACCGTTTGTTACTGGAATAGTTGCAAGAAATGGTTTACTTGACGACGAATCAGTTAAACAGCTTATCAACATGCAGGAAGACCTGCATGTTGGACTAGGTAGGAAACGGAAAAAGTCATCGATTGGTATTCATGACCTAGATAGAATATCCTTCCCACTCAAGTATACAACAACTTCTCGCGACCATAGGTTTGTTCCGTTAAACTCTACCAAAGAAAGCTCAATCTCAGAAATTCTTCAGGATTCAGAAGTTGGAAGGGACTATGGTTCAATCCTTGGACAATCTGCCAAGGTTCCCATAATTACTGATGCAAATGGACAGACTGTATCCTTTCCCCCAATCATCAACGCTGCGTTGACAACTGTGACAACAAAAACCAAAAACCTTCTAGTAGAAGTCACTGGCATAGACAAGCAATCAGCTGAGGATATGTTATCCGTTGTTGTTACAATACTACAAGGCGCAGGATTTCAATTTTCACAGTTGAAAGTTTCTGGCTCAAAAAACTCGACGCCAAACTTTGCGTCAAGATCCATTGTATTTGATGCCGATCCTGTGAATAAAATTCTTGGATTGAATATTTCTGGGTCTATGCTTCTATCATGTCTTAAAAAATGTAGGCTGGATGCAGTCATGAAAGGAAAAAAAATACAGTGTACAATTCCAAGATATAGGTTTGATATTTTTGGAGGCATGGACATTGTTGAAGAGGTTGCATTGGGTTATGGAATTGATAACCTGAAGCCAGCATGGCCCGCATCCGTACATATTGGCGAGAAAAATATGACATCCGAGAAACTTGACTCTATTAGCAGGCTGATGACTGGCTTTGGATTTATGGAAACACTAAACTCCACACTAACAAGCGAGCAAATTTTGTACGAAATGGCAAATAGGGACTCGTCACAAATAATTTCTGTCACAAGCTCGAAGAGCCAAGAGCATACAATCCTTAGAGACTCGATCCTGCCAGGGCTGTTGGAGAACCTGTCAAAAAACATACACGAAACATACCCACAAAAATTTTTCGAGTCAGGAATAGTTTTTTCGAATGGTGCTCCAATCAAGGAAACATCAAGCCTTGCATGTGTCACCGCCTCGGAAGAGACACACTTTTCAGAGATGAAGGCTGTCTTGCAGTCACTCTTGCGAATTGGATTTAACATAAAATGTGAAACGAAAACACTCCCAAGTCATGTGCTTTTTTCTCAAGGCAGGGTTGCAGAAATTATTGCTAACAAAAAGACAGTAGGCTATATTGGCGAACTGGATTCCAAGGTTCTTGAAAATTTCAGGATAAGAACAAAGGTAGTTGGCTTTGAGATAAAGCTATCTGGATTAATATTTGATTAGTTCTAATCTATCTTGCCCAATTACGAGAGCATGCACACAGACGGATTAGGATGATATAGATCGTCATGATTCACATGATTTCTAATTCACCCAGGTGTGTTACATGGGCATTCCCCGGTTTCAGAGCAAAGAGGAGGGTATGGCTAATACCAATGACTCTTTGTGAGTCAGAACCGGGGAACATTCTTTTGGCAAAAATCTAAATCCAGTAATTGCATGAGCAAACAGATGGCAAACTATTGGCTTGCAAAGCAAGAACCCAGCGGACCAAGGGGATACAGCTTGTCAGCTCTGCAGAAAGAGAAGACAACAACCTGGGATGGTGTGCATAACAATTTAGCTCTGAAGCACATGAGAAGCATGAAAAAAGGTGATCAGATATTATACTACCACACTGGGGATGAGCGCCAAGCGGTGGGTATCATGACCGTAACCTCCAACCCATATCCAAATCCCAAGGAGGACAACGAAAGGTTCATCGTTGTGGATGTAAAGTTCAAAAAGCAGCTGAAAAAACCTGTAACATTAGAGCAAATGAAGAACGAAAAATCATTCAAGGACTGGGAACTTTTACGAATTGGGAGATTATCGGTAATGCCGGTACCTAAGAACATCTGGGATAAAATAATCAAGATGTCACAGTGAAAATTATCGTTTCATTGATATATCTCAAGTTAGTAACTATTACATGGCAACAGCTTACGTTTTGATAAACTGTGAATTAGGCTCTGAAGAATCCATCATACAGCAATTAAAGAGTCTGGATGGCGTCATAGAAGTACATGGTACTTTTGGTGCTTATGATATCTTGGCAAAGATAGAGTCAGCAACAGTTGAGAGCTTGCGTGAGACTATAACCTGGAAGATACGCAAGATTGATCAGATTAGATCCACTCTCACACTTATGGGCATAGAAGGCCAAGCGTAAATATCTCATCCTATCGACATGCTGTTACACTTTATTTTTGTGATAAAGGATAAGGAACTAGGTCTGCGTGACGCGGAGTTTGAGTATGTCAAAAAGATGGCCAAATTTTTCAAGTCATGGATTAAAACAAAGTTTTCCATGGACGTTGAGATACAGTGTGACGAAATGATTACTAAACCAAGGATAATACTTCAAAGATTAGATACTCATTCGCTGTTAAAGGATCATGCAGAACGTGGTGATGACATTTACCATTTCTATTTATGCCACTTTAGACCATTGTGGACTGATTGTACCTGTGAAGGATATCATGCTGAAAATTTTGGTATGATTAGATGGGAAAAACCAAAAAGCCAAACGGATACATTATTTTTAGCTGAAAAAAATTGTACCGCTGTTTCGCATGAAATTGCACACGAGCTACTACGACAATCTAGATACAAAAGATACATAGAAGATGTTCATGATACTTGGCAACAACATCTCTTTGGTGCTATTCCATTTGAGCAATATGGAGAAGATTTTGAATTAACTTCCAAAAAACCATCATTTCTTACTTTAGACACGACAATGTTTACGAAAAAAAGTTAATCTAGTTTAGCATTTTGTAACAGAATAAATTCTATTTTCAAAATTGGCAGTCTTAAAGTTCAATTTCTCTTCAGGATCATCTTCTCTCATCTTGCTCAAGTTTTCTAATTCTACCAAGGCTTCTCCCTTGAATCCTGACGATGAACCAAAAACAGCATCTACTAACTGGGTTCCATGGTCGCCATTTTTTACATCATTTACAATCTCATAGAATTTTTTGATGTCCTTCTTTGAAACAGCATGACCGTTTGGCTTGTTAAAGCCAACGGCAATATACATACCGTTATTTTTGACAGCTATTGGAATCTTGTGATTTTTTCCAGATTTTCCAGGTATTGTTTCGTTGATCAGCATCTCACACTTATGGTACATGCTGGATACATACGCAAAAAATCTATACTGTGCATATTTACCCTCCTTATCTTCTTCGCAGTCAATGAAGACCCTATGTAGCAATTCAAGAGCCGCGTCATTCATGCTAGAAAGCCTATCATCAATTCTTCCCCGTTCCAGTAAATCTGAATTGCAATCTTTAGCAACCAATGACAATACAAAATCAGGCAAATTATAATTTTTTAAAGCGGCTACAAACGCACCAGATTGTGTTATTCCAAAGTTAGGAAAGCCCTTCTTTACCAATTATAACCCTCAATAAAATAACACGAAAAAATTCCTCGCAGCACTCATTCAAAATAGCGTTTTTCTCTTATAATTGTATACGAAAACACCAAAAGCGCGTTAATTCGGTTTATAAATAAAAAATTCCATTGAAAATTATTGGAAAAAATTGAAATTAACACCACATCAGAAATGGTTGAAAGCGTATACTCGAAATTAGAAAAAAATATCTCCGCATACAGGAAGACAGTAAGCAGGTCTCTAACTTTAACGGAAAAAATTCTTGCGGGACATCTGGAAGAAAGTTTTCTTGAAAAAGATTTAGACAGCGATGGAAGTTATGTGTTCCTACAACCGGATAGGGTTGCACTTCAGGACGTTACAGGCCAAATGGTTATGCTTCAGTTCATGCAAACTGGACTAAGTACTGCGGCTCTACCTACAACCGTCCACTGTGACCACCTGATCCAGGCCAGGACGGAAGGAAAGTCAGACACAAAGCTAGCAATTTATGAAAACAACGAGGTCTACAAATTTTTGGAATCATCTGCAAGTAAATATGGCGTGGGATTTTGGAAACCTGGCGCAGGAATTATTCATCAAGTAATTTTAGAAAACTATGCGTTTCCTGGCGGTCTGATGATTGGTACAGACTCTCACACACCAAACGCAGGCGGACTTGGAATGTTGGCTATTGGTGTTGGCGGTGTGGATGCAGCAGAAACGATGGCTGGAATGCCATGGGAGATTCTATATCCAAGGCGCATTGGTGTTTATCTCAAAGGAGAGATGAACGGCTGGACAGCAGCAAAGGATGTCATACTGTATGTTGCGGGAGAGCTCTCAGTTTCCGGCGGCACCAATTCCATAATAGAATATTTTGGTCCTGGTACCAAATCTATTAGCTGTACAGGCAAGGCTACAATCACTAACATGGGAGCAGAGATTGGTGCTACATGTTCAATCTTTCCATATGACGAAAGAATGGAGCTTTACCTAAAATCAACTGGCAGGGAGGAGATTGCAGAACTTGCAAACAAGTACAAGGAACATCTTGTGGGTGACTCGGAAATTGAAAACGATCCTGGTAAATATTTTGATAAAATTATAGAGATTGATCTCTCAAAACTTGAACCACATGTGGTTGGTCCACACACTCCGGATCTTGCCAGACCAATATCAAAACTGGCTGAAGATGTAAAGAACAATAACTATCTTGACAGCATTTCCGTCGCATTGATTGGAAGCTGTACAAACTCTTCGTATGAGGACATGTCTAGAGCTGCAAGTCTCGCAAAGCAAGCACAATCAAAGGGAATCAAAGCAAAAATTCCCTTGCTTGTAACTCCTGGTTCTGAACAGATTAGAGCTACCATAGAAAGAGACGGTCAGATTGACTCGCTGAAATCAATTGGTGCTACAGTTCTTGCAAATGCTTGTGGTCCTTGCATTGGACAATGGTCTAGACCAGAACTTAAGAAAGGAGAGCAAAACACCATAGTGACATCATACAACCGTAATTTTCCAGGCAGGAACGACTCAAGCTTGATGCACCGGCAAGTGCACCAGACGTTCCTGATAATGGGTTTGTAGACGCTGAGGATGTTTACATATCTCCATCAGAAAATCCTGATGCTGTTCAGGTGCTGATTGATCCTAATAGTGAAAGACTGCAAAAGCTTGAACCATTTAGCGCGTGGAATGGCAAGGACTTGAATGATCTCCGTGTGATGATTAAAGCAAAAGGAAAGTGTACCACAGACCACATCTCACCTGCAGGTCCTTGGTTAAGGCTTAGAGGACACTTGGATAAGTTAAGTGACAATCTTTTGCTGGGAGCTGTCAACGCGTTCAATGATCAAGTTGGTCAAGCCAAAAACATGCTTAGCAATGAGATTGAAGGTTGTGCGCAGATTGCCAGACAATACAAGAAACAAAACATCTCCTGGGTCATAGTTGGCGATAACAACTATGGGGAGGGAAGCAGCCGTGAGCATGCAGCAATGACGCCACGCTTTTTGGGATGCACTGCTGTAGTTGCAAAAAGCTTTGCGCGAATCCATGAGACAAACCTCAAGAAGCAGGGAATACTTGCATTAACATTTGACAATCCTGATGACTATGAGAAAATTCATGAAGATGATCAGATCAGCATCAGCCAACTGGCTGGACTTGCTCCTGGAAAATCTGTCGAGTGTAACATACTGCATGCAGATAAGACATCTGAGAAAATTGTGCTGAACCATTCCTATAATGACCTGCAGCTAGAATGGTTCAAAGCTGGCTCTGCCATGAACTTTCTAAGAAAAAAACAAAATTAACGTGGGGCCGATCGGAATCGAACCGACGACCTACGGGTTACTTCGCAGCTCCAAACTCACATCATCTTTTCATCAGAGTTTGAATCGAACCGACGACCTACGGGTTACTTCGCAGCTCCAAACTCACATCATCTTTTCATCAGAGTTTGAATCTTAACCTCTGGAGCCCTTAGCGGTGAACTTCGTAGTCACTGTCGCCCTACCAGGCTAGGCTACGACCCCACGAAATTGAAATCAGTTAACTTGAATTTTAAGTTATTTTACCAAGATTTATTTGCGAAAATGTAGCTTTTATGAAAATGGTAAAGCCTGTTGTTTTAGTTGCTGCCGCCATTCCCATAATTTTGGCAATACTTATCGTCATACCTATGATTACTATGGAAGAAATTCCAACATCCGCAATCAATTCTAATGATAATGTACACATCGAGTTCACCAAACATGATTTGAGAGTAGTGTCATTTGGAGTTACAGAGAAATCGGTAGCAGATATGACGCAAGTTTTGATTATAGAAAATGATGGAGATATTCAGTATACTGAGGTCAAGGATGGAGTAAATCAGTCCCTAATCAAAAGTTCAATCAGTGA
>LUMK01000159.1_pt1 | contig 12008 bp, 9 predicted proteins | sample 729981 | NCBI WGS metagenome assembly LUMK01 (sample SAMN03860265, study PRJNA289734) | marine metagenome | biome: seawater column; feature: ocean; material: water; isolation source: Red Sea water column Station 22 - depth 200m | place: Saudi Arabia: Red Sea | collected 2011-10-15 | depth 200 m
CAGCTTGATAGAGTACATGTATGAGCCAACAAATATTGCTTGAAATATACTTATTAAAACTAACCTTACTCGAGTTTCCTTAGTTCTTCGTTTTTTGGTTGACTTATCTAAAACGCTCGACAGAGATAGGGTGAAAATATAGCGCACAGCAAGTAACAAGAAAACGCTACCCCCTACTTTGTAAAAGTATGGTACGGCTGCCGCTGCTAGCGAGAAGCTAAAAGCTGATATTATGGCTGCAAGGACATTTGTAGAGAATTTATTGCTCATTTAAATACAAATTTGCCTTGAAATGAAAGCCTGCATTTTATAACCCATTAAGAGTTATCGTCAAGAAGTATATTTATTTGAAAGCTGTTGCTTTAAATAACCTGGCTTGTTTGTTGTAATTGAAGTCGCCCCCCACTTCAATAATTGTTCAGCAGTTTGTATGTCATCAATAGTCCATGAGTGGTACTCAAAACCAGCTTTGGTGATACTGTTGACAAGTTCTTGAGAGTTTTTATTGTTTGAGCTAAGACCGTCGGCCTTGATATCTCTTAAAACACCTAGCAACTCGTCGCTACTCACCGTTTCATTCATGTCATATAACCAGTATGCTTTAATATGAGGCGCAATTGATTTAAAGGCTCGAATCACTTGATTATCAAATGCTATTATTGAAATTTGCTCCTTTCGAAGATTCGAATCTACTATTGAATTGATCAGAGTAGGAACGATTTCAGGACCACATTTAACCTCGATATAAATACCTTTATTGTCAGGTATTGTTTTAAAGACTTCGCCAAGTAAAGGGATTGACTGTGGAGCTAAATCACCTTTAAAGTTTGCAGATGCATTAAGCTGACTTAATTCAGCATAAGTGCTTTCTGCAACAATCAGTTTTTCATCACAGGTGCGGAAGGTATCCTCATCATGAATACAGACAATCTGCCCATCTTTGGTAAGACGGAAATCTCCCTCAATCAAATCAGCATCCTGCAACCAAGCCAAGCGGAATGCCTCAAGAGTATTTTCTGGTGCATCATCGGAAGCACCTCTGTGCGCAACAATCATTTATCAATATCTACAAATAATTTCATTATAAACTCTGTGATTTATAGTTGATTCTTAACGCGCTCCTAAACTATTTAGGCAATTTGCCTGATAATGTTTGATTAATTAAAACAAGGAAATGGCTAACTCCATCCAGTAGCTTGGCATCAAACCAAGAACTAGAATCAAAACTCCATTGATGGAAAGAATAATACGCATGTCTATGGGAGCTGATACTGTAACTTCTTTTTCAGCATCATCAAAGTACATTGATTTGATGATTTGAAGGTAGTAATATGCACTGATTACAGCAAACACAACTGCTGCAATCGCTAAATAAACATAGCCTGCTGAAATGACTTGCTGAAGAATAAACAGCTTTGAATAGAAGCCAATGAATGGAGGCACGCCAGCCATTGAAAGCATAACAAATAGCATTATCAAAGCAAACCAAGGTGAGTGTTTGCTCAAGCCTCTAAAATCAACAATTTGATCTGCTTCAAATCCTTGTTTGTTGAAAACAATAATAATGCCAAAAGCTGTCAAACTCATCAATACATAAGCCAAAACATAAAACACTGCGGCACCATAGCCTTCAACGACACCAGTTACAAAACCAAGCATAACAAAACCAATATGTGAAATAGTTGAATACGCCAACAAGCGTTTTATATTTGTCTGCATCAAGGCGACTAATGAACCTAAGCCGATAGAAAGAATTGCAAGAATAATGAACAAATCTGCCCAATAAGCTTGCAGCGCACCTAACCCATCGATGAGCAGGCGAACCAACATAGCGGTTGCTGCGATCTTGGGTACAGTGGATAAAAACATAGTGACTGAAGTTGGTGCACCCTGGTAAACATCTGGCACCCACATATGAAATGGAACAGCACCGAATTTGAAAGCAACACCAATGACTAAGAACACTAACCCAAAATTGAGAATAAGTACTTGATCAGAGTTCAAGTTTGCACTTGTTGCAAATGCCGCAATTTGGCCAATATCTAGACTACCAGTAATACCATAAATCATCGACATACCATAAAGTAGCAAGCCTGATGCGATTGCACCAAGAACGAAATACTTTAATGCCGCTTCTACCGCGACCGCTCTCTCTCTAGCCATCGCTATAAGTGTGTACAAAGATAACGACATAATCTCTAAACCTAAATAAATCGTCAGCATACTATGGGCAGAAACCATAACCATCATGCCAAGCACTGAGAGCAGAGATAGAATAAAGTATTCAGCTTTCAATAAATTATGTGCCCTTAGATAATGTCGAGAATAAACTAACGCCACTATGCTAAAGACCATCATAAAGACCTTAAAATAAGAGCCAATCGTATCAAGCACAAAAGTTCCATCAAAAATAACAGCTGATTCGCCAATTAGATTAAAGGCAAGGTAGCCAGTGATTGCCAGCGTGGATTGAGTTAGGTAATAAGTGAGATTTTGGAAGCGCTCCGAGACAAATAGATCAAGTAGTAATATTAAAGCAATAGCAGCTACCATAAACATTTCTGGAAGCGCAAAAAATAAGTCGGCGGTATTGAATTGATAATCCATCATGATACCACCGGTAGTTTGGTTGTGAGTGCCTGCTCAAGCAGGTTAACCATAGAGACATGCATCACCTCAATCAAGGGTTGAGGATAAACACCAACAGCTAAGACAGCTAATGCCAGAACCGCTAAAACAAAAAACTCTCGAGTATTAATGTCACTCAACGTACTAACATCTGAATTCACAATAGGACCCCAGAAAACTCTCTTCACCATCCACAATGTATACGCTGCGCCTACTATTAAAATCATTGCCGCAAAAAATGCGTACCAGAAATTTGCTTGAAGTGAAGCTAGAATGACCATAAACTCACCCACAAAACCTGAAGTACCTGGAAGACCTGCATTTGCGAGGGCAAAGAGGACTGCAAAGCCAGTAAATTTTGGCATTGAATTAATCACACCGCCGTAGCTAGAAATTTCTCTTGAATGTAATCTTTCATAAAGAACACCGACAACCAAAAACAGCGCTGCTGAAATAAAACCGTGAGATATCATTTGAATCATTGCGCCTTCAAGACCAAGATAAACACTCTCAAGGCTACCACCCGCTATTGAGTGGATCTGACCGTCAATACCCATCTTAACAACTGAGAATAATGTAAACACACCTAACGTTACAAAGCCCATATGCGAAATAGAGGAATAAGCAATAAGTTTCTTCATGTCTTTCTGCACGAGTGCAACAAATCCAATATAGACAATTGCAATCAATGAAAGAGCGATCACTATCGTTGCAAACTCTGATGAAGCGTCAGGTGTTATGGGCAGCGAGAAACGGAAGAAACCGTAGCCACCCATCTTCAACATTATCGCTGCTAGAATGACCGATCCACCGGTTGGTGCTTGAACGTGAGCATCAGGCAACCAAGTGTGCACTGGAAACATTGGTACTTTGACTGCAAATGCTAAGAAGAATGCCCAAAAAATCCAACTTTGCTCAACGAGCGACAATGGTAAATCATATAATGCATCCAGGGAGAACGAGCCGCCTTGAATGTACATGTAGATTAGTGACACCAGCATGAATACCGAACCTAGGAAAGTATAAAGGAAAAACTTGATGGCAGCGTAAACACGGTTCTGACCACCCCAAATACCAACAATGAGTAGCATTGGTATGAGAGATGCTTCCCAAAAAACATAGAACAGTATTGCATCCAGCGATGAGAATACACCAATAATTAGACCTTCCATGATCAAAAATGCTGCCATATAGTCGGCCACCTTATTTTGAATAACTTCCCAACCGGCAATGATGACCAAGAAAGTTGATAAAGTCGTCAATAAAATAAGAGGCATCGAAATACCGTCAATGCCAATATGGTAGTTGATATTGAACTGAGATATCCAGGCAGTGTTTTCAACAAACTGCATATCTTGAGTTGAGGTGTCAAAGCCGACCCAAAGATTCAATGACAACGCAAACACAATAATGGAAACTGCGATACTCATCCAGCGGGCTAAATCGCTCCGATTGTTACCAATAACTAGGATTGAGGCACCTCCCAGTATTGGCAACCAAATTAACAAACTAAGCAGTGATTGCATACTATGACCCTAATTGAATAATCGGGTTTTCAGTAACAACAAGAACCCAAGTTAAAACAAGCATTAGGCTGATAATCATAAAAAAGGCGTAATGATAAAGATAGCCAGTTTGAACTGGCCGAATGACCGAACCCATGAAACGCATTAATCTTGCGCTGCCATTTACCACAATCTGGTCAATGATTGTCATGTCCGAAATACGCCATAAAAATTCACCTAGCTTTCTGGAACCCTTGACAAAGACAATATCGTTCAAACGGTCAAAGCCATAAAGCGATTCCAGTACATAGTTTGTGCGATGGAAACGTTCTTGAATTTTCTTTGCCCAATCTGTTCGATAAAGCGAAAATAACCACGCAGCCAAACTACCACCAACCATCATCCAGAAAGGAACGGTGACAATTGCATGAAGCATCAAGCTAAAGGCCGAATGAAAATGCTCCTTCAGAGCAACTAAAGATCCATGCGCACTAGCGTTAATATGAATAGAGTTGTCCAACCAGCCTGTGAACAACATCGGTTCAATTGTTAAATATCCAATAATTACAGAAGGTATTGCCAAAACAATTAATGGCACGGTAATCGATAGCGAAGTTTCGTGCACATGCTCTTCTGCATGTTGATCAAGACGAGATTCGCCATGGAATACAATAAAAAACATACGTAATGAATAGAAAGCAGTGATAAACACACCAAAAACGACTGCGTAATAAACCCAATCGGCAAAAGGCAAATTGGAGAAATGAACCGCTTCAATAATCATATCTTTTGAATAAAAACCTGCAAAACCCGGGAAACCAATCAACGCCAGCGTTCCTATCAAAGCCGTAATATAGGTAATTGGCATTTTCTTTCTGAGTGCGCCCATTTTTCGGATATCTTGTTCGTGATGCAAGGCAACAATCACTGAACCTGCAGCTAAGAACAATAAAGCCTTAAAGAAAGCATGTGTCATCAGGTGAAAAATAGCGACTGAGTAAGCACTAACTCCTAAGGCTACCGTCATGTACCCTAACTGAGAAAGTGTTGAGTAAGCAACAACACGCTTGATATCATTCTGAACGATACCCAGTAGACCCATAAATATTGCCGTAATCGCTCCAACCAACATCACAACGGTCAAGGCCACATCGCTGAATTCGAAAATGGGCGACATACGTGAGACCATAAAAATACCAGCAGTTACCATTGTCGCTGCATGGATCAGTGCTGAAATAGGTGTCGGACCTTCCATTGAACCCGGCAACCAGACGTGCAATGGAACTTGAGCTGATTTGCCCATAGCGCCTACAAATAAAAGCAGACAAATAACAGTAATCACTGAAATATCACCAAAGATTGTTTGCCCGTTTACTTGATTAACTAGTGAAAATACTTCTAAATAATCCAAGGTACCGAAAAACATTAGCAAAACCGCCAACCCTAATAGGAAACCGAAATCCCCTACTCTATTAACTAGGAAGGCTTTGAGGCTTGCTTCAACTGCTGATTCTTTATGGTGCCAAAAACCAATTAATAGATAAGAGACAAGACCTACAGCTTCCCAACCAAAAAATAACTGCATAAAGTTGTTGGAGATCACTAGCATAAACATTGCAAAAGTGAACAGAGATATATAGCTAAAAAACTTGGTGTAGCCTTCGTCTTCTCGCATATAGCCAATGGTATAAATGTGCACCATTAAAGATACGAATGAAACTACAAGCAACATCACCGAAGTAAGATTGTCTACGAGAAATCCAACACTCAGATTAAGTCCACCGATCTGCATCCAGGTGTAGATGTTTTCATTAAATACTTCAGCTCCCTTCAGTACATGATGATTGAAAACATAAAGTGCCAAAACCGTTGAAACTGTAACACCTAAAATGGTAATAGAATGAGATAAGGTTCGACCCAATCGGTGACCAGCAAGACCAACTACGATTGCACCAATAAGCGGCGCTAGAACAATTGTTAAATAGGTACTTTCCATAACTAGCCTTTCAAACTATTGGTCACATCAACATCAATCGAGCCACGATTTCTGTACATCAATGTCAGAATAGCCAGACCAATAGCAACTTCCGCTGCTGCAACCGTCAAAATAAAGAAGACAAATATCTGACCCGCTACATCTGAGGAGTAATAAGAAAATGCAATAAAGTTTGTGTTGACTGCTGCAAGGATTAATTCAACACACATCAGCAACATAATGATATTAGTCCTGTTGATAAAAATACCCGCCAAACCAATACAAAAAACAATGGCACTCAGAATCAGATAATCAGATAGTGCGATCATTTAGTCTCCTTAGACTTGGTTGACGAAATAGAAGCCAAATGCACCCTATCTGATGCCTGGACACTGACTTGCTCAGAAATATTTTGCCTCTTGCTTCTACTCTCTTTACGGTGCACAAGGGTAATCGCGGCGATAATCGCAATTAATAATAAGACAGCTGCAAGCTCAAATGGATAGACATAGGTGGTATATAAATCGCTTGCCAACTCAGTGATATTACTATAGCCAGCAATATGTCTAGTAGGCTCCTCAACAATTTCAAGATCAAATTGTCCAGCACTTAAAACAAGTACTATTTGAGCAATAACAATCACTGAAACAAAGATTCCAAGCGGCAAGTATGTAGTAAATTTTGCTCGAATCGTTGACTGGTCAATGTTGAGCATTTTTATTACAAATAAGAAAAGCACCATGACAGCCCCTACATAGACTAGGATCAATGTGATCGCTAAAAACTCAGCTTCTAACAATAGCCATAAACTTGCCACACTGAAAAAAGACAAAATCAAAAGCATTGCTGCCTTCAGGGTATTTCTTGCGACCACCAACATCGCCGAACTTGCAACGAAGCAGAAACCAAACACATAAAACAAAATTGATGAAAATTCCATAATCAGCCTTTATCTGTATTTCGAGTCCTCTTGTCTGGCTTTACTGATAGCCTTTTCGTGCTTATCACCTATCTCCATCAAACCTTTTTTGTCGATGATACTACCCTCTCTAGTCTCAAATGCGTAGTCGAAGATGTGGGTCCCAACGATGGCATCTACGGGACAAGCCTCTTCACAAAAACCGCAGAAAATGCACTTAAATAAATCAATATCATATTGTGTTGTTCTGCGCGTTCCATCGTCCCTCATCTCGGACTCAATGGTAATGGCGTTTGCAGGACACACCGCCTCACACAATTTACAAGCGATACAACGCTCTTCACCATTAGGATAACGACGCAACGCAAGTAAACCTCTAAACCTAGGCGAAATTGGTGTGCGTTCTTCAGGAAATTGAACGGTAATTTTGTCATTGGTTAACTGTTTTCCAGTAATCTTCATCCCTGCACGAATCTCACCTAATCCAAAGTTTTTAATAATTTTTTTAATTTTATTGATCATTACTTATCTGCTCCTTAGAACCAAGGCCCTAAATGAAGTTGAGTCATCAATGCCACAACCATAATCCAAACAATAGTGAACGGTAAAAACACTTTCCAACATAGACGCATAATTTGATCATAGCGATATCTTGGAAAGGTTGCCCTAATCCATAAATAAAGAAAAAGGAAAAAGCTCATTTTCACAAGCAACCACATTATGTCTGGCACAAATGCAAAGAATTCTTGTAAATATGGAACACCTTCAAATGGTGAATGCCAACCTCCAAAAAACATCAATACAGCAAGCGCTGCCATCATAATCATGTTGATATATTCGGCCATAAAAAATAATGCAAAACACATTCCTGAATATTCAACATGAGTACCACCCACAATTTCTGATTCACCTTCGACGACATCGAATGGAGCACGGTTTGTTTCTGTTAATGCAGAAATCCAGAAAACAATCATCATTGGGAATAATGGGATCCAGTACCAATTCCAAATACCGCCAGCCTGGCTTGAGACGATTTCATTTAAATTTACAGAACTTGCTGCCATCACCACAGTAACGGCTACAAATCCAATCACAATTTCGTATGAGACCAGCAATGAGGCACTTCTTAATGCACCCAATAATGGGTATTTTGAATTAGAAGCCCATCCTGCTAAGATGATGCCATAGACACCGACAGAGCCAATCGCTAGAACATAAAGTAGACTGATATCCAGATTGGTGATGTAGAAGTCTTGCCCCAGAGGTATAACCGCCCAGATTGCAATTGCAGGTACAAAAGCTAGTATTGGCGCCAATACAAACAAATAAATATTGGCCTTGGATGGAAAGATGATTTCTTTAAACATCAATTTAAATACGTCAGCAAATGGCTGTAATAGACCTATTGGGCCGACTCGGTTTGGACCGATTCTCAGCTGCATATAGCCAATAACCTTGCGTTCAGCATAAGTCATATAAGCCATCATGATAATGAGTGGCAATAATAGTGCGACGCCCTTAATCAGAATGATAATTACAACTGCTAGACCACCATCAAACCATGGTAGCAATTGATGAACAAAATCTACAAAACCTTGCCACATAATCTATACCGCTCCTAACTGTCTTGGAAGATGAGTGTGAACAAACACGCAACCTTCTGCTACTGATTCGTTAATATTGACTGGGACACCCTTATAAAAGTCACCTTCTGAGAGTTTTAGTAATTTTGCGGTTGCCTTGCAAACCGAAGCCTCGCTCATCCGGCCAATCCGTGTTTGTTGTAATGAGGACGCATGACGAACAACTACATCACTGGCATAGGGGGTATATTGCCAAACAGTAGTGATACTCGGCATTTCAGAATTGCTAATAGGAACTTCTATCTCGGAGATACTAGGGGTTAAAGATAACGCCTCATCAGCAATCTGGGGGGAATCTGTAAAGTCAAAACCTTCTAGATTTAGTAAATCTGCTAAAACTTTAATGACCTTCCAGCCTGGTTTCGATTCTCCAGCACTCTTAACTGAAGCACTATAGGACTGAGCAATATTGTCTACATTGATGTGTGTACCAGAAGTTTCATAGAAACTCGCAATCGGTAAAATTACGTTTGCAAAACTCAAAACTGATTCATCGGCAAAACTATTCATGGAGACAACAAATGCATCATCACGACTCAAATGTTCGATTGCATTTTTTGATTCAATACAGTCAAAATTCGGGTAAACATCGAACAAAATAAATCCAGTCAAATCAGATGAAAGTATTTGTAGCGCATTTTTACCGTTTTCGGGCTTAAAATTTACTCTTTCTGCAGAATTAACATGCTCTCCAAGAACAACTACTGGATGCTCGGCATTTAAAAGCGCATTAGCAATATCAATATGGGTTTGATGAACATTGAAAGTCTTTAGATAGTCGGGCAAGGTTTGTGAACTTTTATCAAGCACCGCTTTTAAGACACCTGAAAGAGTAGCTACAGTATTTTGAGGGGATGTCAATACAGAGTGACTAATGCGATAATTGAAATTGAAAGCCTTCGCATTGATAGTTGAAATGCTTGCACCATTTAAAGTCGCCTTTCTAATGCGATGATTGATCATTGGCTGCTCTAAACGTAAATATGAATTTACAATAAGCGCATGATCGATTGTCTCTAATTCGGTTAAAGAAATATTTGATTCTAATACCTTGGCATTACACGGATTAGAAGTATCTAGTCGATAATCAAGATTATCTGACCCCAGACCTCTTGTAAATTTTTGTAACAAATATAGCTCTTCAAGAGTTGCGTTTTTAGATGCAAGAGTGCCAAATTTTAAGCCCTCTTTGGCATTCTTTTTGATGCCGTTTTTTGCAAAATCCAGTGCATCACTCCACGAAGCATCTTTCCATTCACCTTTGATTTTAAGCTTAGGAATCAAAACACGATTTTCACTATCAAGCCCTTGGTATGAAAAACGGTCTCTGTCTGAAATCCAAGTCTCATTGATGCTTTCATTTTCTCTGGCAACTACACGCTTGACCTTACTTTTGTGCGTTTGAGTAAAGATATTTGAACCCACTAGGTCGTGACGCGCAATGGTCTGAATCGAGTTCATTTGCCAAGACCTGACTTCGTAACGGAAAGGCTTAGAAGTTAGTGCACCGACCGGACATACATCGATCATATTGCCAGAAAGTTCTGACTGAATCCCTTCTGATAAAAATGGTTCGATCTTCAAATCTTCGCCTCGACCTGTAGCACCCATTTCAACTATGCCTCCAACTTCTGCTCCAAATCGAACACAACGTGTACAGTGAATGCATCGCGTCATATCGGTTTGAATCAAGGCGCCTATCCCCTTATCATCAACAATACGCTTACCTTCAGTAAACCTTGATATGTCAGAACCATATTCCATGGCAACATCTTGAAGCTCACATTCACCACCTTGGTCACAAATTGGACAATCCAGTGGGTGGTTGATTAACAAAAACTCCATGACAGCCTTTTGTGCAGTTTTGGCCTTTTCATTTTTGGTATGAACTTTCATGCCAGCAGAGCTTGGTGTTGAGCATGCAGGTTGCGGTTTCGGATTGCCCTCTATATCCACCAAACACATCCTGCAGTTTGCCGCAACAGATAGTTTTTTGTGGTAACAGAATCGAGGAATGTCGATACCTTCTCTATCCGCAATTGAAATCACAGTCTCGCCTGAATATCCGTGCACCACTTTACCGTCGATTTCGATTTCAATATCAGCCATCGTTTTTCACCATACTTTTTCCGTGCTTGATGTAGTACTCAAACTCTTCTCTAAAATGTGTAATAAAACTCTCAACGGGCATCGCAGCACCATCAGCAAGTGCACAGATCGTATTGCCTAACATCTTATCCTGCACAGAAAGTAAAAGATTCAAGTCCTCACTCTTACCCTTTCCATCCATAATGCGTTTTAGGACTCGATACATCCAGCCTGTACCTTCTCTGCACGGAGTGCACTGACCGCAAGATTCATCGTAATAAAAGTGCGTCAGGCGCGTCAAAGCCTTCACCATACAGGTTGTATCGTCCATCACGATAACTGATCCGGCGCCAAGCATTGATCCTGCCTTTTCAATGGAATCATAATCCATGGTCATTTTCATCGCCTTTGCTGCAGGAATTAATGGGGTTGATGAACCTCCAGGAATGACTCCTTTAAGAGTTCTACCTTTTCGTAAACCACCGGCTAACTTCAACAAATCACTAAAAGGCGTTCCCATTGAGACTTCAAAATTAGCAGGATTCTTGACATTGCCAGTTACCGAAAAACACTTGGTGCCGCCTGAATTTGTCACGCCTAGGTCTGCAAACCATTGCCCACCTCGAGAAAGGATGTCGGGCACCGATGCAAAACTTTCGGTGTTATTGATGGTTGTTGGTTTACCATAAAGGCCTACATTTGCTGGAAATGGTGGCTTAAATCTTGGTTGACCTTTTTTCCCCTCAAGTGACTCCAATAATGCTGTTTCCTCACCACAAATATAAGCACCAGCCCCAAGATGAGAATAAAGATCGAAACACACCTTGCTGCCATTAATGTTCCTACCCAACAAGCCAGCGTCATAAGCCTCTTTCAAGGCTTCTTCGAAACGGTAATAAGGCTCCATGAACTCACCACGAATATAGTTATAACCTACCGTTGCATTCATCACATAGCCTGCAATTGCCATCCCTTCTATGACTGAGTGTGGATTAAATCTTAAAATGTCACGATCGTGACAAGTACCTGGCTCGCCTTCGTCAGAATTACAAACTACGTACTTCTGTCCCTCTTGATTTCTCGGCATAAAACTCCATTTTAGGCCTGTTGGAAAACCGGCACCACCTCTCCCCCTTAGACCTGAAGTCTTTAACTCTTCAAGAATTTTCTCAGGTGATAGCTCGCCAAGAAGAATTTTGCGCCAGACTTGATAGCCACCCATGGTTTCATAAGTCGCTAGACTTGAAGGG
>LUMK01000709.1_pt1 | contig 11900 bp, 11 predicted proteins | sample 729981 | NCBI WGS metagenome assembly LUMK01 (sample SAMN03860265, study PRJNA289734) | marine metagenome | biome: seawater column; feature: ocean; material: water; isolation source: Red Sea water column Station 22 - depth 200m | place: Saudi Arabia: Red Sea | collected 2011-10-15 | depth 200 m
GTATTTGTAGAGCGAGGGATTTTACTCCACAGCAACCAATTTCATTCGAATGATTCTATCAAGATATCGGATGAATTTTTTATATCCAGCCATAAAAAAACACTCAATGAAATGAAGTCCCAAAATGGTGAAAAATACAGTCGACTATTATTGGGGCATGCGGGTTGGTCCGAAGGGCAATTGGAGCGAGAAATTGAAAATGGTGACTGGCTGGTTCAGGAGAAATCTCCGGACTTTATTTTTAAAATCCCCGTAGAACAAATGTGGGGGATGGCCATCCAATCTTTTGGGATTGATATTGCTGACTTCTCCACCACGGGCGGTCAAGCATAAAGAATCCGTTTTAACGGTTTTCACCCGCCAACAACTTTAACTTAACTTTCACCGATGAAAAAATACGCCCCAGCCCTCGCTGTCATCATGGCGGCCATCCTTTGGAGTTTTGATGGTTTTATCCGTCAAAATCTTTTTACACTACCTTCATTCCTCATTATTACCATTGAGCATGTGATTGGTGCTATCTTATTTTTTCCATTCCTCTTAAAAGGATGGAAAGAAATATCTGCTCTGAGGCAGCGGGGATGGATATCCATATTGTGGGTCAGTGTTTGCGGCGGCATTTTGGGTACATTTTTCTACACCAAGGCGCTTAGCTATGTAAACTATATTGATCTCTCTGTGGTTGTGCTGCTTCAAAAATTTCAACCCATATTCGCCATTGCGTTGGCTGCGGTTACCCTGAAAGAGAAAATTACTAAACGGTTTTTGATCCTGGCTGGCATAGCCATTATTGGGGGATACTTTGTTACTTTCGGTGACAGCCCAATGGCAGAATGGGATGATAAAACCATTATCGCCGCACTCCTTGCATTGCTGGCCGCATTCAGTTGGGGGAGCTCCACTGTCCTTGGGAAACATGCATTAAAGCGACTATCATTTAAGACGGTTACATCTCTGCGCCTTTCCGTTACAGGGGCCATTACTTTGTTTGTGTTGATTTCAACGGGGCAGTATGAAATGGTCACAGAAATGACATTGGATCACTGGAAATATATCCTACTCATCGTCATCAGCACCGGGTCCCTTGCGTTATTCATTTATTATTATGGACTCAACCATTTGCCCGCATCTCATGTGACACTCTATGAGCTGTTTTGGCCTTTATCGGCAGTGGCCATGGATTGGTATATCCGCGGAAACATGATGTCCACCGTACAATGGATGGGCACCGCATTGTTACTCGGAGCCATTATATTATTATCTCATGACGACAGCCTTGGCCAGACTCAGTCAGAATAACCAGCGCAGAAACCTCCGCTTTAACATTCTCCACGAATTCTTTTTTGGATTTGGTATCGCCTTTAATGACGTTTCCACAATTCTGCCATTATTTATGACTTTGTTGGGCGCGCCTTTGGCTATCGCAGGATCTATGGCAGGGCTTTTGGCCATCCTTATGGCTGCACCACAATTGATCTCTGCCCTTCTTGCACGAAATACGGTAAACATTCGCGCGGCCACAGTAAAAGTGCATCTCACCATTTTACCGCCTATTTTTACGGCTGGATTTGTTTTCGCATTTTTTGCACCCACGGGTCCAAGTGCATGGATATTTTATTACATCTGTTTCATTTTTTACGCTTTGGGCATTGGATTTATCATTCCCATTTGGACCAATTTTTTAAAGCATGTTACCGATAGAAAAAATCGAGGGACATTTTTAGGAATTTCATTTATTGGGAATAGCATTGGTGGATTTATTGGCGGCATTGTGGTAAAAAATTTGTTGGGCAGCTCAATCCCATTCCCTGCCAATTTTGGATGGGGGTTCATCATTTTGGGTATTGCGCTTATATTCAGTATCGCTGCCTATCTAGGGTTTAAGGTGAAGAATCCGGCCCACCATCCCAAAAAGAGAACCGTTTCGGATTTTATCACCGAAACCAAAACATTATTAAAGTCCAACCAAAATTTTAGACGATATATCTATAGTCGAATATTTTTAACCGCCCAGTTTCCCGCAATCAGTTTGTATGCGGTGTACGCCAGAGATCTTTTTCAATTTGATGTGAGTGAGGCAGGCTTTTTAACTGCCGCTCGCCTTGTTGCCTTTGGCCTTGGCAGTATTGTTGCCGGAAAAATCGGTGATCGAATCAGTCATAAATCAGCCATGGCTTTTTGTTTCTTATGCCACACGCTTGCCATGGGTACGGCGCTCACAGCTCAATCTATGTTTTGGGTGTATGGTATTTTTATCTTTTTGGGTATGGCTCAGGGCGCATTCATGCCAGCGGCCATGTCCTTGGTCTTTGATTTCGCAGGCGAAGATGGTGATAATAAAATGATCATGGCCTTGATTGATACCATTTTATGCCCCTTTATTTTGATTGCCATCACTTTGGGGGGATTACTGGCCGAAACGGTGAGTTTAACTTTTTTATTCCGCATATTAGGGATGGCTATGCTTACAGGATTCCTTATCATTATTTTCTTGGTGAGAAACCCTCACCAGGTACCAATCATAGATTCAAATCCGTAAATCTTTTGCTTGGAATTCTGACGGTACAAACCGCAATTTTACAGTCCTATAATGAAGTTTAGTCTTACCAAAACAGCCCTCATTCTTTCCATCGCATTCCTAGTGAGTGGATGCAAAGAAGATCCTCAACGCCATTTAAATTTGGGTAAATGGTATGCCCAAAAAGGATTGGTGGAAGAAGCGATCCTTGAATTTAAAGAAGTGACGCGATTATACCCTGAACCCCATAAGAATCTTGCCAGAGAAGATTATCAAGCGTTAAGTAAAGCCCATTATAATTTATCCCTCATGTATACGAAAAAAGGCTGGTGGGATTATGCATTAAAAGAGGCAGAAATCTGTTTTCAAATGCTGCCAACCAAAGACCATTACGATTTGGTCTCCCTTATAAAGCAAAGAGCCGAACTCGAAGAATCCGGCTCTTAATTCATTTGCAACGATTATCCATCGTTGCCCATCCATCTAACCCTTAATACTTAAATAGATCCTGATCGGTGTTCACCGCCATCGCAATAGATGATGGAACAATTGATGAAATCCGCTTCTGGTTTTAACAGCATCGAAATGGTCCCCGCCACATCTTCTGGTGTGGTGGTCCGACGCAGAGGATTTCTAGACTTGGTTCCCTCTACCCAATCTTCCCATTTTTCTGTAATTTTTGTCAGTGCACGGGTCGGTGTAACCCCGGCTTGAACCGCATTGGCAGTAATACCATATTGACCCAATTCCCAGCCGATTTGCCGAATGATGGCTTCCATGGCTACTTTAGCCACACTCACAGGACCGTATCCTTCCATAGCAAGATAATTGCCTTCACTGGTCAAACCCATTACGCGGGAACCTTCGCCTAATAAGTTTTCTGCAAATAGTTTTTGCGTCCAATATAAAAGGGCATTCCCCATGACATGAACTGTCATATCCATTTGACGTCGAGTTACTGGTTTTTCCCCGAAGAAATTGGTGGTGGTTCCAAAAGCAATGGAATGCAATAAAAGCTTTACCGGCTCTCCGCCCGTGATTTCTTTAATCTGAGGCAAAAATTTATCCATAGTTTCTTCAGCGGCGGCATTGGTGTTAAAGTAATGGCAGCGGCCATTGGTTATTTCATTCACTTCAGCGATGGTTTCTTTTGCTAGCTTTTTTGCTTCACCCCTATCGAAATGAAACGCAATAACGCCATAACCATCTTTTGCCAATCGCTTGGCTGTGGCAGCGCCGTGACCGGTGGACCCGCCCAATAATAATACCCATTCAGACATTGTTTACTCCAAAATTGAAGGTAGAATTTAAAGAGATTGATCCATCAAAAAAATGAGATTGAAAACTTTGGCGAATTAATTACTGAATTGAGGGTAAATTTGGAGCTTCTATAGGAGCAATATAATGTCGCGCAAAAATAGTTTTACAAAAGAAGATTTAATTAACAGTGGTTTAGGTAAACTTTTCGGGATGGATAAGGGCAAACTGCCTACGCCTCCCATGCTCATGATGGACCGTATTACACACATTTCTGAAGATGGTGGGAAATACGGTAAAGGAAAGGTTGTTGCTGAATTAGATGTAACGGATGACCTTTGGTTTTTCCATTGCCATTTTAAAGGTGATCCGGTCATGCCCGGGTGTCTGGGTTTAGACGGCATGTGGCAATTGGTGGGCTTTTTTCTCACTTGGCTCGGCGGCAATGGCCGTGGCCGTGCATTGGGCGTTGGGGATCTTAAATTCAAAGGGCAAGTGCGTCCCTATCATGAAAAGGTCACTTATAAAATCGATGTTAAAAAGTTGCTCAAACGCGGTGAAATATATATGATTTGGGCGGATGGCGAATTAAGCACTGGCATTGACCGCATTATTTATTTTGCTAAAAATCTGCAGGTTGGGTTGTTCGACAATCTTACCTATGATTTTGGTGGCGATCCTGCCCTGGATTCATTTTAAACAAATCTGTTTAAACGCAACTCAACAGTAATTAGGACTTTTTATGGCACTACGATGCGGCATCGTGGGGTTGCCTAACGTAGGTAAATCCACTATTTTTAATGCCCTAACGGCATCTTCCGTTCCGGCAGATAATTATCCATTCTGCACCATTGAACCCCACATGGGCATTGTGCCTCTCCCCGATGATCGATTGGCCGAGCTAGAAAAAATATTTAATCCGGAAAAAGTGACCCCTGCTACGGTTGAATTCACCGATATCGCCGGATTGGTGCGCGGCGCAAGCAAAGGGGAAGGGCTTGGGAATCAATTCTTGAGTCAAATCCGTCAAGTAGCCGCTATCGTACATGTGGTTCGTTGTTTTGAAGATGATAATGTGTGTATCGCCTCACTAAGTTGGCAAAAAAAGAAAAAGGTGCCCAAAAAGAATTGGATGTGGTTTCTCGATTAAAGACCCATTGCGACGCAGGGCATATGGCTCGAACCTTTAAAGCAGATGCAGAAGAGAGCGCCATTATCCGTACTCTATTTTTATTGACACGAAAACCCATTCTTTACGTAGCCAACGTGGATGAAGATGAAATTACCCACGATAAGCGGAACTCTTATGTGCAGGCCCTTTTTGATTTTGCCAAAAAAGAAAATAATTTAGCCATTAGGCTCTGTGGAAAAATTGAACAGGAGATTGCCATTATGGACGATGAGGGAAAAGCCATGTTCTTGGAGGAATACAACCTACCTGAACCGGGATTGAATAAACTAATTCATGCCGGGTTTAATCTCCTTGAGCTGGAGACCTATTTCACTGGGGGCCCGATTGAAGTCCGGGCTTGGACCATTAAACAAGGTGCCTCTGCGCCGGAAGCGGCAGGAGAGATTCATACCGATTTTCAAAAAGGTTTCATAAAAGCAGAAGTAATCAAATACGATGACTTGGTGCGTTTGGGTTCAGAAAAAAAGGTAAAAGATGCAGGGTTAGCTCTCCTTCAGGGTAAAGAGTATACCGTCCAAGATGGGGACTGCATTTATTTTCATTTCAACGTATAGGTGACGACATGTGGTTCTTTATGATTTTATCCTACATCATGGTTGCTCTTTCAGGCATTGGTTTGGGCCTAGTCGGTCTAAATCATTATTTTGATTTTTGGGCACGGAATCACATTACCTTGGACCTTTTGGTCAGCATCATTTTTATTGCAGCACAAACCTTGGTTATGTTCTTTTTCGTGGGAACTGGTGTTAATGTTCGTGAGTACCTTGAATCACATCCTGAATTGGGGAAAGATTTATACCAACAAATGTTTGCCATCAAAAGAAAACTGTATCCACCCACCATGATGGTTACCATTTTATTTATGGTCATGGTGATTATAGATGGTGCCTACTTCATTGGGAAGGTTTCAGAATGGTGGTTCCATGGTTTATATCTTGGTACTGTTTATTATTTTTATAAAGCCACGGCGGTTCAGCATGCTTCATTCAGAGAAAGCACTGAAATTGTTTTGGCCATGACAAAAACAGAACGGTCCGATTCCTAAAGGATTCCATTTGCGTTTAACATTAATTTCTCTACTGTTATGAAATACGCAATTGTAACAGTCATTTCTTTATTTCTCCTTTTCGGATGTACTGAAAAAGACCCAGGGTGGAAGAAAGATCAGATTTATAAAGTCGAGCCCTTAAGTCAGCCAATCGGTTCTAACGCCCCCGGATTTACAGAAGTCAACCCCTCAGAAACAGGTGTTATTGCTGCCAATAAAATTGGCCAAAAAGAGGTTATTGAAAATCAGCATTTGATGCATGGTTCCGGCGTGGCACTCGGGGATGTAAATGGGGACGGCTGGGTGGATATTTATATACCTCGGATTCGGGAGTCAAACATTCTCTATATCAATAAAGGCAATTGGACCTTTGAAGATCAAACCGTATCTGCCGGTGTGGCTTGTGAAAACCGTTATTCGACCGGCTCTACTTTTGCTGATGTAGATGGTGATCGAGATCTGGATCTTATTGTGACGGCCCTGGGTGGACCTAATAGTGTCTTTATCAACGATGGAAATGGCAAATTTAAGGAAAGAAAATTATCATCCTTTTTGGATCGCCCCGGAAGCACATCTTCTGCATTGGCCGATGTAGATAATGATGGAGACTTAGACCTATATATCACAAATTATAAACGCCTTGCCATGCGAGATTCGTTGCCACCACCTGTCATCAGCTTTGATAATACATTGATGGAAATCACCAACAACCGCTGGATTGTGATGCCGCCATTCAATCGGGAGTACGAAACTTCAGTAAAAAATAATGTTTTATTTCGGTTTGAAATGGCAGAAGTCGATCAGTTTTACTTAAATGATGGTGAGGGTAATTTTGACCTCATTGATATGACAAGCAGTCATTTTACAGATGAGACCGGCGCACCCATCCAAGACCATTTACGCGATTGGGGATTAATGGCCCAATTCAGAGACATCAATAATGATTCTCACCCTGATATTTACATTTGCAATGATTTTGAAAGCCCTGACCGTGCCTGGATTAATAATGGGGACGGCACATTCAAAGCCATTTCGAAAGTGGCTATTCGCCACACAAGTAATTCATCTATGGCTGTAGATTTCGCAGATCTGAATAAAGATGGGTATACTGATTTTTTTGTAACAGATATGATGAGTCAATCTCACATTTTGAAAAAAACCCAAATGGGAACAATGGCTCCCACACCTTTGTCTATCGGGGAAATTGATAATCGTCCACAATATATGCATAACACGATGTTTCTAAATCGAGGAGATCATACATTTAGTGAAATTTCTCAATTTAGTAATACATATGCTTCAGAATGGTCATGGGCCACCATGTTTATGGATGTTAATTTGGATGGTCATGAGGATATATTGATTACCACAGGCCACATGTATGATGTACAGGATTCAGATGCCCTTGCACGGCAAACAGATGCCCTCCAACGCATCAATTCTTTTGATGTGTATAAACGGATGATTTTTGACTTTCCCACATTGGAGCTGAAAAATGTTGCATTCAAAAATAAGGGCGGACTCAAGTTTGAAACGGTTTCCGATGGATGGGGACTGGGTAACCAAAAAGATATTTCACATGGCATGGCCACTGCGGATCTAGATAATGACGGCGACTTGGATATTGTTATCAATCGCCTCAATCAAAATGTTGGGTTATTTAGAAACAATACAGAAGCAAACCGAATAGCTATCCGGTTGCGAGGTGAAGGGAATAATCCCCAAGCCATTGGTGCTAAAATTGTTGTAAATGGCCATACAACGGTTCAATCCCGAGAAGTGATTTCTGGGGGAAGATATCTTTCAGGAGATGATCCTTTGCAGGTTTTTGCAGCCAGTGATGAATTAATGTCCGTCGAAATTCAATGGCGAGACGGCACCCAAACATTTTTAGATTCCTTAAAAGCCAACCACCTTTATACGATCCGACAAATCAACACGTTGCCGGCAACTGAGAACGATGATTACGAGGCCACATTATTTACGGACAAAAGTGATCTATTAAAACATACACATTACGAAGCGCCATTTGATGATTTTGCTCAACAAAGCCTCCTGCCAAACCGATTCAGTCAATTGGGTCCCGGTGTGGCATGGATGGATATGGATGAAGATGGAGATGAAGATTTATTTATTGCCGGTGGACGTGGTGGTAAAATCGTTCATTATGAAAACAAGGATGGTCTGGCATTTTCTCCCATCTCCATTGAAGATAGCTTAACTCAAGACGTCACGACCATAATAAGTACAATTGATGTGCAAGGCCATCGCGGCCTCTTGACGGCAAAAACCAATTTTGAAGCTGAAGATGGTTCACCCAGTGTAATCAGCAATATGTCTCCTGCTAGCAAATCTGATCTGGAAAGTATTACCCACATGGCCGGACCTTTGTCTCAGGCGGATATTGATGGAGATGGGGATCTAGATCTTTTTGTGGGTGGCCGCGTTATTCCCAATCAATATCCCAAACCTGCCTCATCCATTATCTATAGAAATGAAAACGGAAAATGGATCCCAGATATGAAACAGGGCACATTATTTACGGATATTGGTCTTGTCTCCGGATCGGTGTTTAGCGATATTGATAATGACGGTGACCCCGATCTGATTTTGGCTTTGGAATGGGGCCCCATAACTGTGCTTCAAAATAATGATGGCCGTTTCAAAGATGTCACAACCAACATGGATTTGGCTCAATATAAAGGTTGGTGGAATGGTGTAGCTACAGGAGATTTTAATAATGATGGCCTTCTAGATATTGTGGCCACTAACTGGGGCATGAATACTAAATATCATCTTACTATCGATCATCCTCTTCAAGTTTACTTCGATGACTTTGATAATAATAATGTTTTAGATATTGTTGAAGCTCACTATGATGATGAATTCAATGGCTTGGTACCAGAGCGTGGATTTTCATGCATGTCCAATGCTATGCCTTTTATAAGAGAAGAAAAACAAACATTCCTAAATTATGCTCAATCATCTCTTGGAGAGATTTTCGGAAACTCACTAAATACATCTCCCTATCTTGAAGCCAATACCTTAGAAAGTATGGTCTTTATTAATAATGGCTCTGGGTTTGATCCTGTCATATTACCAATTGAAGCACAAGTAACAACAGCAATGCATGCTGGTGTTGCAGATTTAAATGGAGATGGTCATGAAGATATATTCTTGAGCCAAAACTTCTTTGCGGTGCAAAACGAAACAGATCGAAATGACTCAGGCCGCGGCCTTGTCATTTTAGGCGATGGGAAAGGAGCGTTTAAATCATCCCCCGGACATGAAAGCGGTATTCTAATATATGGGGAGCAACGGGGTGCGGCCTTCGCAGACTTTAATATGGATGGTAGAACGGATGTGGTTGTGACCCAAAATGGGGCTCAAACTAAACTATATCAAAATAATCAGGCAAAACCCGGACTTCGTGTTCGCCTTCGAGGGCCGAAAGAGAACCCGTTTTCATTCGGGGCAAAAGTCAGTGTTCATTATAATGATGGCTCATATGGGCCCGTGAGAGAAATACAATCGGGGTCAGGGTATTGGTCTCAAAACTCACCAGTTCAAGTGATGGGTCTAAATGGAAATGCCACCCATATAAAAATAAAATGGCCCGATGGGTCTGAATCCACCGAGCCATTAAAAGGAAATAATTTAACCGTTACCTATAGCGGCAGTTAATCTGCCATTTTCCAGAAGGCGATACCGCCTGCCTGTTTTCCAATTTCTGCAATAGCAACCGGCTTGAGTGTTTTCACTTACAAAGGCAAACCTGCTATCGGGAGAAATAGAAACCCCGTGAGTTACTTTTCGTGTATTATTGAATTTGGCTATTTCCTTCCCCGTAGATAAATCCCATACACCTGTCTTAGCTGCGCTCTTGTAGGTAATGACCAAGTATTTACCATCATTAGTTACTTCACAGTTATAAGGTCCTTTATCTGTTTTAAACGTACGGATCACTTCCCATTTTTTTACATCCACTTCGACCACATTATGGGTACCATTATTTACTACATATAAACGATCATCTTTTGGGTGAGGGTAAACCCAAGTAGGCTTTTCTGGGGGCATTTTATGATTCATTTTTGCCATAGAATCTTTTTTATTACTACCCATATTCATTTTACTATGATCCATCTTTTTCATATTTTGACCCATGTGATTACTCATACTTTTCATCTTTGGCTCTGTGGAGAGAGTCCTTGTCACCTCCATTGACATTGCGTCAATTTCATATAGAGTACCTGACATCATGGCAACAGAATAATGTTTTAATCCATTGTTAAGTAAGCGGGAACCGTGGGGCATGATTCCAGTTTCTACACGATCTATTTCTATCATTTCATCCGGGTCCACAATAGATACTGTACTAGATTCAGAGTGGCTGCCATGTAGATTGAAGTTCACGATGTATAGTAATCCTGTGGCATTCGATATTCCCATAGTGGCCGGAAACAAACCTAGTTCTACTCGGTCTACCATTTCATCTGATCCCGTTTTGTATTTATAAAGGTGACCATAGGGCATGCCGTGAGCCATGGATAAATACCAATATTCTCCATCTGGTGATACGGAAAGACCGTGGGGCCCTTCAATTTCCAGTGGCCAAACACCCACCGGGATACGCTTTTCAACATGTGCTGTCTTTCCATCAAACCTAATTAGAGCTACTTCATCTTCAGATTCAGCAACTTCAGAAGGATCTTCATCCTCTTCTTCGTTAATTTCATCTTCAAGTTCACGAAGAATTGCTTCTAGATCCAAGTCTTCACTTGCATCTTCCGCGCCTTCTTCTTCCACTTCAGGCTCATCTTCCTCATCTTCAGCTTCTTCTTCATCATCATGTGTTTCCGAAACAACTGGTGCATATTTAACACCATCGATTTCAATTATGCCTTCTTCTTCTATTTCAGGCTCTTCTTCGTCATCTTCTTCAGCTTCAGGTTCTTCCTCTTCGTCTTCGTACTCGTCACCCTCTTCTTCACCAGCTTCAGGTTCTACAGCAACTTCAGGCTCTTCCTCTTCACCGCCTTCTTCATCTTCCTCTTCTTCATCTTCCCAATCCTCATCCTCATATTCACTACCGGCTTCAGACTGAATTTTCTGAGAAAGCATAGATTTCAAACGTGGTGTAAAGGCTTCTTCTAAAGCGATTTTTGCATTTTCTAGAGCGGTTTCTCTAACAGCTTTTGCGTCAGCAATAGCTTCTTTTAAAAGATCATCCATTTTAATATCTCCACTAATTTAGTTTCATTTCAATTTCATATACGAATATATAAAAACGATAAAAAATCAGTGATTATTATCGATTTTTTCTCTTAAATTTTGATATTTTGCTCGAGTTTTTGCTCTAGCCTGCATTTCTCTTCTAATTTCAGACGGTTTTGTATAAAATTCTTTCTTTCTTAGCTCTAAAAATAGACCTGAATCTTTAACCTTTCTCTTCAGGTCTCTTAATGCTCTATCTATATTATTATTATGTACTTCGATTGTAATCACAAAACTTTTTAGTCCGTTTCTTTATCCGCTTCCCAATTTTTATCTACATAATTAAAAAAAGCTTTCTTATCTTCATCACTCTCAAACTCATCTGGTGAATCAACTCCAAATTTTGAAAGAGCTACTTGGAAAAATTTCCGGTATTCTTCTTTATCACCACTCATAGGTTCATGCTCACCGTCTTCATGCGTTTCATTTATCTCATAATACCTACTAAGAAGGTGTCCCATATCTTCATAAAGACCACTCATTCTTTCTTGAAGTGATTGTGCATCAGTTGCTACCTTATTGAAAGATTTTGAAAGATTGGTAAGCTCTTTCATATTACGATTAACCGTAACTTTATCAAACCAATCATCAGTTTCGCGAAGGGTGTGAAC
>LUMK01000513.1_pt1 | contig 11884 bp, 11 predicted proteins | sample 729981 | NCBI WGS metagenome assembly LUMK01 (sample SAMN03860265, study PRJNA289734) | marine metagenome | biome: seawater column; feature: ocean; material: water; isolation source: Red Sea water column Station 22 - depth 200m | place: Saudi Arabia: Red Sea | collected 2011-10-15 | depth 200 m
CAGCATACTCGGTGCCGGTGTGTGACAGAAGCGTCAGGTTGAGCTGTTTCATCTTTCGATAAAAGGGGAGTATCGATTTATCCGAAGGGTCTATCCCCATCGTGTTGGGGATCCACTTCACCACCACAGCCCCCAGCGCGGCGACACGTTCAAGCTCATCGATGGCATCCTTCCTGTGGGGATTGACTGATGCGGCGGGGACGAGTTTTTCACTCTCGCCGGCCACTGACAGGACATAGTCGTTCGGGATCAGGAAAAGAGTGCTGTTGAGATCGAGTTCACCAGAAGCGTCGTAAATGCCGTCCATGGGAAGGAGAATTCCGCGCCAGTTGTCCGGGAGTTCGGAGATCAGTCTGAGCAGCCGATCCACGTAAGCTCGATCCCTCGCATCGGGAGTGTCGCCGTCGCCCAAGTTCGTGAAGAGCTGAGAGAACCGAACGGCAAACGAGTTCTGAAACCGGCTACTCAGGTAACACCCGTTGACGGGACTGCTCCCCAGCAGGTGGACATGGACATCCGCAATAGGTTGCTTAGGAAACTGAATAATCTCATCAGTTGAACGGCGGAAAACCGGCGGGAAGGCGAGGGGCGCCACACCGCCGGCGAAAGTGGAGAGAAAGCGGCGCCGGTTCACAATAGGCCGACCCCGACACCGTGACGCATTACCAGCAGTCCGCCCAGATATCCTGCGATGGCGACGCTGACAGAGAGCAAAAAGAGAAATGCCGCCACGATCCAGTCGATGCGGCGGTCGTCCGGAAAGCGGAAAAACAGCCAGATCCATCCGAAAAAAATGACGATGGAGGTCCATACCGTGAAGGAGGCTGTATCTTCATGCTGTTCCAAGAGTGAACGGGCGGAACTGTCTAAGCCCGGAACCGCGGTGGCCGCTTCCTGTCCGGACACCATAGAAAGGATGGCCGAAATAACGCTCAGGCCGAAGAGCCACAGCGGCGTTCGCCGATCAATCCAGGAAGGTTGAACAATATAGATCAGCTGAAACAGCGCCGCGGTTAGAATCAGGACGATAGGGAAATGGGTGATGAACGGATGGATATCCCCCATCGGTTAGGCTTGAGCAGCTTCGACAAAATCCCGCAGCGCATCCTCCGAGGAGTGATTGTACCGGAAAGATGTTTCCCGTTCAATCTTGGAGCCGTCCACCACCCAGGAGAATTCCACATAATCGAGCATGGAGCTCGGCGCCTCCGTGAGAAACCTCAGCCTGAGCGCCCAACCGATAGAAGTGAGCCACCGGATAGTTCGAGGCCCCAGACGGACGGCTCTCCCTCCTGCGATAGCGACCAGTTCTTCTTGAGTGAGGCTCTCCTCAGGACCGAGATTGTAGGCGCCGCGGTCTGCCTCCTTCACCAGTGCGTAAAGTGCGTTGGCGGCATCTTCCTCGTGAAGAAGCTGCACCTTGGCCGTGGAATCTTTAACCAGCGGCACCCACGGTTTGGAGACGTAGCGTGAAATGAAATTGCCGACGTGGGCGCCGCACACCACTGCCGGGCGGGCGATGACCACGTCTACCTCAGAATGCCGTGCCTGAAACTCGGCTAGCTTCTCCTCGACTATCCGTTTATCGTTGGCGTACTGATAGTCGTGTCCGCGGATCGGCATCTCCTCCGTGAGGCAACGCCGAACTGTTCTACATGGTTCAGTACATTCTCAAGACTCTCCACATTGATGTGGTACATCTTCTCGCTGTCGTGGAGGGGATTGAGAACAAAGACAAGATGGACTACAGTGTCCACCTTGTGGCCATCGAAGATATCCGTCAGATCGCCGCAACAGTCACGTTCGTAGAAAGTCAGTTTTTCAAAGGATTCTCTGGGAGGGAGAAAATCCACCCCGATCACCTCATCAACTGTAGTATCTTGCTCAAGGCGCCGGCAGAGCTCGGTACCGATGTAACCGGATGATCCTGTGATGAGAATGCTCATAAGTCAGCGGAGCACGAATTTAGTGCGAGAGGAGACAAAAAAGCCCCTCAAAATGAGGGACTTGTAAGTCAGTGGCCGTTCACTTTTCTGAACTGTGACCCCTAGGGGAGTCGAACCCCTGTTGCCAGGTCGAAAACCTGGAGTCCTAACCACTAGACGAAGGGGCCAAGAAGCGGACGGAATTTAAGTTGTCAAAAACGGGAGGACAACGAGGAACCGGCCCAATCAGTCGGCGTTAGAAAGCGACTTCTGCTCCGCTGTATCCAGAAGATTCTTAAGCTCACCGGACTGATGAAGTTCCAGCGTAATATCGCAGCCGCCGACGAGCTCTCCATCAATGAAGAGCTGAGGAATGGTCGGCCAGTTGCTGATCTCAGTAAGCTTCACCCTGATTTCAGGATCTGTCAACACGTTGACATCGACATATGGAATCCCGTAACTGTTCATCACTTGCACAACGGCGTTGGAGAATCCACACATGGGCATCTCCTTCGTTCCCTTCATGTAGAGAACGACCATATTATCGTCGATGGTTTTCTGAATCTGCTCTTTATGGTTCATTCTGTTTCACCTCTATTCTGTTGAAGTCTTTAGCTGGAGCGCGTGAATCTCATTTGTCAGAAAAGTGCCGAGCGTTTTGTAGACCGCCTGATGCTGCTGGATCAGTGACAGTCCTTCGAAACCGCTCCAGATGACACGGGCGGAGAAGTGGTCGCCCGTCCCCTGAAGGTCTGTCACCTCTGCGGTGGCTCCATCGAGGCCTTCCTGAATGAGATTCTGTACCTCTTCTGTTTTCATCACGTCCCTGAATTTAGCCATTAGAAACAACAGCACCTTGAAATGTTGGTTTGCGCAAACAGGTTGAGTTGCTCCGTTCAACGTCCTATTTTCGGCGGACGAACTGAGCCGATTCATGCCCGAAGCTGACTTCATTCATCCACTCCTCGCTACCGTCTCCGACCGAGATGCCGTGGAAGAGCTGGCCCGGAAGTACGGGACACCGCTCTACGTCTACGATGGCGAACGTCTTGTATCCAATCTGCGTCGTCTTGACAGCGCCCTCGCCTCCGCCTTCTCCGACTATCAGATCTGCTTCGCCCTGAAGGCGAACACGAATCCTCATCTCCTCTCGCTCATGACGCAATCGCTGCCGACGCTGGGCGCCGACTGCTCTTCTCCCGGCGAACTTTACATTGCTGACCAAGTGGGAATCGAAAAGGGACACCGGATCTACACAGGAAACTATGAGACCACCGAGGAGCTGGAACTGGCACTCAAAGCGGCAGGCCATCTAAACCTTGATGACGGCATGTCCCTTGAGCGGATGCTGAAAACCGGCGTCCCCGAGGAGATATCGTTCCGACTGAACCCCGGTTTCGGGAGCGGCAGTTTTCCCGAAATTGTCACATCAGGGAAAGAGGCAAAGTTCGGCATTCAGGAAGAGAAGATCGCCGACGTCTACCGCATCCTGACTATTTCGTTCGGCTGCTTACCGCTATTCTGACCTGTGCGAGAAAACTTGAGAGCGAGCTCGGATTTACGTTTTCGTTCATCAGTCTCGGCGGCGGATACGGCGTCCCTTATAATGAAGGCGAGACGCCTCTGAACTTGGATGAAATGTTTAGCAAACTGGGCGAAACTTTCCGTTCGTTCTACGATCCATCGGATGGCCCCTCGCCTCAACTTATCATCGAGCCCGGGAAGATTGTCATCGCCGACTCGGCTTTCCTTCTCGCCCGCGTGTCAGGCATTAAAGAGAGCTACAAAACGTTCGTCGGCCTCGACGCCGGGATGAATACGTTTCTCCGCCCTGCTCTCTATAAGACATATCACAAAATCTTCAAGGTGGGTGAGCCGAATGCGCCTCATGAAATAGTTGCTGACTTTACCGGAGGGATTTGTGAAAACACCGACCGCCTCGCCACAGACCGGCCGTTCCCCCGTGGGAAAGAGGGTGATCTTGTGGCTGTCATGGATGTGGGCGCTTACGGATTCAGCATGGCGAGCCACTACAACACTCGGCCGCGCCCGGCAGAGGTGCTGCTTCGAAACGGAGATTCACGACTCATCCGTCGGAGAGAAACGGTAGAAGAACTATTCTCACACGCGGAGTGGAATGCTTCGTAGCCGTCTCCTCTCACTCTTTCTTCTCACCGCGCCTCTCCTTCTCCGGTCACAGGTTCCTGTCTCGATCCATCAGCAACAGCATGAACACTTCCGTGAGATCACCACCGCTGTGCCCGACACCTCTGTCCCCCTCCCAGCGTCACTACAGAGAAGAGCCCCCGAGCCGTTGCTGGAGGTGCTCGGCTACCACCCCTACTGGATGGGGACGGCGTGGGAGAACTACCGGTTCGATCTCCTCACCACCATCGCCTATTTCGGTGTGGAATTGAACAAAGATGGCTCGATCGGCGAAAAGCGCGGCTGGCCTGCCAGTTCGCTCATCAACACGGCCCACCAGAACGGCGTCCGGGTTGTGCTGGTGGCGATCCTGTTCAACACCAGCGACTTGGAGACACTGCTGAGAGATTCCACGAACCGGAAGAGAGCCATCGACAATCTCTTGCAGGAGGTGACCGAGGCGGGGGCCGACGGAGTGAACATCGATTTTGAAGGGGTTCCCGGCTCGCAAAGAAAGAATCTTGTATCGTTCATGAAGGAGTTGACGCAGACGTTCCGCGGGGAGGATTCTCAATTCCAGGTGACCATCGCGATGCCGGCTGTGGACTGGCGGGACGCCTTCGACTACAAGGCGCTGGCCGAGGCGTGCGACGGCCTGATGATTATGGGATATGACTACCACTACAGCGGAAGTTCGGTGGCAGGGCCTGTCGCTCCCCTTAAAGGGTGGGGGACTTTCAACGTAACGTGGACAGTGAACGATTACATCAACGAAACTGGTCAGCCGGAAAAGCTGATCCTCGGCTGTCCCTACTACGGCTACCAGTGGCCGACCGTATCTGGAGAAAAAGGGGCGCCGACGACCTCTACAGCAACAGCGAAAATCTATTCTTCAGCAAAAACACTGGCCTCAACGCACGGCAGGCGGTGGGACGAAGAATCGCTGACGCCGTGGTACCGCTTCGAAAACAACGGCTGGACTCAGGGGTGGTACGAGGATTCTCTCAGTCTTTCCCATAAATACGCTCTCGTTCAGGCCGAAAACCTGAAGGGTGTCGGTATCTGGGCGCTGGGATACGACGGTTCTGAGCCGGAGTTGTGGGGCGCCCTTTCAGAGAATTTTGACGTTACGCTCCCTCCGCCGACGCCCCGTGTGATTTCGGTAACAAACACCGGCGACGGCAATCTGCTCATCGACTTCGACGGCTCACACAAGGCCACTCACTTCAACGTCTACCGGTGGACTGACGAGACGGGCGATCAGATTCTCGGTTCGTTCGCGACCGTGCCCATTCAGCTTACTGATCTAAGTCTCGGAGAAGTCCACTACCTCCGACTCAGCGCCGCCAATGTGTTTGGAGAGAGTCGGCCAACAGAACTGCTCGGGGCAGTGCCGTCGACTTCTGGCGCGCACATTTTGGTTGTCAACGGCTTCGACCGGACGGACGGGACTGACAATACGAGGGACTTCGTCAGGCAGCACGGTTCGTCAATCTCCGCTGTCGGGTATCCCTTCGACGCGGCCAGCAACGAGAGTGTGGAATCCGGGAGCATTGATCTCATCGACTACTGGGCGGTCGACTGGCTATTGGGAGAAGAAGGGACGGCCACAAACAGCTTCACGGCGGCAGAGCAGTCGATGGTGAAGTCGTTCTTGGAAAATGGCGGCAACCTGTTTGTTTCGGGGTCGGAGATCGGTTACGATCTTGTGGCCAAAGGGAGTGCTTCTGACAGCATTTTCTATGCCGACTACCTGAAGTCGCACTACATATCCGACGCGGCTGGGGGAAGGCAAGGCGTGTACGAAGCGACCGGAACAGACGGCGGCATCTTCTCCGGACTGACTGAAGTCATGTTCGACGACGGCAGTCAGGGCACTTACGACGTGGACTGGCCGGACGGCATCAAGCCTGCCGACGGGGCGGTGGTCAACTTGAAATACAGAAATGTCGACTTCGATTCCCGTGGCGGGGCCGGCATTCAGTTCAGGGGGACGTTCGGAAGTGGCCGGACCAAGGGGGCTGTGATTCATTTGGCTATACCGTTGGAGACCGCCTCTGCCTGAAGATCCATCCATACAGACCATCTACCCCAATCCCAGCAATTCCCAGATTACGATCCTCCTCGATCTGCCTGTCAACAGTTCTGGATCTTCCTTTCGACTTCAGATTGTTGATCTCCTCGGCCGGACTGTCTGGGAGCGGCGGATAAGTACGAACAGAGGCGGCGCCCCCGCCACAATAGTCTGGAACGGTCTCACCTCCACCGACCGCGCTGCATCCTCCGGCATTTACACAGCGGTGTTATCGTGGAGCGGTGGCGTCTCAAGTCACCGATTCGTTCTGCTTAAGTGAGGAGGCGACCGATCTCTCGTATTCGATACATCAGCACGAACCGCCACCTTTCCGGATCAGGTGCCGGCGGGGAGGTGTCGTTTCAACGAGCGCTATTTGAAGGGCTTGCCCCTGACGGCGGCCTCTATATGCCGAACTCCCTCCCCACCCTAGAAAGGGGCGAGATTGATGCACTAGAAGGTCTCTCATACCCCGAAGTCGCGTTCCGAATTCTCAGCAAGTATCTTGGGGACGAACTGACGGAGGAAGTGTTGGGAGAGATCTGTTCCTCGGCGTACGATTTTCCTGTTCCGATGGAAGCTCTCGACGAAGAAACTTCCCTTCTCTACCTCGACCGGGGGCCAACAGCCTCCTTCAAGGATTTCGCGGCACGGTTCATGTCCCGGACCATGAGTGCGATGAAAAAATATGATGAACTGACGACCGTCCTTGTGGCCACCAGCGGCGACACGGGAAGCGCGGTTGGGGAAGCGTTCCGGGGTGTGGACGGTTTTCGTGTGGTCATTCTCTACCCTGCTCGGGAGGTCTCCGAGATACAGCGGGATCAACTTGAAAGGATCGGTGAGAACGTCCGGACACTCCGAATCGACGGCCAGTTTGATGACTGTCAAAAATTGGTAAAAGAGGCGTTCCTCGATCGAGGGCTCGCCTCTCTCAAACTCACTTCCTCCAATTCTATCAATGTGGGGAGAATCCTGCCGCAAATAGTCTATTACTTCTACGCTTGGGCGAACGTCTGCACGGCGGAAGAGCCTCTCGCTTTTTCGGTCCCTTCCGGCAATTTTGGGAACTCCCTCGGCTGTGAGCTCGCCCGGCGGATGGGACTGCCCGTCAGGAAACTGGTCCTCGCCGTAAACGAGAATGACGAATTTCCTGAGTTTCTCTCCTCCGGAGAATATGTTCCTCTTTCGCCTTCACGTCAATGCATTTCGAACGCCATGAATGTGGGGAACCCAAGCAACCTCGCCCGATACTTCGATCTGTACGGCGGTCACCTCCTCCCCAACGGCACCGTGAAGCGGGCGCCTGATCTGTCCGCCATGAGGAAGCATCTTTGGTCTGTCTCCATCTCTGACGAGGAGACACGGCGGACAATCGACCAAACTTATACAGAACACAATACGATTCTCGATCCTCACGGCGCGGTGGGCGTGACGGCAGTTCGACGATTCCGGGAAGAAGGTTTTGAAGGTAAAGCGGTCGTTCTGGTGACGGCCCATCCGGGGAAGTTCCCGGAGACGGTCTCGACAATTCTTGGAGAGAACGTCGAAGCGCCGCCGTTTCTTGCACACATCGTGGAGCGCTCCCCTTCCGTGGAGAGATTGAGCTGCGATTATGAACAGTTTCGGACATATCTTCTCGATCAACCATGAGCTGGATTAAAGTATTCGCCCCTGCCACCGTTGCCAATGTGGGACCGGGTTTCGACGTCTTAGGAATGGCGGTCGAAGGGTGGGGAGACACGGTGAAAGCGAGGCGGACCCAGAGCGGTATCTCCATTACCGAGATCATTTCCGATCACCCTCTTCCGGATAATGTGGATGCCAATACTGCATCCATCGCTGCCCGCGAGGTGCTGAATCAGCTCGGAAACTCTGGCGGCATCGAGCTTCAGATTAAGAAAGGGCTTCCGGGGGGATCGGGCCTCGGCTCCAGCGCCGCCTCGGCTGCGGCGGGGGCTTTTGCCGCCAACTTCCTCTATGGGAGCCGGTTGAGTTCGGTGGAGCTCATCGATGCCGCAGTGAAGGCTGAGGAGGCTGTCGCCGCCCGCCATGCGGACAACACGGCGCCTTCATTGTTGGGAGGAGCGGTCCTTGTTCAGTCTGTCTCCCCCGTAAGAATCGTTGAACTGGGGGCGATTGCATCTCTCAAACTCATTCTGGTGACGCCAGAGATTGAAGTGTTTACGAAAGAGGCACGAAAGCTGTTGCCGGACAGAATCTCTTTAAAGCATACGGTGACCGCCATGGCCAACAGCTCGGCGGTGACAGCAGCATTCCTTAAGAACGATTACGATCTGCTGGTGAGTGGTTTGGAGGACGTTATCGCTGAACCGAGACGGAAGAAACTGATTCCCAGTTTCGATAACGTGAAACAGGCGGCGTTGAAAGTCGGCGCAGACGGACTCGTCATCTCGGGATCGGGACCGACCCTTTGCGCTTTCTCCAACGGAACGGTTAAACAGGGAGAAACAATTAGGAGTGCAATGGTAAAGGAATTCGAAAAAGGTGGTTTCCAATGCCAGTCTATAGTAAGTCGGATTGATCGCACCGGTACCCGGATTTTTTGAAGCGAAAACTAATCTTCTAGTTTATGCTAGCCAACTTTGCCCGTCAGAGTGCTTTTATGTCTTTTGAGAAAGAGAAGAATGTAGAGTTTTGATAAGATAATGATCTTCTCACTCACTATTGGCCAGCTGGCCTGGACGCACTTCAGTTCGATTATCACCATCAAGAACAATCTGTCCGTTCACTATAACAGCATCCACTCCAGAGGGATATGCCTGAGGATGATGGTCAGTGGTATTGTCCTTCAGCCGGTGCATATCTAAAATAACTACGTCTGCGGCAGCTCCTTCGGTAAGATGACCGCGATTAACAAGGCCCGCACAGGTGGCAGGCAGAGATGTCATCTTTCGGATCGCCTCTTCTAGCTGAAACATACTGGTGCCGATTACATATTCTTCGATGAATCGAATGGTATATCCATAGCTTGACCTGTTCATCGTGAAATTTGATAGAGGTCCATCTATGGCCGTGATCACTCCATCACTTTCGATAGAACAGAAAGGATCCTGAATTAGTTGATCGAGTTCAGTCTGTGTAGCAAATATATGCCTTAACATCACGTTGTAGAAATCATCACCGTCATCAAGTACAACCTTGAAGACACCTTCTACGGGCTCGCAGTCCAGCACATCGGCTATTTCGATAAAGTTCAGACCCACCAGTTCAGGATGGGCAATTGAAGAGGAGAGGTAGAATTTCTCAAGACCCCCGAGGCGAAGAAGATAATTAGTTGGATCGGAAAAATGATTCATGCACTTCTCTAGTGTCTTTGGTGACTCTAGGCGCTTAAGCACTTCCTTCCTGTCTCCTTCATAGACCCACGGTGGCAGTAGTGCAACCACCATCCCCGGTCCCCAGGTGTCGGGAAAAGTGTCAATCCCCACTGTCAAACCTTCCTTTTCCCGAGCATCTTCCACCATTTCAAGAACAAGATCGAACGTCCCCTTACGTGCGTACGGCCGGGGTGCAAAGTGGGACAATTGTCCTGGAAGTCCCGCTTTGCGACAGACATTTAATGCCTCCTCAACCGCGGATTCGAACATTTCCCCTCTGTTCCGGATGTGGCTAGCATAAATACCCCCGTGCTTTGCTGCAACTGAAGCCAAGGCAACAAGTTCATCCTCATCGGCGTACATTCCGGGGGAATATTCCAACCCGGTGGAAAATCCGATGGCACCGGCTTGCATTGCCTCATCAAGAAGAGATTTCATCTGCTCTAACTGATTATGCGTTGGCTCGGCTGTAGACTGCCCCATAACGGAGAGTCTTACTGAGCCATGCGGGACCAAAGGTGACACATTAGTGGAGAGTCCTGGGGAGATTAAAGCATTCAGATATTCACCAAAGCTTCCCCAGGAAAAATCGACGTTCCAACTTTCACTAAATCCAGCTGTGTTACGTTTGGCGAGATCAGGGTCAGTTGCTGGGGCGGGACCGTGACCACAATTGCCTGTTACCAATGTGGTAATACCTTGCCGGATGGCACTCTCATTTCGTCGATCCGCCATGAGTGAAAAATCGGCATGACTGTGTATATCGATAAATCCGGGACAGACTATCTTCCCCGCAGCATCCCATTCTGTGATTCCCTTGAGATCCGATGTGCTCGCCACGGATACAACAGCGCCATTATTGATTACCACATCAGCCAACTGGGCTGGATTCCCTGTGCCATCCACCACTTTCCCACCCCTTATGATAAGATCAATCATTGTTTACTCTATTCTTGGGTATATAATCATTTAAGATTTCACACCTTAGTGATTTGTCAATATTACTCCCGGAGGCGATTAGGCAAACGGTTTTCCCTCTTAAGTTCTTTCTCAACTTAAGTGCGCCAGCAAGAGCGGCGGCTCCTGCACCTTCTAAAATAACTCCAGAAATCGAATAAAGATTCCCCATGGCAATCTTGATTTGCCGCTCGGTAACCAGAACCATCTCGTCCACCACTTCCATCATCAGTTCCACAGCTTCGGGGATAGCGACTCTTACTGCAATTCCAGAGGCAAATGTACGGCAACTCTTTGTATTGATAGGTTTTTTCTGTTGATATGAATAGGTCATGCACGGTGCTGCTTCGGACTGCACACCAATAATCTTGACTGAAGGCGCCATCTTCTTAATCGCAGTACCAATACCACCGATAAGTGAACCATTTCCTACAGGAACAACCACAGCATCAATACTATTCCCAAGTTGCTCACAAATTTCAAATCCAATAGTGGAAGTACCCGCCACGATCTGAGCTACCGCGCCATCCTCAATAAATAAATGCCCCGCCGGTAAGGACCGTTCAAGAATCTTTCCCTTCGCTTCATCAAGATCGTTTCCGAGAAATTCAAGTTCAGCACCGAAATCTTGAATCAGTTTCACTTTACTCGAATCAGCGCCTTGAGGAACAACCACAGTAATTGGAAGATCAAACTCCTGACAGGCATACGCCATAGCGGAACCATGATTTCCGGTAGAGGCGGTGACAACTCTTTCCACCTCTCGAGTCCGTTTGAGACTATTGACAAGTGTTAATGCTCCTCGAGCCTTGAATGAGTTCACCGGCGAAACGTATTCGTGTTTCATAAACACAGTCGTTCCGACCAATCTGCTCAATCCATTTTCCGGCTTTAATGGTGTTTTCGGAAGAAACTGCTGTACTAGCTTCAAAGAAGCCTCCGTTTCGGAGAATGTGGGTAGCAGGCTCACTTCAGCCATTTCGGAGATAGGTTTTGTAGAAATCAGTCTGTTTCTCCAATATCGCTTTGGCCTTGATTAGGCGGTTTTCATCGTTTTTAAATAGGGCAAATTCAAAAGGACGTTGAATTGAGGCGGCACCTGTTTCCCCATCTTTTCTGAGCGCCACAAATCCTACCTGAAAATCGGCATCTCCACCGTGGCGATCGATTATCCTCCGAAGTGTGTGTTCACATGCCTCTTGGGGTGACATTCCACCGCGCATCTTCTCCACGATAAGAAAGCTTCCACAAACGGAGATGATTTCTTTGCCGGCACCGGTTGCTGCAGCACCACCGACACCGTTATCCACATAGAGTCCCGCACCAATGATGGGAGAATCACCCACACGGCCGTGAATCTTCCAAGCCTCACCGCTCGTTGTGCATGCACCAGCGAGATCACCTGATTGATCCATCGCGACAATGCCCAGTGTCTCATGAAG
>LUMK01000316.1_pt1 | contig 11850 bp, 7 predicted proteins | sample 729981 | NCBI WGS metagenome assembly LUMK01 (sample SAMN03860265, study PRJNA289734) | marine metagenome | biome: seawater column; feature: ocean; material: water; isolation source: Red Sea water column Station 22 - depth 200m | place: Saudi Arabia: Red Sea | collected 2011-10-15 | depth 200 m
ATTCTTCATTTTTAATATTTTGTGCAGTGTTTTGATCTTTAACCGGTGATTTTAGTACCTGTTTTTTATTTTCCCTCTTATTATCTTTATCCTGATGGTACATGGCATTTCTAAATGCTCCCTGATCACCTAATGATTTAGTAGTTGGACCAAAGTTTGTTTTAATATTTATAGACATAATTCCTCTTCTAATTAAACATTCCTATTTGGTAGAAACGACATGTTTAAAACACGTCGTTTCTATACCCAAGGACGAAACATAGAGTTAAGTAAATACTTAACTTGAAAATGATTCACAAAATTGCTGTAATAATGACAGCAAATTTGAAGATCATTTTATTTTTTAAGCAATCGGCAAGGCTCAAGAAACAAGATAAGGGCTAGGCTCAGGACCTTTAACCTTGAATCTTGAATCTTGAACCTTTAACCGAAAACTGATTTTAAGCAGCTTTACTTATCAGTTGCAGTACTGACTTTGGGATTTGGTTAGCTTGAGCCGCCATCGCGGTACCTGAAGCAACCATAATCTGATTTTTCGTAAAGTCGCTCATTTCAGCTGCCATATCAGAATCTCGTATAACTGATTCTGCATGCATTAGGTTTTCACCGGAAACTCGAAGATTCCTAAGGTTTGATTCCAAGGAATTCCTCTGGAAAGAGCCCAGTTCTCCTCTCAGGACAGCAATATCCTGAATAGCCGCGTCAATCAATTTAATTGAATCCTGAGCACTATCACTGTTTGTCACATCAATATCGGACAGGCTGCTGAATCCGCTTTCGTTATCTATATCTCTGGAAAGCTGCTCACTGCGCAGGTCACCAAATGAAAAAGCGACCGTTTGCCTGTGATTTGCGCCAATCTGATATACAAGTGAATTTTGTGTAACATGTACGTATCCTTCAACATTTTTCCCAACCAAATCCTGATTTGTTTGTTTAACCAGTCTCTGACCTAATAATCTGCCTTGCTCATCCTTGATATCAACAAGTTTATTTCCAAGCTCTTTGTCATATCTTACAATTAAACCTTCTGTTGGAGAGCCTTTAGGACCATGCAGATATTGTCCTTCTCCAAAAGCAAGATCACCATTAATCAGTCCACCAACATCCTGTCCTCCACTTGACAGTTTAACTGTCCCGGACTGCTCACCAAATAATCCTGAAATATTTGTTGAAATTCCAAAACTTGGCTTACTGCCATAATGTTCGTGCTTTACAGTAAGCATTCCCAGGTCATTGATGAATATATTTACATCAAGGCCGTTTTTGTTAGCTTTCCTCTCCAGTGCAAGTGCAACTAAATTGCCCAACCGTGCTTCAGTTTCTTCTCTGGTGAATGTTTGCGGAGCTCTTTTATGGTTAAAGAGTATCTGCCTCAGATTTTCCTTCAGATCTTTCTCTTCATTAGTATCCATATTGAGAATCCTGTTATTTTCTTTAATCACAAACGAAACACCATTTTCTATTTCTTCCAGAGATATTCTGCGTGTTGCTAATACTTCCGGTCGAGTAGCCACTTGTTCTATGTTAACTTCGTAACCTTGTTTTGATGAACTCTGGCGAGTTAGCGGTGAAGCTTCTATAAATGTTAATCCGTCACCAATTGCCACACCGCTTACTTCATTGCTTCCGTCAAACAGTGATTTCGTGCCGAACATAGTTGATCCCGCAATTCTGTCGATAGTAGAAAGGAGTTCTTCCACTTCCATCTGATCTGCCTGCAGCATTTTTTCCTCTGCCGCACCTTCGTTTGCAGCATGAAGTGCCAACTGTCGCATGCTAATCAACATTGAACTTACTTCACTTAATACTCCTTCTGCAGTTTGCACCATTGAAATTGATGTTTCTGAGTTTTTCACGGCCTGGTTCAGACCTGAAATTTGTGTACGCATTTGCTCAGAAATCATCAGTTCAGCCGGTCCATCAGCTGCTGAGTTGATTCTGTAACCTGAGGATAGTCTTTCCAGATTCTTAGTAGTTTTCTCTACAGTATTGCTCAAATGCCTCAAGGAACTCATTGAAGCAGTATTTGTGTTGACGCGCATGGCATCCTCCTTTACTAATAATTAAGAGACAGTCGATTTTACTCGACATTAGTAAATCACTAACAACTTACGTTAATGAAATGTATTAAAAATAATATTTATATTACAATTTGTAAAACAGTCCAACCTTGAAAAATTTTGTGAAACAGCTATAGAGCCTGCAGAATATTACTTACGCATTTATGCGCAAAGTTTCCCGCAGTTTAAACAACAGCTATTGCAGATACATTGCTGCACTCTTCCTTTTTAAAGGGAAAAAAGCGAGGCAATCCGCTGCAATTACTTCACAAAACTTTTTATTAAAAAAAGATATAAAATCTTTTATTGCTAATCCGGAACATGATTTTTTAAAACCGTATATTCAACTGAAATTATGCAGTTGAATTTAAATATGCCAAATGATTTTAAGTCTATTTGACGCAATTAGATGTCCCGTTTTATCAAGAGAGTAAACAACTCTCTTCAGAAAACGTAAATCTAAAACTATTTACCTTAAAACATGTATTTCTGCTTTTAATACGTAATTATTCATCCAGCAAAAAAATTTTGCATGTTGCCGCGTACTTGTGCCTTCTTCTGTCACATTGAGTATAAAAATCAAAGTGTCAGGATAGTTTGTAAAGCGCAACGATGTGTTCAACTGTAAGCCTGTAAGCAGACTTTCAGATCATAGTTAAGATCGCAGAACATAAAAAATGAATTCAGAAGTTACTATTTAATACAGATCAAAATCCTGAATTAATATTCATAATTGTTTTATGAACACTGAAAAAAGCATTTTAATGCGTTTAAGCTGAATGGCTCCTGATAAATAAACTGCGAAATAACAACATTACAACTTCATCTTCCTCCTGCCATATCAATCTGGCTGAGAAAGTGAAGATGTTGCGTTACACAACAAGCACTGTAATAATTCTTTCAAAGATCATTAATCATTGCCCTGAAGATTGATATTTTAAAATTTGGACAAGCCAAATTATGCCCTCAGAGCATTCAAAGTACAGTAAAACTTTTGCCAGAAATTTAAGACAAAAGTCCTGTTTATCCTTAGATTTGGATACATTGGTTCCAGGATAAGGATTCCCAATGTCTTTCTTATCGACATTTTTATCTGGAACTTTAATGCTTATTTGGATTTATTTTACGGAGAGTATCGTCTTTAAAGAATGCTTGAAAAAATACAGCCTTTTTCAACTCAGGAACTCTTGTTAGAAACGGTAGTTGAAGCCAAGCAAAGGATATGTGCGGTTGGCACGGAGGGAGTAATTCAGGGCATTCTCGCCCTCTTTACGCTCAACAAACTCTGCTCCTTTAAGTCTTCGGTGGGCAAGTATTGCGTCCCACCAGGAATGTATGGCGATTGGTTCAGTAAGATCGAAGTCACCATCAGCAGGATGATAAATGATGCCAAAATATAATCCGGCTGCAAAGGCAATAGCGGGTGATGCGGTAAAACCGGCACCTGAATGTGCTGCCCCAAACACAGCGCTGGCGGTAATTATGCTTCCCCAGCGGGAAGCGCTTTTACTGAAACCCATTGAAAATAGATTATATAATGACTGCTGTATCACTCCGCGAAACAGCATTTCCTCTCCAACACCAACTAATTGATATTGTAAAAATGAGGTGTTTATCATTTCATTTTTGGATAAATCTTTATCAACATGATACGTCACTAAATCGGATTTTAACGATACTGAAGAAGCCCAGACAGTTGGTACCCAGAATGTCCATTCGTCGTAATATTCCCAGATTTGAAATGGTGCCAGCATCAAACCAAATGTCTCCGGATTATCTTCGCAGCCTGTTTCATAAAGATCATAAAAGGTGGCAAAGGTAAGGTTCCCATACATGCTTACGTAGGCGTTTGCATAAAAAGTTTCTCTTGAATAGAAAAAATCATGCTGATTTTTATCATCTGTTAATTCTCTTTTCCTGTAAATTTTGCTGAAGTTTTTTTCATAATCCTTGTTAGTTGAATATTGCAGGTACTTGTTGAGCACTACCCAGCGGCTGCCTCCTAAAACAAGCAATTTGTCATAATGGCCCAGGAAACCATAACCAAGTCCTGGTATGAGATATTCTGCTACAGTAGCTCCTAAGCATCCGAATGCGGAAACACCCCATGCTGACACAGGAATCATAAGCCCAACAATTAAGGGGAATAATCTGAGCAGAATTTTTCTGAAAATTATTGAACGCACCTGAGTTTTGTAATTACATAATTTTGACAGATTGTTAACAATTGAGTAACTAACTCACAAAATATACTGATATTATTAAGTAAAACCAATAATTGTCCCTTTCGGGGATTGGGAGAAATACTTCGCCTTGTGGCGAAGAATTCAGTACAACCCTTTAACGACTCATGCACTAAGTCACTGAGGCACAAATCTTAAGGAAACCCAAGCCTTTGTGCCTTTGTTGTGCATTATCGCATTTGCAGGTTTACAGTCTGTAAACGAAGCTGCCACTCTTCAGGCGGCAGTAGTTCACATGTAATATTATTTGAACTTACAATAAACTGAACTAAACAAAATTCCAGTCATTTCAAATTAACTTTTAAAAAGCTTGACAAAAGTTTCCTTTATCTTTAGATTCACCGTGTTCATGTATTTTTCCATTCAGGATTAATACAGATTATGACAGCAGCGATCAATTTTGATTTGTTGCTGTGTTTGTTTTAACTCAAGTGAAAAGGTCCGCATGAATCGAAGAAAATTTATCAAGGACGCTGCAATTGCAGGAGGAGCGACGGCGGTTGCTGCCTCAACATTTCCTGCTCCCGCGATTGCGCAAAGTCGTATTGAAATCGTAATGGTAGCTACATGGGGAAGAGATTTCCCTGGATTAGGTACAGGCGCACAGCGATTTGCCAAAAGGCTTTCAGACATGACTGACGGTCGGATGAATGTTACATATTATGCTGGTGGACAGGAACTCTGGGATGAACTAGCTGGAAGTTTCGGCCTGAAATGCCTCCCCGCCGGAAACACCGGAGTCCAGATGGGCGGTTGGTTTCGCAAGGAAATCAATTCACCTGACGACCTGAAAGGTCTTAAAATGAGGATTCCCGGATTGGGAGGAGACGTGATGGCTAAATTAGGAGCTTCTCCGGTTTCACTTCCGGGAGGGCAGATATACGAGAACCTGATTTCCGGAGCAATTGATGCCACTGAGTGGGTCGGTCCCTGGAATGATAGTTTTTACAAATTCTATGAAGCTGCCAAGTACTATTACTATCCTGGTATGCACGAACCGGCATCCATGCTGTCTCTCGGCATGAATAAGTCCTGGTGGGAAGGTCTTTCCAGTTCTGATCAACTTATCATAAATGCCGCTGCACATACTGAGAATGATGTGATGATGTCTGAGTATAACGCAAAGAACGGCTCTTCACTGGATAAACTGATTCGCGAGCAAGGTGTGCAGTTGAAGGTATTCAACGACGATGTATATGATGCCTTCGGCGAAGCTGCTGAAGAAGTTTTTGATGAAGCACGAGCACACAGTGATCTTGCAAATCGTATACATGAAAGTTTTGCCAAAACACGTCATGATGTTGGACGCTGGATGAATATTTCCGATCAGGAATATCTCCGTCAGCGTAACCGCGTGCTTGGTGTTTCGTGATTAAGTCACAATCCAATCCTGAAGACGGTGTCAAAGACAGGGCACCGTCTTTATCTCCTTTTTATCCCACGTTTTGATTTTCTCGCTGATAATCAATAATTCTGCTCGAAATGAATTATTTTTTTAGGACTATACTTAGTCAGTATACATAATTTGAAATGAGCAATTCAGAAGACATTAAGACATTTAATAGCTCCAGCAATGGGCGTTACTGGACAGCTTTTATGCTGAGACTGTTTTCATGGCTCATGATCAGTCTGACACTGCTTTTTCTGGTCAACAACTATTTGATATTCTGGAGAGAATGGCCTGGCCTTTGGAATTTTTTTTCCCACCAGGAATGGTTTGGTTTTTCTCCACTCAGGACACCTTTAAGTGAAGATGCACAGTTACTGGGATGGGTACAAACCATTATAATGGTGCTTATTATTTTGTTGAATATACTATATGTACAAAAAAATTCCAAAAGAGAACTAAATGAAGATGCCCTAATTATGGCTAGATTTGCAGCCTACCTTACTAGAGCATGTTTTTGGGCAGTATTTATTGTTGGTTGTTTTGATATAGTTATTTCTTTTCTGCGTGTGGAGGATTTTTTGAAACCACTGTTTGGCGATTTCATGGCTATTGAACTGGGACGTTCTGTTTTCAGGGGTACTTTCGTACATTATCCTCTAATAGTTCTTAGTTTCGTAATTGCGTATTTTGTAAGAGGATTGGGATTCACCTGGCTGGCACTTTTGGTGGTTGTTGCTGAATTACAGATTGTAATTTCTCGTTTTGTATATTCATACGAACAGGCTTTCATGGGAGACCTGGTACGCATGTGGTACGCGGCGCTTTTCCTTTTTGCCAGCTCCTACGCCTTGATTACAGAGGGCCATGTGAGGGTGGATGTTTTGTATTCGCGCTTCACGGCAAAAACTCAGGCAATTTCAAATGCTGCAGGCTGCCTGCTGTTGGGAGTGCCTTTGTGCTGGGTCATCCTTACGACAGGGATGTGGGGTAAAGGCAGCAGTCTGAATAGCCCGCTTCTCAGTTTTGAGGTTTACCAACAGGGATTCGGCATGTATACGAAATATTTGATGGTCGGCTTCCTGATTGTTTTTGCTTTATGTATGTTAGTCCAGTTCATGGGGTATTTTCTTAAATGTACAGCTGAATTAATTGGAGAAGAAATTGAGCAGAAACAACAGTTTAATGAGGAAACGTAAATAACTATATACATTGAATTTTTATGGAAGTCTTTTTTCTTCTTGTTCTAGTACTTTTGATGGTGATGGCGCTCACCTCAGGATTTCCTGTTGCCTTCTCCCTGCCTGGGTCGGCGATACTGAGTATCGGATTAGCCGCTCTCGCTGGTTATATCTTTGAAGGTAATGCCTCTGCCTATTTTGCTCAGGATGGTCCGATTGAGTGGCTGAGTGCGGGAGTTACCAATTTCCGCAGTTTATACTGGGATGTAGAACGAGATACTCTAATTGCTATTCCACTTTTTATTTTTATGGGCATTATGCTACAGCGTTCCAGAATTGCTGAGGACCTGCTTGTCACAATGGCTCAATTGTTTGGACCAATTCCTGGCGGTTTGGGTATTACTGTAGTTTTTGTCGGAGCATTGCTCGCAGCTACAACAGGAATTGTTGGCGCTACTGTAATAGCAATGGGACTTATCTCGCTACCGGCAATGCTGCAGCACAATTATTCCAAACCTTTGGCAACCGGAACCATATGTGCTTCTGGAACTCTGGGTCAGATTATCCCACCCTCAGTTGTCTTGATCATCCTGGCGGACCAGCTTTCCAATGCCGCGGATATTGCTAATACTTCGCGGACTGCTGATTACAAACTGGCAACAGGGGAATTTGTGATGCCTTCCGAATTTTCAGTTTCTTCAGCAAGCGCCGGTGAAATGTTTGTTGGCTCATTTCTCCCCGGGATAGTTCTTGTCGGTCTTTACATGCTTTACATCCTAATCTCAGCATTTTTCAAGCCCGAAACTGCGCCACCTGTTCCGTATGAAGGAAAAATCGGTATAAAATTCATTTGGAAAGTTATTTTGGCGCTGGTACCTCCATTGGCATTGATTTTTACCGTTTTGGGTTCCATCATCATGGGAATTGCCACGGTCAATCAGGCAGGTGCCATTGGTGCTGTTGGTGCAATGATTATGGGAGGCTACAGGCTTACAGAGGGACAAAAAAATTCCTTCTATCCTGGTATACTGGCAGTTGTTTCAACTGTAGTGATTTTAATCACTCTCAATTTTTACCAGTTGAACATTAAAAACATTAGAAATACAGAAGAAGGGGTAGCTATGATAATAGCGACCCTTGGTGTAATTGGACTATTGATTGCGGTTTTTTGGAGCGGGTGGAGGACTTACCGAATAGAAGATACTCTTAGAGGTGTTATGCTGGAAACATCTAAAACCACATCAATGGTTTTCATCATACTTCTTGGCGCAACCATGCTAACTTCCGCCTTCAGAGGATTTGGCGGAGAAGAACTGGTAAAGGAATTCCTGACTGGTATTCCAGGCGGATTCTGGGCGCAATTCATGGTTGTGATGGCAGTAATCTTTTTGCTGGGGTTTTTTCTTGATTTTATTGAAATTGCGGTTGTTGTTGTTCCATTGGTGGCGCCAATTCTTCTGGCCGATCCATCTGCCAACATTACTGCTGTCTGGCTTGGCGTAATGATTGGCATAAACCTGCAAACTTCTTTTCTGACTCCTCCTTTTGGATTTGCGTTGTTTTATTTAAGAGGAGTAGCACCTCCTGATGTGAAGACTCTGCATATTTATCGTGGAGTAGTAGCCTTCATTATTTTGCAGCTTGCCGGTCTGGCAATCGCCGGATATTTCCCGCCATTGGTCAATTATCTGCCTAACAGGGCTTACCTGACTTCAGATAATGCACCGCCACCTATTAATCCAAAGCTTCAAAAATGTATTGAAGAGATAAATTTTGAATTTTATGCGAATCAGCAACCGGCTATCCGTGCTGGTGTTGAGACATTCAGTCAGGCAAATATTGAATATCTTCCGGAAAAATACAGGAAAGCCCTTAAAACTTCACAACAGCAGGTTCTGGCTACTTTTGCTCTTGTTGATGACGTACATCAGAGTGAAAGCCAATTAAAGCAATTCATTGAAGAATATGCGGAACTTCACCATAAAGTAAGAAGAATAGAATCTGAGATTAGAAAAGTTGATGCCGATATCCATAAATTAAAACAAAATAAAACTCTTTTGGAAAGAAATGAGGGTACTGTTGACACTCTTGAAATTAATAGGATAAAGGAAAGTATTGAAACTTTAAATGAGATAAAAAATCAACTTGATGAGGACATCCCTTCACAATGGAAATCTGAACGAGAAAAATTTGAACAGCTGAACAAAACGGCACGCACAGCCCGTCAAAAATACCGCAGAAACTCTGATAGCGCTTACGAACCTCTGGTCCAGTTAAGTGCGATTCTAAATGATACACCAATACTGTTAGAGATGGAGGATCAACTAAAATCAATCAAATTAATTGTTGAAGAAAATGAACCCGAAAATGCTATGAAAATGATCAAGGAAATTGGAAAAAGCCTGGGTAATATTGCGGGATCAAGTCCGATAAAATCAAAAATTTCCAAGGTCCGTAGAGCTTTGAAAGGCAAGAAACCAAAGCCGGAAAAAGCGCTTAAGCAATGGGAAAAAGGAATGTCTGTATTTTTTGAGGAAATTGAATGGAGAAAGCGTGCGGCAAATGAACTTGCTCGGCCACTGGCTGATTATGACAATCTTTTAAGGGATTCAATTGGACTAAGACTGCAGAGAAAGCTTAACAAGGAGCAGGCATTAGCAGTTTCCGCGTGCAAATCCTCTCATGAAGATATATCTTTATTCTTTTAATCCCCCATTGAAATGTCCTTCTTCTGGATTTACTGATGTCCGCTAAATCCGAATCTCTCCAGAATATTACCATGTCAGGGGGTGGAGTTTATTCACTTGCCACAAGGGGAGCAGAAGATGTAATTAACAAAGCTGCACCGCTTGTGATTGATGCCCTCAATTCTATGTCAATTCCTGAAGATCAGTCAGATTTTACTTTTGCTGACATGGGAACAGCTGATGGCGGTACTTCACTCAAACTCGTTGAAAACTTCATCAATTCACTCAGGAAAAAGTCGCCTCAGCTGGACATCAACATTGTATATGTTGATCAGCCAAAAAACGATTTCAACAGTCTCGTACAGACTGTCCTGGGTTTAGGTCATTTCCCCAGTTACCTTGAAACCGCTGAAAACGTTTATCCATTTTTTTCTGCGAATTCTTTTTATAAACAAATACTTCCGGACAACAGTCTGGACTTTGGTTTTTCTGCCACTGCAATGCACTGGCTTAGCCAAAAACCATGTGATCTGAGTCAACATGTCCACATGGTTGGTGCAGAGGGAGAGGAGTATCTTCAATTTGCAGAACAAGGTAAAATAGACTGGGAAACAATTCTGCTGCACCGTGCCCGCGAATTGAAGTCAGGGGGGCAGCTGGTGTTTCTCAATTTCTGTCGTGATCAAAACGGCAAATACCTGGGCAACACCACCGGAGTAAACATGTTTAATAACTTTGCTCAAATATGGAGTGATTTTTTGGAAAAAGGCCGAATCAACCAGCAGGAATTCAGGAGAATGACACTGCCTCAGTATTACAATACTGTGGAAGAATTCAGTGCGCCTTTGCAGAATCCTTCCAACCCCGTTTATCAGGCAGGCTTAAGACTCAAGCAAATTGAGACTCATGTTACTCCCTGTCCTTTTGCTGAATCTTTCAAGGATCACCAGGATTCAAAGCGTTTTGCGGGAGAATACATTCCAACAATCAGGAGCTGGAATGAAAGTATTTTTTTTGGTGCGCTTGATTCTGAACGTCCATTGGAGGAACGTAAGCAGATTATTAGTGATTACTACCAGACTTACCAGCATCAGGTGCAGGAGTCACCCGAAGAACATCGGATGGATTATGTGCATGCTTTTACAGTAATTGAAAGAATATAATAGCGAAATTTAGTTTAATATTTTCCCATCAATAATCACCCCGTCTGTTTTTCCAGAGTATTCAACATCACCCGCAAATTACGAATTAAAGAAGCTTTTTCCTGTCCTGTCAAATCTTTGGTGGCAGCCTTTTCAAGTCTGTTGAATTGAGGGAATAGCTCCTCCATAAGCGCCAATCCTGTCGGAGTGGCAGAAATAATCAAACGGCGTCTGTCCCGCGGATGAGCACTCCGTTCAACAAATCCGTGTCTGTATAATGTTTTCAGCACACCTGTTAAATTACTTTTTGAAAGTGCTGCATCCTGTGCAAGTTGATAGGATTCTTTTGTGCCCCAGACCCAAAGCACCCACATTACTGTGAATCCTGTAAAAGAAAGATTGTGTTTTTGCAGCAATGACCTCTCCGCTTGAACACGAAAATTGTTGGCCACACGGAATATGTTCCCAACAGCATCCATAGAACGCAGGTCTAAATCAAGCGGCCTTACTTTCCGGTGAGCGTCTTTTTCCGCAGGTGTGATTGAATTTTTTTTAGTCATATTTTACAGCTGACTTCCTGAAGGTTAGTACGCGAAAGCGTTGTTCCGGATTTCCATGAAAATGAAAGTTCCCGCCAGTAGCCCGCGATCAGTTCCTTTGGCTGTAGCCTGGTTAGTTCTTCGGTTGGTGAATCGAATAATTCAATTTCAAAGTTTCCTGTAAATGAGCGGCCGATTTCACTCTGATAGGCGGACATTGTGACCAGTTCATTAAGGCTGTCTGTGCCGTCTCCTTCAATTGCAGGCATAAGACGGCTGTGCAGCATTGGCAGTGAGTTCACAAATCCAGCGCCCTCGCAGGGCTCTGTAATCTCAAACTTGGCTTGAATAAGGCGTCGGCCATAAGCCGCGATGGTCGCGCCAAATCGTCCTCTTGCTTCAAGTCGCGGTCCGGCGTGACCTGTTGTAACAGGACGTGTCATGTAGATATCAGCCAGTTTCTTTGGGTAGCCTTGATGATGTCCGCGTACCATCGCGTAATCACGATCCACCCAAATGTAAACACAGCGGGAATAATGCTGTCCGCGGTATTTGCAGCGCACCACAACAAAGGCTTCCATGTATTGGGACCTAACCGGATCAAGCAG
>LUMK01000074.1_pt1 | contig 11813 bp, 7 predicted proteins | sample 729981 | NCBI WGS metagenome assembly LUMK01 (sample SAMN03860265, study PRJNA289734) | marine metagenome | biome: seawater column; feature: ocean; material: water; isolation source: Red Sea water column Station 22 - depth 200m | place: Saudi Arabia: Red Sea | collected 2011-10-15 | depth 200 m
GCTGAACTCCATACATATCAATGAAAATGGACTGCGTTCAGTAAAAATCGATCAGGCCGCTTTTCCGCCAAAACACAGGATCAAACCCAACCGCAGATTGATTGTCTCGCTTGGCTCAGTAGTAGGCCTTTTCTTGGGAATCTTCCTGGCCTTTTTTATTGAGTTTGTGCAGAATCAGAGAAAAAAGCATTCTGAAGAATCCGCTGTGACATAAAAAAACACCCTCGACTTTTTCATGGGAACTCCTCCGGAAATCACCCCAAAGAAATCTCTCCCAATGCTGTGTAAACAGCTCCCTGCGGATTAAGTTCACTTTGGAAGATAACCACCTTCTTTGAAACTCCCTCTAAATTAATTTGCCGCGGCTGAAATGCTAAACTTTTTCGACTACCGGATTTCAAGCGTCCAAGAGTCACATGCGGTGTAAAGCGTCGTCTCTCAATTGAAATTCCAATCTTGCGTACGCAATCAGCCACATTAAGTTGCAGCTGAATCAATTCATCCGTGCGTTCAAGTAAGGCTGCGGCGATTTTTGGAGATCGTGAAAAAGGAAATGGAGTGATTTCCGAAAATTTAAATGGAACTGCTTTTGTGGTACAGAGTTTATGTTCCAGCGCATATTGCAGACTGCTGACCATCACGTAATCAACATTCCCCAGAAAAGCCAAAGTCAGGTGGTAGTTTTCCTTCGACAACCAGCGAATCTGCTGGAGTTTGTCATGTCCGGATATGAATTCTGTATGTTCGGACAATTTTTTCCTGACCGTATGAGGAAGTTCCAGCGACACAAAAGTCCGGATTTTCATCAACTCATCCGGAAACAGTCAGCCCCTCAATCAGCAGGGCCGGAATGTATAAATGGGTTAGTTCAGGCTGATACACATTTCCGCATCCTCGGATGTTGTTTAACACATCAAAAAAATTTCCGGCAACAGTAACACTGTCCACAGGCTGCACACGGCGACCGTTTTCCATCAGAAAGCCCTGCACTCCAATCGAAATATCTCCACTGACCGGATTGCATCCGGCCTGACCTTCCAGCTCTGTTACCAGCAAACATTTTTTCTCCAGCCCGCAAAGCTGTTCCAGAGTGTGTTCACCAGTAGGCCAAATCAGGTTGTGAGAACGTGTACCGATTCCCCCGGAATATCCACGTGAGGCATGTCCGGTTGAGGTCTTGTTTTCCTTGCGTGCGGACTCGACGTGATACAAAAAATTGCTGAAAACACCGTTTTCTATCAGATGAAACGGTTTTGTTAAAAATCCTTCAGAGTCCAGAAAACAGGAACGATTCCCGCCGGGACGATGCGGATCATCCAGCAGAGACAACTCAGGAACGGCAATTTTTTGTCCCAGTTTTCCTTTCAGGCGCGACATGCCTTTCTGTGCCGCTTCTGCTGAAAAAGCCCTGAAGTACATTGCCAGAAAACTCGGGGCGGTGTATTCATCCAATACCACTGGTATCGATCCACTTTGAATCGGTGAGGCATTCAGCAGTTCCACCGCTCTTTCCACTGCTTCTTCGCCAACTCGTTTCCCGGCGTTCGGATCCCATTCACGCCGATGTATAATTTTCATTCCGGACTTCCTTGATTCTCCTTCCTGCAGGAGAGGTCCACACCATGCGGCAACTTCATTCGACTGTTGAGTACAGAATACGCCTCTGCTGGAAAGCAAAAGTGATTCACTTCTTCCTCGTGAAACCCCAAGATAAGGAATTGAAACCACGCGTTTGTCTGCTGATTTTACTGTGTCTTCTATTGACAATCCAAGTTCGGTCAGCTGCTCCGAATTCAGCTGATCAAGTTCCGGATTGTAAAGCTCAAGTGAGGCAGTGTCCGGAATTACAGGTGGTGCGTCCAGCATCACCACTTCTGTGGGATCCTGAAGTTTTGCATTTTCACAGGCATTTTCAAACGCAAGGCCGATTGATTCCGGAGTCAGCCTTTCTGTGGAGGCAAGCCCGGTTCGTCCTTCATCAAGCACCCTCACTCCCAGTCCAAGGCTGGTGGACTGCTCTACTTTTTCCACTTTGCCTTCCTGAATTTCCAGATCAAGCGATTCATTGTGCTCAACTACAACATCTGTATCTTTAAGTCTCTTTTTTTCTGCCAGAAACAAAACCTGTTCAGCAGCCTGCTTCATCTTCAGCATGTTTATTTTTCCTTTATTTATAATAACAATGGCCTGTTAAAAAGAGATATCACAAACAAGTTACTGAAAACAACATTTTCAATTATTGTTTGTTTTCACTTAAAAAGGAGATCTGGCAACACGAATCTGTGACACTCCCAGATTATTGATTTCAGACCAGGCAACAATTAGTTTGTTGAGGTAGGCTGCGGTACTCGGTTTACCGGTAATTTTGGCTGTGTTGATGTTCAAGCCGTCATAACCGTCTCCATCCTTAAAACTCCACGTTGATGTCCCATCGAATTCTGCAACACGTACCTGAGTGTTACCGTTTTCTTCTAACCAAACCGCATAAAGTTTGGAGCTTGAACTGTTGGAAGTTTCATTATTCCAGGAAATTCCATTGTCCGTAGATCTAACAATGTTTTCGTCAGTAACTTTCACTAAGTGCGGAAATGAAGCATTTTGCGTGTAATCCTTGTTAATTCCCTTCGTTGCATTATCTCCATCCACAAAACTCCAACTGCTTCCATCGTATGACTTGACTCGAATTTGTGTCCTGTTGTCTGCATTAGTTTCACTCCAGGCAATGTAGAGTTTATTATTAAGTACTGCCATTGCCGGTTCGGTTGCGTTTTTACCTGTTGCCTTGTTAATTCCGGTGCTGCTGTTGCCGTCCACAAAACTCCAGCTGGTGCTGTTATCAAATTTTGCCACACGGATTTGTGATGCAGTACCGTCTGATTCGCTCCATGCAGCATAAATTTCAGAGTTGAAATTATGCATTTTGGGATTTAGTGCATTCTTGCTCGTGTCTTTATTAATACCAGTGGTGCTGGAACCAATATTATCTACCAAATTCCAACTGCTGCTGTTGTCAAACTGCTTAACCCGAACCTGATTTGCGGTTCCATTGTTTTCACTCCAAATTGCATAAAGTGATGAATTATTATGCAACAATTGAGGATTATTAGCTGAATAACTTGTTGAATTGTTAAGAGGCTGAAAATTACTGATTTGAAAATCCCAGGAGGTGGTAGTGTTATCGAATACTGCAGAACGGATCAATCCCTTACCTGCACCGTTGTCTTCGCTCCAAACGGCAAAAAGATGCGTACCGTTGTCTGCCAGTGATGGATGACTTGCATTGCGTGATTTGATCAAATTAATACCGTTGTTGCCATCTCCATCAATTGTGCTCCAAGAGGTGTTATCGTAATTCTTGACCCTGATTTGGCTGATGCTGCCGACTTGTGACACTTCGCTCCAACTCACATACAGCTTTGAAATGCTATTGTTGGTTGTATTTACCCAGGATGTGCCATTATCGGCAGATCTCACAATGTTGCCGGAAGAACCCACTGCAACAAAGGTATTGTTTCCGAACGCTGCTTCTAAGAGATTATTTCCAGTTGGAGAAGTTGCATTAGCCCAGGATACACCATTGTCAGTTGATTTCACTATACTGCCTGAAGAACCCACTGCAACAAAGGTGCTGTTTCCAAAGCTTACTCCTGAGAGACTGTTTGCAGTGGGAGAAGTAACATTATCAAAAGATGCACCAGTATCAGTTGACCTTACGATGTTTCCTGAATCTCCTACTGCCACAAATGTATTATTTCCGAATTCGACTCTATTGAGATTATTTGCAGTGGGAGAAGTCGCACTATTCCAGGAGGTTCCATTGTCGGTTGATCTTACGATTTTTCCTGTAACTCCTGCTGCCACGAATGTATTGCTTCCGAAGGTTATGCCAGAGAGATTATTTCCAGTTGGTGAAGAACCCACAACCACGAAGGTATTGTTCCCGAATGCAGTTTCAGAGAGATTATTTCCAGTTGGAAATGAATGCAGACTCACATTGTCAGCACGGTAAGTTGAGTTTTTATTAACTCCGGTAGAGCTACCACCTCCATCTACAAGAACCCAGCATCCGACTGATACATTATCCACATCCGCACTTGCCGTTCCGGAGCCGTTGCTGACCACACATTTTCCGTTGGGCTGGGTTTTGACACTCACATTATATTTGGCATTGGAAGCAACTTGAAATGAAAAACTGCCGTCGCTGGTAAGTGTTTGATCACCTCCGTAGTTGTTTTGCAGCACAAGCGTTCCTGTAAGTCCGCTGACACTCCCTGAAACAGTATAAACTGTGTATGAGCATATTATGCTTACATCGCTCACATTGTCGGAAACCACACCACTGTTGAGGTTTGGTGTACATGTCTGACCGGTTGGTTGTGTCTTGACGGTCACCAGATATGTACCTCCTGAAGCCACTTTTGTTGAGAAGCTGAAACTGGTGTTGCTGCTGACAGTAAGATTATCTCCGGAATTGTTCTGCAGTGTTACACTTAACCCTGAAAGCATTCCTACAACAGTACCGGAAATGGTATATGATGCTGAAGAACTGCATGTAACCACCACTGTTGTACTCGCAGTGAGTGTTCCTTCTCCGTCTGTCACCGTACAGGTTTGATTGACTGGTTGCTGACGAACGGTGATATTGTACGAAGTGCCGCCGGCAAAAGAACCAAAAGAATAAGTTCCATCTGTGGTAATTCCGAGTGCTTCTTTTTCTGTAAAAACATTATTTGCCGTGCTCTGTCCACTGCTCAGAACCACATTTTTCCCCTGCAGAAGACCCGAAACGCTAACCTTTAGCACAGGCAAACTGCTGCCGCTGCCGCTGCCGCTATCCTCAGTTGCTGCACATCCTGTCAAAGTGACAAAAAGAGCTAATAATATTGCTAACTTGGCTGTTTGCTTATTATTGCTAAGCATTATCAGATTTTGTTATTTGACAAAAAAATGTTTAATAATTTAACTAACAATTTAAAAAGGATTCTTTACTACTCTGATTTGAGTTATTCCACTGCTGTCAGGCTCACTCCAGGAAGCAAATAGTTTTGAGTTACTTGCTTTCAATATGGGAGTTGCAGCAACATTTAAGATGTTGTAATTTAAGCCAAAGCGACTGATACCGAATTCATCATAACGATCCACTAAAACCCATTCCGAAGAATCGTCATTTCCATTATACTTTGCTACCCGCATTTGTTTGCTGAGTCCGTGTTCCTGGAGCCATGTCAGGTAAAGATTTGAATTAAAAACAGTCATCCTCGGAGCTGTAGCATTTTCATTTCCATCTGAATCAACAATCAAGTTGAGGCCTTTTGTACTATCACCACCATCAACAAAGCTCCATGAGGGTGAAGTAAGATTACCATTGAATACTGCTACTCTGATTTGTGTTACGTTCTCGCTGTTCGACTCCTGCCAGTATGCATATAGTTTTGAATTGAAAACTATCAGTTCCGGAAATTCAGCATTGTAAGAAGAATTTTTATTTATTCCAGACACTTCATTTCCTTCAACTGATATCCAACTGGTGGAACTTGCACTGCTGGTTTTAACTCGAATCTGACCTGTAAGATTATCACTTCCGTTCTCCCTCCAAATTGCGTACAGGTTAGAATTCAAAGAAGCTAATTTTGGCTGAGTAGCATGGCGGCTGGTATTATCATTGATACCCGTGATTCCGTTTCCATCCCAGAAAGCTCCTGTTACTTTAGCTACACGGATTTGGCTTATACTTACATAATCTAACTCACTCCATGTAACGTATGAGCTGCTGTCATAACTGTGGTATGCTCCATGAGGAGATGAAAGTGTCTGATTATTTTTGTTAATGGAACCAAAAGAGTTCCAGGAACTATTTACGTATCTAGCAATTGATACGTAACTTGTCCCCGCAAGCTCCTCAACCCATGCCATGAACAAAGACTGAGTAGTCTTTTCTTCCACAAATAAAACAGGTTGGGAAGCATCCTGAGAGGTTCTTGTAGAATCAAAACTTTTGTTGTTAATCCCGGAAGAGTCCACAAAACTCCAACTACTTGAGTTATCGTTATATTTTGCGACTCTAATTCTGGTTTTGTTGTCAGAGCTGGAAGGCTCCACCCAGGTACTATAAAGATTTGATTCAAATTCGATAAGCTGCGGACTGCTGCCATTTTGACTGACATTATCGTTAATTCCACCACTTGTTACATTGTCAATGTATTCCCAGCAAACCGCTTTAAGATCAGTATAATCCTGTGAAACATTGCTGCGTGTACCATTGACAACAGAACAAGTCCGATTATCAGGTTGAGAAGAAATGTAAATACTGTAGCCCCCACCTTCTGCTACAGGAGTACTGAAACTGAACGTACCATTGTCTGTGAGTGTTTTTGTTTCATTATCGAATTGCAGGCTTAAATTCGTTGATCCCAATCCACTTGCTGTGCCACTTAAAAAATATGTCCGGACTGCACAGACAATGGAAACACTGCTCATATTGTCACTTGCAATTCCGCGATTGTTTGCTGCCGAACATGTGAAAGGAGTAGGCTGAGTTTTTACAGTTACGTTGTACGCGTTTCCCTTGCTGACTTTGGTTGGAAAACTGAAACTGCCGTTTGAAGCAGTAAGATCATCTGCACCGTTATTTTGTAGAACAACAGTACCAGTTAAACCGCTTACAGTCCCAGTGACGCTGTAACTACTGCTCGTACAGGAAATTGTTATATTTGAAACGTTTTTATTTGAAGTTGTACCAGAACCATTAGAGACGGTGCAGGTCTGCGTGTTTGGTTGCAGTTTTACCGTAACACTATATGCATTTCCGGAACTGATACGGGTCTGGAAAGCAAAACTGACATCATCTGCTCCAGTTTGCTCAATAACAGTATCATCCGCACCATTATTTTGAATGACGAAAACACCAGAGAGGCCGGTTACAGTTCCGCCGATACTGTAAGTGGTACTACTTGAAGAAGAACTTGAATCCTTATTATCATCGGCACACCCAAAAAATAATAAAATTGAAATGATGATGCATGCAGCCTGTTTCCAATTATAATGCCGACAATTAAACACTTGAACCTGCTGGATCGTAGGATATGCAAACCAGAGTGAATTTCAAACACTGAGTGCAACTAGATAAAAATACAACTTTGTATGCAACTCATGTTCCGAGTCAGTTTAATAAGTATAACCTAAACTCTGATGGATTAATTATAAACAAATCATTACTGATAAAAAACCGCTTTGTTGATTTAGTTTTTCTGACTGGGTATGTGCTGTAATCATAACTCACTTGCCCCTTGCCTGAAGTTTTAATAGACTTGATCCGAGCTAAATATTCCTTGAAGAAAAAACATTGAAGCAAGTGATCAGCACGACACAACTGGTGAAACCGGTCGTTTCAAATAATGCAGTTGTGATCACAAAAAAATACAGGAATTCAGCTTCATTTTCTGAGACTTGAAAAATCTTCAGACCAGATAGACCTTTTTTAATTTTATAATCAAAGCATATAGAAATAAATGACAGCAAATCAAACAATTGAGCAGCTTCAGAACATTGACCGTAATACGCTCTTTCATCCATCCACACATGCAAGTGACCATGCTCACGGAAATACGCCCGTTAACATCATTGAAAGCGGCAGCGGAATATATATTAAAAATCAGCATGGTACTGAACTACTGGATGGCTTCGCCGGACTCTACTGTGTAAACGTTGGTTATGGCCGCAGTGAAATTGCTGAGGCAATTTATCAGCAGGCTTTGAAACTGGCTTATTACCACACTTATGTCGGTCACTCCAATCAAGCAGTCATCGAATTGTCAAAGAGGGTAATCGACTGGGCGCCCGACGGAATGAGCAAGGTTTATTACGGACTCTCCGGTTCTGATGCCAACGAAACGCAGATCAAGCTGGTGCGCTACTTCCATAACATTCTTGGCTACAAGCAAAAGAAAAAGATAATCTCTCGCCAGCGCGGTTATCACGGTTCCGGTATCGGTTCCGGCAGTCTGACCGGCCTTCCGTTATATCACAAAGCTTTCGACCTGCCCATGGAAACCATTCTTCATACCATCACACCTCATCACTACTGGAACGCGGAAGCTGGTATGAGCGAAACTGAATTCTCGGGTTATTGTGCCGATGAGCTGGAAAAAATGATTCTTGCCGAAGGTGCGGAAACCATTGGAGCATTCATAGGTGAGCCCGTAATGGGAACAGGGGGTATCATTCCGCCGCCGGAAGGATATTGGGATGCAATACAAAAAGTGCTTAATAAATATGAAATTCTGCTGATTGCGGATGAGGTTATCTGCGGTTTCGGACGCCTGGGAGCGCCTTTCGGCTCACATCTTTATGGAATTCGTCCGGATTTAATTACAATTGCAAAGGGATTGACCAGCGCCTATGCACCGCTGTCCGGAGTGATTGTGGGTGAGCGTGTATGGAATGTAATTGAACAGGGCTCTGAAGAACTTGGACCAATTGGTCATGGCTGGACATATTCAGGACATCCTTTGGGAGCAGCAGCCGGTCTGGCAAATCTTGACATCCTGGAACGGGAAAATCTTACTGAAAACGCCCGTGAATCCGGAGCATATCTGCAGTCCCAGTTTCACCATGCATTTGACAATCATCCGCTGGTGGGTGAAGTACGTGGAGCCGGGCTGCTGTGCGCGCTGGAATTTGTGGCAGACAAATCGAAAAAGACTCGATTTGACGCAGACTGGAAAATCGGAGCAAAAGTCTCGGCGGCATGTCTGGAGCAGAAGCTGATTGCCCGCGCATTGCCGCATGGCGATATCCTCGGCTTTGCTCCACCGCTGACTATTACCAAAACTGAAGTGGACGAAATTGTGCGGCGCACCACTGCGGCTCTGAATTCGGTTGCGGATCAGTTGACTAAGGAATTTTCATGGCGTGGTTGAACATCTAAAACCTTATTTGCTGAAAATTTGAATCAGTTTACTCAGTCAAATTGAACACCCTTTCAATCAAAATACTATTAAGGCGATGATGAAAACATATGCTTTTGCTGTGGTAGGCGCTTTGGGTAACGTCGGCACCGAAATGCGAGGCATCCTGGAGAAAAGTGATTTGCCAATCGAGAAGCTGGTACTGATGGATGTGGCAGGGAATGCCGGGAAAAAAGTAAGCTGGCGTGATCAGGAACACACTGTTGTTGAGTCAAAGCCGGAAGCATTCTCCGGACTTGACATCGCCATTATGAGCGCCGGTGCTGAGGCCTCCCTGCAGTTGTCTCCGGAAGCAGTAAAAAGAGGCTGTGTTGTTATCGATAATTCATCAGCTTTCAGAATGGCTCCGGAACATCCCCTGGTTGTTCCGGAAGTGAACGCTGATGCGCTGGCTGATCATCAGGGCATCATTGCCAATCCAAATTGTTCCACAATACAGATGCTGGTGGCGCTCAAGCCGATTCATGATAAATTCCGCGTCAAACGGGTCGTTGTCAGTACCTATCAGGCAGTAAGCGGTTCCGGACAGGGTGGTGTTGATGAACTGCTGAAACAGACTCTTGCCTGTACCAAAGGCGAAAAAATGCAGAGTTCCGTTTATCCTCATCAGATTGCTTTCAATGTGCTGCCTCATATTGATACCTTTCAGGAAAACGGCTACAGCGGAGAGGAAATGAAAATGATTAATGAAACCGCAAAAATACTTGATCCCAATATCAGAATCACCTCCACCACTGTCAGAGTTCCTGTGGCAACAGGACACAGTGAAAGCCTGAATATTGAAACAGAAAAGCCATTTGAAGTAGATCAGATAAAAAAACTGATGGCGGAGTCTCCCGGAATTGTGCTGGAAGACGAACCTGACAAAAACATTTATCCGCTTGCAGTAAAAACCGCCGGAAAAGACGCTGTGTACGTGGGACGGATACGTCGTGACTTTTCTACAGAAAACGCAATCAACATGTGGTGTGTCTCCGACAACCTGCGAAAAGGCGCCGCCTTGAATACTGTTCAGATTGCACGCGAGCTTATCAATCGTGATTTAGTCAGAGTTGAATAATTTTCAACATCAACCAGTTAATCCAGATTTATGACAGGAAGAGGCTCCGATGACTCAATAATCGTGATGAAATTCGGAGGTACCAGTGTACAGACTGAAGAGTCCCGCCGGCATGTGATCAAGCACATCCGCAGGAATGTTGAGTCCGGGAAGCAGGTGGTCGCGGTTGTATCAGCTATGGGACGCAAAGGTGATCCTTACGCCACAGACACATTGATTTCCCTGCTGAAAGATGCAGGCGAACCGGTTAATCCAGCAGAGCTGGACTCTGTAATGAGTATTGGTGAGAGATTTAGCGCGGCTTTTTTTTCACATTTGCTCACAATGAACGGACTTCCCGCAGCAGCCTTCACAGGCAGACAGGCAGGCATACTCACAGACGACAATCCCGGAAACGCCGAAATTCTGGACATAAATCCCTCCCGTGTTAGCAAAGCATTGAGTGAGGGTAAAACCGCGGTGGTGGCCGGTTTCCAGGGAGCAACATCAAAAGGAGATGTGCGCACACTTGGCCGAGGCGGCAGTGATACAAGTGCCGTAGCGCTGGGATCAGCCCTGAATGCTGAGGTGGTTGAAATTTATTCTGATGTTGACGGAATTGCCAATTGTGACCCCCGCCAAATTCCGGAAGCTGTTTTTATGGATTCCGTAAGCGCCACACAAATTCTAAGCATGGCGGATCAGGGCAGCAAGGTGCTTAATCCGAGAGCAGTTAAAGCATCACTGAAAACAAAAACAAAGATTGTTGCCAGAAACACTTTCAGTGATTCCAGCGGAACTGCTATTTTACACAACTCACCTGATGAACAGTCTGACCAGGTCACATTGGCACATCGCGACGAATTAGCTCTAACCGAATTTGAAGACAAAACTGAAGCGCAAAAAATTGTTCCGGAATTAATTAGGATTGATAATCTCAGATTCCTGCTCAAAAACGATGTTTATCTGGAAAGCAGACTGGAGGAGCTGCGTAACAGTTTTGGCACGGTGAAGAAGAATCCTGGCTGGGCGACTGTCTCAGTAGTTTTCGATAAACCTGCCCCGCAAAGCATAAAAATTCCTGATGCTGAAATTATCCAGTCCAGCGAAAATGTGATTTGTTATCTGCTGAAAGAAGTTAATTTATCTGCTTCTTTGAGAATTTTGTATAATCATTACATTCAGCAATGATGGACATTTCCCTGCAGCAAATCTACCAGGCTAAAAAACGAATTGCACCGTATGTTACACGTACGCCGCTGGTGCGGGCACACGCACTTTCTGAACGCTGTGACGCAGAAATCTGGTGCAAGCTGGAAACCCTGCAGCCCACAGGAGCCTTCAAATTGCGCGGTGCAACCAACGCGATTTTGCGGCTAAGCGAAGAGCAGCGGAAACACGGAGTTGTGGCCGTTTCCACAGGAAATCACGGACGAGGTGTGGCTTACGCGTCGCGGGAACAGGGTGTCCGGGCGGTGATCTGCCTCTCAGAACTGGTGCCGAAGAACAAGGTAGATGCCATCAAATCGCTGGGTGCTGATGTACGAGTCGTCGGCAGTTCCCAGGACGAAGCGGAAATTGAAGCCAACCGGCTTACAGCTGTAGAAGAATTGGTGCCGATTTCACCATTTGATCATCCGGACGTAATTGCCGGACAGGGCACGATCGGTCTGGAACTGCTGGAGGACTTTCCGGAACTTGACTGCGTGGTAGTGCCGCTCTCCGGAGGAGGACTGATCGGAGGCATTGCGGTTGCGCTCAAGGCCGTATCAAAAGACATCCGTGTAATAGGGGTCACCATGGAAAAC
>LUMK01000835.1_pt1 | contig 11682 bp, 11 predicted proteins | sample 729981 | NCBI WGS metagenome assembly LUMK01 (sample SAMN03860265, study PRJNA289734) | marine metagenome | biome: seawater column; feature: ocean; material: water; isolation source: Red Sea water column Station 22 - depth 200m | place: Saudi Arabia: Red Sea | collected 2011-10-15 | depth 200 m
ATACTATCTATATTGAAATTTCTAGCTCTGAACAAGTGAGTGACTTTGAATAATATTCCTGGTTTGTTTTCAACTCGAATTGATAATATTGCCCACATAACACTCACTACGATGGTAAGATCATATCCTTTAATGAAGTCCCAGGTGCAACAAATGGTAAAACATCCTCTTCTGGATCTATTGGTATGTCAATTACTGTAGCTACGTCACTGTTAAGACCAGCTTTAACCGCTTTGCCCAACTCATCAAGTGATTGAGCCCTTATACCTTGCGCGCCATATGATTCCGCTAATTTAACGTAATCCGGACAGTTTTTTAGATCAATGCCAATCATTCTTTTTTCATAGAAAGTTCGCTGCCATTGCGCAACCATTCCTAATGAAAAATTGTTGATCAAGAATACTATAACTGGAATATCCTCTAATACAGAAGTTGCAAGTGAGTTTTCTGTCATGTTGAAACTTCCATCGCCAGCAATATCTAGTACTGGTACATCGGGTCGTGCAACTTTTGCACCTATAGCTGCAGGGAAACCCCATCCCATTGTACCAAGACCAGTAGAACTAAAGAATGTACCAGGATGTATTGCATCGAAAAATAATGACGCCCACATTTGGTGTTGACCTACTTCAGTCGTAACTATTGATTCCTTAGGAAGTACTTCTCTCAATTTCCTTAAAATCTTGGCTGCCGACATTTCACCTGGATGTAATTTTAGATTTTCACGCCAATAATCTTTAACCTCATTAACATGTTCTAACCACTTATTTCCATCAGATTTTTTCAATACCTTTTTCGCAAGAAGTTTAAGCATAACTCTTAGCGAGGCCTTAACATCACCAACAACTGCTACTTGTGTTGTCTGATTCTTTCCAATTTCTGCAGGATCTACATCCATATGGATAATTTTCAAATTCCTTTCAAACTCTTCAAATGTTCCAACAGAACGGTCAGAAAATCTCGTACCAATTGCTAAAACACAATCTACTTCAGTCATAATCTTATTAGCTTCAGCATGACCATGCATTCCAATTGGACCTAATGAAAGTGGATGATTCTCTGGGAAAGAGCCTTTACCCTTGAATGTTGTAACAACTGGGATCATTAACATTTCAGCAACGGATTGAAGTTCTGCGAATGCAGAAGAAATTATTGTTCCACCTCCAGCTAAAATTATTGGTTTTTCTGTGGAAAGAAGTAAATCTATAGATCTTTCAATATTTACCATATCAACGTCAGTCCATGGATGATAGCCAGGCATTCTTACTTCATCAGGAAAAGTAACTTTCGCTTCATTTTGCTGAACATCTTTTGGTATATCAAGTAATACAGGACCAGGTCTACCAGTTTCTGCAACGTAAAACCCTTTTTTTACAACTTCAGGAATTTCTTCAACTGTTCTTGGTTGGAATGCATATTTTACAGATGGATTTGACATTCCAATTATGTCACTCTCTTGGAACGCATCACGACCAATCATGTTAACTGGAACCTGTCCAGTGACTGCTACCATTGGTGCAGAATCTGCTTGTGCTGTTGCAATTCCAGTTAACAAATTTGTTGCACCAGGACCCGATGTCGCAAAGCAAACACCTGGTTTTCTGCTAACTCTACCAAAACCATCGGCCATATGCGCAGCTGATTGTTCATGTCTGACTAGTATATGACGTATGTCGCTTTTGAAAAGCTCATCATACATTGGTAAGTTCGCACCTCCCGGTAACCCGAAGACTTCCTTAACGCCTTCCTTTTCCAACGCTTTCATAAGCGCTTTTCCACCATTCATAATTTCCATTTTATCGCTCATCATCTACACCATAATTTTAATCGTGTTAAAAACTGGCTGTGGATTTACAGCAGGTCAACTAGCAACAGAATACCTACAATGCTAGTTTTACTGATTTGATTCATACAGCAACGTATGCAAATCATGTTGAATTAATTAATGTTTCCTGAACACATGACCAGAACGAATTGTTTGAATTTCTATTAACACTTAAACTGACCAATTAGTAAGAAAACCTGATTTTGGTAGATCAAGAAGAAATTGTTAAGGTAATTCAAACTTTTTTTGAAACTGGTAAAACAAAGAATTTTTCAGTGTTAGGCGATATTCAAATTAATTCACCAGAATTTTCTAGTTTTAGTGACGTCCCACCATATGGTTTAAAGGGTTACGCTGAATCGATAGCACTTGAGGAATTAAGATTCTCAAGCATTTCTGATTATGATTATGAAATAAAAAATGTTAAAATCAGTATTTTTGGAAGTACAGGAATTGTCACATTTGTATTGAACCAAAAAGGCATGCTGGTAGACAATAAGGCTTTCACTGGTCAGCATATTACAATTAATGGTAGGGCAACATTTGTTTTAATTAAAAAAGACACTTGGAAAATTTTGCATTACCATCTTGATAAAATTTCCAATTAATTTTTTGCATACTATTTTTCTGATTTAGGTAATTTTGGTTTAGGCTGGCAAAACTTTTTGTATAGTTCATCGGCTTCGTCAACATTTGCATTTCCATGTATAATTGAACGAACTGCACGTATCATGGGTACAGGATTTTTAGATTGCCAAATATTTCGTCCCATATCAACTCCTACTGCACCATGCTCGATTGAGTTGTATGATAATTCAAGAGCGTCACGCTCTGCGATTTTTTTACCCCCAGCCACAATTATTGGTACAGGACAAGATTCTGTTACTTTATCAAAATCTTCACAATAGTATGTCTTGACAATATGTGCGCCTTGTTCAGCAGCAATTCTGCATGCTAAAGATAGATAACGTGCATCCTTTTGCCCAATTTCTTTTCCCACGGCTGTAACAGCAAGAACCGGAATACCATACTCCTCTGCTTCATTAACTAATCTGCCTAGGTTAACAATCGTTTGTTGTTCATACTTTGAGCCGACAAAAATTGACATAGCCAATGCAGATGCATTCAATCTAATAGCATCTTTAATACTTACAGTGATTTGTTCATTCGATAAATCCTCTCCAATGATGCTAGAACCACCAGAAACTCTCAATACAATTGGCACAGAAGATTTTGGATCAACAGATGTTCTTTGTACACCTCGAGTAAGCATTATTGAGTCACAGTATTTGAGTATGGGCGCAATTGTTTTTTTAGGAATCTCTAATTTTTCAGTAGGGCCTAGAAAATATCCATGATCAACAGCAAGCATTAACGCGCGATTATCATTTGGTTTAATGATACTAGATATTCGATTTTGTAATCCCCAATCCATTTTACTTCGATTTCACAAAAAACAATTTGCCTTCTTAAGCCTTTCTCAATTACTAATGATTATTTTCATATTTATTAGATCAACCGCATGTCTAGTATCATCGTCAGATGCTGCATAAGAATTAACAATTGTAATACCCTTTGAGTATATTTCACTCATATCAAGTTCAACATTTGCGCCCTTACTTGGTACACCAAACATAACAATTGTACCACCCCTTCTGACGAAACTAACAGCATCCTTTAATGCATCCAAGCTGCTGGTAGATACGATAACAACATCAACCCCTTGATTCGCAGTTTCAGATTTTATTTGCTCTAAAGCATTAGTCTTACCAGGATGGATTGTTGTAGTCTCAATTTTTTTTGCAAAATTCAATCTAAATTCATTCAAATCCAAACAAAATATTTTTCCAAAACCATGATATTTTGCAAGCAATGCATGCATAATTCCAGTAGGGCCAACACCAAGTATAGCAACACTATCATTTTTTTTATGTGAAAATTTATTCCAGGCTCTAATACAACACGCAAGTGGTTCAATCATTGCAGCCTCTTCAAATGACATACTGGCAGGAATTTTTATTACACCACCATGCTTTACATTCCATTCCGGGACAATATACTCATCTGCAAGTCCACAAGGTTCAAGATTTGATTTGTAATATCTTTCACACATTGTTTCATTTCCATGACTACATTCATGACAATCATCTGAATAACATGCAACGTGATGATGTGTAAACACACGATCACCAACACTGAAATTTGAAATTTCTGAACCAACTTGCGTTATTATTCCTGCTGGCTCATGTCCAAGTCTCATTGATGGTTGTCCATATTTTCCAAATACTTTTTCAACATCAGAGCCACAAATTCCACAAGCATGCATTTGAACAAGTATGTCACCCGGACCAAGAGATTGTTTTTCTATGTTTTTAATTTCTATACTTGAATTGCCTTTCACTACTGCAGCCTTCATTGGAATATTTCATCAATAATTCTATGTAAAGTATGGCATTTGCATGCTAGAAAATCTATCTAGTTAGATTCAAAAGATAGTAAGTTATCATATCAATATGGCGGAACCATCATTCTGGCCTTATGGTTTAGGAATTGCTGCGGTCATAGCATTAGCTGTTATCATTCCACTTCTTCGCAAAAGGAGAAAAACTGGATCTAATTAACAATGTTTGATACAAATGGTGATCCTATTGGTATGGTATTGCTAGCAGCATGTCTAGTTGGTGTAATAGCATCTGTGGTAGGAATACGAATGTACATACTTTTCAAGAAATAGGCTATTACCAAAACCCGCAAACAACTTTAAGGAATTACAAATCAAGCAAAATGTAGAAAATGGCGGGAATTGGCACATTTATCATGCTTGGAGTAGTCGTAGGTTCAATTTGTATTTCATTGTCTTTGTTTTTGGATGAACGACTGGTTGATATAACTGAGGAATCGGGCGACTCGGTGACAGTAAACAATGTGGAATTTAATATAAGCCATATTGGAAACTATGAAAGCTTAGAAAAAACGAAAGAGTATAAGGAATTAGAAAAAACACAGGCGATAAAGGGACTGGCAACAAGCGAAATAGCAGAAGGGGTTTATTTTCAAATTCAAATTACCGCACATAACATTGGTACTGAAACTGTAAGGTTTACCGGTGGACAGTTTTACCTATTTGACATTAACCAAGAAAAATATGATGCGGTTTTTATTGGATATGCTGGTTCGGACATAATAGAGGAATTATCAAGGGTAGATCTTTTACCGGGCAGTTCTGTTACTGTTACAACACAATTTGATATTCCGTATGATGAAGAAATGAAATACACTGTTGGAATTCTTCCAGATAGATTTGGTCTTCAAGAGTCTGAAGAAAGAGGTTTTGTTTGTATAAAAAACTGTTAATGAAATAACTTTTCTATGGCGTTATAATTCAGAAAGCAACCCACCGATAAAAGATTCATACTCATCATCTGAAAACGTAATTACTTCTACCTGATTCTTAGACTTAGCCAACGGAAAGAAGTCTAAATGGTAGCATTCATTGTTAAAATAATATCCAGGGCATGAACAAAAATCCAAATCTGGATCAAACCAATATTCTTTATCCATTCCCACAACTGTCCAAATCTTCCTATTACTTGGTTCAAAAAGATGCAGTTTGACACGTTTTTCAGATAGGAGTGAATCTATTTTTTTAAATTGTAAATCCATAAGAATTTAATTAAATCGGATAATTATATTTTTAATGGTTCAAACTAAAATTATTCCCAAATATCCTGCACTCATGATTGAAGGAACTAAAAAAAGTTTAGTTATTACGGACTTACATTTAGGTTTTGAAAGTAATCTGTCGTTAAACAATATATTCTTAGGAAAAAACAGAACTGTTGCTGAAATTACTAAAGAAATTGAAAAGATCATAAAGAAAACAAAACCGGATTCATTAGTTCTATTAGGTGATATAAAATCTGGAATTAAATCTATAACAAAAACAGAATGGGAAACTGTACCTATTTTTTTTGAAAGTATTACTAAATTAATTGACACAATTCTGGTTCCAGGAAATCATGATGCAAATATAGAGAAACTGATCCCAAATGGAATAACACTTGCTAGTTCAAAGGGAATTATTATTGATGATATTCTTTTAACCCATGGGCATACAAAGCCGTCAGAAAATTTTTCGCAAGTAAATACAATTGTGATGGGTCATGTTCACCCTGTTTTTTTCCAAAAAGAGTCACTGATTAATGGTGAACGAGTATGGGTATCAATCAAGTGTAAGAAGCAGAGGATATTTCATTCAAAATCAGGAGAATTAGAAGTAATAATTTTACCATCATTTAACAAATACTTTTACACAACACAAAAAAAATTCTATAAAAAATCAATTTCGCCTATAATTGAGAAAATGGATGTGATAAAAGCAAAAATTGTGACACTTAATGGTACAATAATTGGTGATAAGCAGTTACTATCTTCTGTGATTTAGGGTATGTCCTTGTATGATTCTAATGGTTTTTTCGATGTTTCGTTTTTTTGTAACCACTCCAATGTTTTAACAAATGATTCCGCTAATTCAATAGTTGAAAGAACGGGAATGCCTAATTCCAGCGACTTTCTTCGTATTTGATATTCATCATAAAGCATACCAACATATTTTTCTAGAGTTGATGTACTTGGAATATTTACAATAAAATCAATTTTTTTCTCATGCAATAAATCAGAAATGTTCGGTTTCCTTTCTGGCTCGCTAATTTTATGAACAACAGTAACATCTCCAAGTTTCTCTGCAAAGAATTCTGCTGTTGTTTCAGTGGCAAGAATTTTGAAGCCCAGACTTTTTAACAGTGCAGATGTATGAAGTAATTTTTCCCGGTTTTCTACACCGCCTATTGTAACCAATGCTGATCCAGTTTTTGGGAGATTATAACCCACTGATGTCAATCCCTTTGATAATGCATCGTAGAAACTATTTCCAAAACATGCTGCCTCACCTGTTGACTGCATTTCAACACCCAATACAATATCTGCTCCTTCAAGCTGCATGAAAGAAAATTGTGGAACCTTTATTCCATGCATACCAGTATTCGCCCACATACCCTGAGGTATATTGGAAATCTTTTTTCCTAGTATTGCTTGTGCTGCTAGACTAATTATATTCACTTTAACAAACTTAGAAACAAATGGCATGGAACGAGATGCACGTATATTTAGTTCTATAACATATGCTTGCTCATTTTTAACTAAAAATTGTAAATTAAATGGTCCTCTAACATTGAATTCTTTAGCAATCCTTGTTGTCGAGTCAGTAATATTTTCAATAATCTTATTGCTTAGCCTCCAAGGTGGTATACACATCATTGCGTCACCAGAATGAACACCAGCACTATCTATGTGTTCAACTATCGCACCAATTACCACATTTTCTCCATCACAAACACCATCAACATCAACTTCTAACGCATCAAGCATGAATTTTGTAATTACAACCGGATGATCAGGTGATACTACTGTGGCATCGTTAACAAATTTTTTCAGTTCAGCCTGTGACCATACCACCTTCATTGCTGCGCCACTGAGCACGTATGATGGTCTTACCAATACAGGATAACCAACCTCCAATGCAAAGTTCTTTGCATCAGTAATATTCGTAAATGCTTGCCAAGATGGTTGCCCTATATGGAGTGTATCTAAAACTTGGCTAAACTTTGAACGGTTTTCAGCTCTATCCACATTTTCAGCACTTGTCCCAATAAGTGTAATTCCATTGTCAACTAATTTGGGAGTTAGATTGTTTGCTGTTTGACCACCTACAGATGTAACAATACCATTCGGCTGCTCAAATTCTGATATATCTAAAATTCGTTCAAGTGTAAGTTCTTCAAAGTAAAGTCTACTGCATATATCATAATCGGTTGATACGGTTTCAGGATTACAGTTTACTACCACCACATTTTTTTCACCGCCATCCTGAAGACCCCAAACCATATTCACAGTTCCCCAATCAAATTCTACACTACTGATAAAGATAGTTAGTTTGAGCTGGCCACTCCGCTGCTAATGTATCAATCTGTTTAACTATAGGTATAACATCAAGATCTTTTCTAATTTTTCTTACTTCTAATCCATCTTTCTTAACAGCTCTACCAATCTGGTTATCAGAGAATCCAAATTTTTTTGCGTCTGATAAAAGTTTATGATCCAGTGTTGATGATTTTAATCTTCTTTCTACTTCAACAATATTATTAATTTTGTTTAAGAACCATGGATCAATGGCTGATAATTGATAAATTTTTTCAATTGATATGCCCTTATGAAGTGCAGCCACAACGTAATACAATATATTATCATCAGGTGTTTGGAGATGTTCCTCAATTTGCTCATCATTTAATGATTCATCATTTTGGCGATTTAAGACAAGCCCATCCTTTCCGATGTCAAGCATTCTAATTGATTTCTGTAATACCTCTTCGAATTTTCTGCCTATTGCCATTACTTCACCCACAGATTTCATAGTAGGTCCCAGATTCCTATTTGCAAGTTCAAATTTTGTAAAATCCCATCTTGGATGTTTACACACTATGTAATCTAAGGCCGGTTCAAAACACGCAGTGGTCTTTTTTGTGATAGTGTTAACTAATTCTGGTAATGAGTAACCAAGTCCTATCTTTGCAGACATGTATGCCAATGGATACCCAGTAGCCTTGCTTGCCAGGGCAGAAGAACGTGAAAGCCTAGGATTAATCTCAATTGCAGCATATGTATCGGAAGCTTGGTCTAATGCAAATTGAATATTACATTCTCCTACAATTCCAACATGCTTTGTTGCTCGTAATGCTGCAGATCTTAACATATGATATTCGTGGTTATCTATTGTCTGAGATGGTGCAACAACTATGTTATCACCAGTATGAACCCTCATTGAAAGTACATTTTCCATATTACAAACTATTACATTATTTTTTGAATAATCTTGCATGACTTCATATTCTATTTGTTTCCAATCACCAACATATTCTTCAATTAGTATTTGCCCAACAAGACTTGCTGCAAGACCTCTACCAGCAATTTCATGTAATTCAATCTCATTAAATGCAACCCCACCACCCTTTCCTCCAAGTGTATATGCAACCCTAACGATTACAGGATAGCCTAAATCTTTTGCAACCTTTTTTGCATCGTCAAATGTGTGAACTGTTTTACTTTTTAAAACAGGTACATTGCATTTAACCATCGAATCTTTGAACCTCTGCCTATCTTCTGTTGCCATAATTCCTGGAACCTGTGTTCCCAAAACTGATATACCATATTTTTTCAATATTCCAGCTTCATCAACTTTCACACCACAATTTAGTGCAGTCTGACCTCCATAGCTTAACATGATACCATCTGGTCTTTCTTTTTCAATAATTGATTCCACATATTCTGGAGTGATTGGCAAAAGGTATACTTGATCAGCGAACCTAGTATCGGTTTGAATTGTTGCAATATTTGGATTGATTAGAATACTCTTGAGTCCATCCTCGTGGATTGCTTTGAGGCATTGGCTTCCGGAGTAGTCGAATTGACGGTCGATTTATCGACTTTCGCCCGCTTCTCCGATTTTAATAGCCCCACTACCTAGAACAAGAATTTTTTCTAACCTCGTTTATACAATAACCGTGGTTTTGGCTAGTAACATAAACTTGATTATTATCTAGATTTACACAGGGTTTGTTTTGTCCTCTATGTCCATACTTTAGTTTGTATGTTTGAGCACCACCTGCTGCTGCCAAAATTTGTGCGCCAAGACAAATTCCTAATGTTGGAATATTTTTTTGGATTAATGATTTAGCGGTAGAAATAGTCTCTTGGCAATTCTCAGGGTCACCTGGACCATTACTTATCACAACACCTTTTGGTTTATGTTTTAGAATTTCTTCAATGCTTGTATCCCACGGAACTTTCACAGTATTATATCCGATATCATGAATATTTCGTATTATGGCATTCTTTGTGCCAGTGTCAATGAGAATAATGTTTTCTGATTCATTACCAAATTTCTCTATTTTTTTAGTTGATACTGAATCCATGAATTTTTCACTATTGTAATTTGGCGCAGATTTTAGCTTGTTTTTAAGATCATTTTCATCTATTTCGCTATCAGAAACAGCTAGGGCGCTCATCATAACTCCTGATTCCCTTAGTTTTTTAGTTAATTCTCGAGTGTCAATGCCTGAAATTCCTTGAATTTTTTCCTTGTATAGCCACTCATCAAGTGTCATAGTAAGATTCCAATGACTTGCAGTTAGAGATAGTTCATGAACCACTAAGCCACGAGCCTGAATTTTATCTGATTCAAAAAACTTGGGTAATCCATTCATTTCGAGCGTAGGATCAGGAACTCCATAATTTCCTACCAATGGGTAAGTTAGTGTGACAATTTGACCAGAATAGGAGGGATCTGTGAGTGTTTCAGTATACCCAACCATTCCTGTATTAAATACGATTTCGCCAAAAGTTAATCCAGAGTAACCAAATCCCATTCCATCAAAAACAGAGCCATCACTTAAGATCAGTTTTCCAAACTTGTTTGCGTGTTTGGATTCTTTTATGGCTATTGTAACCCTCGAAAAGTGATCCACAAAAGGAATTTAAGTTTTTGTAAAAATGATCGTTATGAAATTTTGGTGAATGTTATGATTATAATGCTTTGAATTGTTCGCTCCATTTGTAATATGCCCTTATCATATCCATGGAAACGCTAGGTTTTCTTCTTACTATAGTCTCTCTAAAATCCTTCATTGTTATATCACGCGGTTTGGATGGATTTTCACCCTCTACTGGTTCTTTGTATGTAGTTGTGCTAAACATCTCATTCACAACTTTAAGCTGAACAGCTTGACAAATATCCTTGATATCACTTGCGCTATATCCATCAAAAATTGATGCCAAGGTATGAGAACGTACCCTACCATCTAGTTGTAGTTTGTTTGTGTAAAGTTGGAAAAGTTTTTCTCTGGCTTCAAGTGTTGGTAATGAAACGTATATCCTTTTTTGGAACCTACGCAAAAATGGATGATCAAGACTCCAGGGTTTATTGGTTGCGCCAATTACGTATAACTGCATATCCTTTCCCTTACCGTTAATTCCATCTATTTCTGTCAGAAATTGATTTCTGCTTCTTACCTCACCACCAATCTCATTTGTACGTTCACCTAAAAGTGAGTCAAGTTCATCGATGAATAAAATTACAGGTTTGCCTTCTCTCTCGGCATAATTACGAGCCATCTTAAATAATTTTGAGACATTTTTTTCTGCCTCACCAAGCCATTTACTCATCATGGATGAACCGTCTACATTGATGAAATAACCATCAAGTTCATTAGCAGTTGCAGCAGCAAGAATTGTTTTACCACAACCAGGTGGACCATATAATAAAATTCCTCTTGGCCAACCTAGTGGAAATAAATCTGATCTTTTAGATGGATAAACTATTGATTCACGTAATGCATTTTTAGCATCATCTACACCAACTACATCATCCCATCTAACATCTGGTTTTTCTTTCATTAGCATGTCTTCGAAACTATTTTTAGTATTATTTGCAAGAGTTGCTCTCTGCTCCTCTGGTGATGCTGCAGAATCAACTACTGGTTCAACGTCAGTTAATGATGTGCTCTGTAGTGACTTTATTCTGTCTTGGTATGATTTCATACGTTCTGTATAGATTTTATTTAGTTGGCTATCCGGATAAAGGCGCATTAATTTGAGCAATGTTTCTGTCGCCTTTTGATAATTAGTTATTGCCATCCCACGTGCCCCTTGCGCATCATATTTTATTGCACCAGTAGCATATTGGCTGGCAGACTTTTCTAGTTCTTGTGGAGCCATATTCATCTAAATTACCAGATATCTAGTTT
>LUMK01000239.1_pt1 | contig 11660 bp, 15 predicted proteins | sample 729981 | NCBI WGS metagenome assembly LUMK01 (sample SAMN03860265, study PRJNA289734) | marine metagenome | biome: seawater column; feature: ocean; material: water; isolation source: Red Sea water column Station 22 - depth 200m | place: Saudi Arabia: Red Sea | collected 2011-10-15 | depth 200 m
GTACCACAGTGCATCGCCATATGTGACTGGAACAAGTCCAGACTTTGCAATCTCACCAGTCTTCTGAATCTTGTTTCTAATAGGCTTGTTTCCATTCATGAAATCAGTAGGTGGCATAGAGTATGTGTTTAGTCTGTTTTTTGCTGCGCTGTCCAAGATAATTTTGTCCAGTTCTATCATGGAGTTTTTTACGACTGAGAGTCCTTTCAAACTATATTTTGCAGGTTTTGTATGCATGCCATATTTCACAGACCAGTAATGACCGTAAGAACCACCACCATGAACCAAAATCATTGGTTCATTAACCTTCTTGATTTGTTTTAGAATATTGTCGATTGTTTTTCTCCTTGCCGATTCTGGTTTTCTCTTATTTGTGACGATTGAACCACCTAATTTTATTAGAATCATTCTTCTATCATCCCCACACTACTCCCTTTGTATCAATTTTTGCTGAAAAACATTCCTTATCCTTTCCTAAAAGTGCAGGCACTTTGTCCATATTATCATCCTGGATTAGTGCAATAAACTTCATCGATTAATCCGTTTTCAAGATCACATAATTGTGAAAACCTCTCTTCATCATTTTCCTTAAATTTACTGACCCTTTCAACACTACTTTTCGTGCTATGTGGAATCATCGAATTTGCTATTACAAGATTAATCTGAAAAGTACTTTCAATTTTTCTAGTTCCACTAGATTGATCATATTCAATCATTCCTCCATAAGTACAAACAGTACAATCTGCACCAGATGTATTAGGAAAGATTGTTTTTTCAGCTTCTATTGATAGATTTAGGATCTCTTCAGATGATAGTTTGTTAAATAATTCGGAGATTGAAGCTGCCGCAGCAACACAACACGCGGATGATGATCCAAGTCCTACTCCAATTGGAATATCAGAATCTATTGTAATTTCTAATCCTGTCACATTTGGTTCTGAATTAATTATTTTATTTGCCAGATAAACAAACGGTTTAAACTCAGTCTTTACATCTTCATGTGATGATAGAATGGGTACTTCAATTGTTCCTAATTCTGAATTTATCTTTATAGTTTTATTCTCTGTAAAAATTGTGGTCACTGTCACTCTTTTGTCTATTGCAGCAAGAATTGCCTTAGTTCCATGAACAACAAAATGTTCGCCGAAGAGAATTATTTTTGCCGGTGCTGACGCTATTGATTTCAATATTTTGGTTTAAGATATTGCTCTATAATTCTTCTTCCACTTCAGCAGTCTTGGTTTCAAAGTCATCAATTTCATATTTCATTTCTTTCGAATCTTGAAGAATTTGACGAGCCAAGAGCCAGTAGACTGTTGCAAGGGATTTTCTTCCCCTGTTATTGGCAGGAATGACCAAGTCAAGCTCTGACGTAACATTATCAGTATTAGCAATTCCTATTACCGGAATTCCTGCATTTGTAGCTTCGGTAACCGCTTGAGCATCAACCTGAGGATCAGAGACTATGATTAGTTGTGGTTCTGAATAATACGGAAGTGTTGGATTTGTAAGTGTTCCAGGCATAAATCTTCCTAGCATTTTTCTTGTGCCGGTCAGTTCACAGAATTTTTCAATTGGTGTATTAGCATATGTTCTTCCAGAATACACAATTACTTTCTTGATGTCAAATTTTTTAATGAATTTACCAGCAGTCTCGATTCTGCTTAGGGTTATATCCAAATCAAATAGGTAAAGACCCTCAGGACTGGCTTGTGTAATATATGGAATCATAAATTTTGTCTTTACTTCTGTTCCTACACGTATCCCAGTGGAAAGAATTTTCTTTTTAATATCGTCATGTTCAGTCTGCTGGCTCATTTTATTTTTAAACCTCCGCCATTCCTCGTATTAAATCATGCTCTGAAAGACGAATTAATTCATTTAATTTTGCAACTCTTTCCCCACCAACAACACCAACTTTGAGCATTTTTGAATTCGTTCCTATTCCTATATGAGAAATTTGTGAATCTGTTGATTCTCCAGAGCGATGTGATGTGATCAGCTTAATATCATTACTTTGTGCTGTCTTGGCAAATTCTAACGCATCGTATAAGCTTCCTGCCTGATTTACTTTTAAGATTGCAGCATTACATGACTTCTTTTCGATTGCTTTTTTTAATATCTCCTTGTTTGTTACAGTTAGATCATCACCAGTTATCATGGTTTTAGGAAATTTTGATACTAGTTCAGACATATCATCAAACGCTTCTTCATGCACTGCATCCTCTGCATAGATCAGTTTGTATTTTTCAATAATATTAGCAGCAAATTCAATTTGTTTTTCTGGAGTATTTTCAAATCCCGCCCTTTCATATACGTAAAGTTGCTTTTTTTCATTCCATTGTGTTGATGATGCAAAATCAACTCCTAAGGATACTTCCTGACCTAAAGTATATCCCAAGTTTTCACAAGCTTGTGCACAAAGCTCTAATGCTTTTTCATTATCACATTTTGGAGCCCATCCACCTTCATCGCCCCTTCCGTTTGTAAAACTGGGGTCTGTTTTTTCTATCACGTTACGTAATTCCTTATGAACTTTGAAATTAGTTTCAATGGCATCCCTAATTGTTTTGGAGCCCGTTGCAGAAATTAAAATTTCTTGTATATCAGGTGTTCCAGGTCCTGCGTGTGCACCACCACCTAAAATATTCCCTATCGGAATAGGAAATCTGTAATCATTTTGCTCTGAAATTAATTCAAACAAAGGTTTTCCAGCTGATTTTGCTGCTGATTCCATTGAAGCAATTGTAACTGCATAAGCTAATGCTCCACCAGTCTTAGAATAATTAGATGTGTTATCTATGGATTTAATCACTTCATCAATTGATTTCAAGTCGTTTGATTCAAGTTCAAGAAATTTTGTTGAATTTTCATTTAAAATACGAAGGCTTTCCTCCGTACCGCCTTCTGGGAAGCTAACAGCCTCATACTTTCCAACACTTGCACCAGATGGTGCAGCTGTTCTACCAAGATATTGGTTGTCAGAAATGACGTCAACTTCTATAGTTTTAGTACCTCTACTATTGTGAATTATTCTACCTTTAATTGACGAGATTTTAGCCAATCTATTCTAACTCTGACTGAATTTCTAAATTCCTTTTGTACATAGCTTCATAGAATGGAATTACTTGTTGTATTGTTTCTACCGTGGTTAACAGCATTCTTCTACAACAGTATCTTTCTATTCCTAATGAATCTAATATTTTGGCAGGATCTTCACCTGATTTTACCCTATTCTGATATTCTTCATATTTATCAGCTACAAGATTACCGCACGTAAAACATCTTACCGGTACTAACACATCTGCAAAGACAGTTAAGGATTATAAAAACCATACATGAAAATTATTTGCGGGTGTCGCCCAGCCTGGCCAAAGGCGCTAGCTTGAGGGGCTAGTCTCTCAGGAGTTCATGGGTTCAAATCCCATCGCCCGCATTTTTTAAAATTATGTTATTTTTTCGTTAAAGCTTTGACGAAATGGTTTCTTCTAATTTCTTCGGTAATTACAGCTCGCGTTTCTTCTACAAGAACACGGTTAACATCCAATTTTCTTCTTGCTTCTCTTACAATTTTATCATACATTGCGAATGGGTACAAAGTTTGATAGAGATTCTCCATGACATTAAAAATTCTATCAGCCTTCTTTAGTTGTCCATTTCTGATATTATCTAATACAAATCTCTTAAGCTCACCAATACAATCGAGTAATCCCAAAATGTATGCTTCGTCTGACACTTTTAGAGATTTTAGTGAAGGGATTTCTTTGTTTTCGACAATAGCTAGGAATGAATGGGCTTCGACAAATTCCTGTTCAGGTGTAATTAAATATTTTTTAAATTCATTCTTTGCTTTTTTTTGGTTTACTTTTAAAACTGATTCCGCTTTCTTGATTTTTTGTCTAGCCAATTTGAGATCACCCTTGTGAGCTGCTATGATAGAATGACTACATAATATTACAACGTCTCTAGTATTTTTTATCAAAAATTCCCTTGATTCATTTGAAGTCTTCAGAGATTTTGAAATTCCTTTTAGTGATGATTTTACGTTCTTCAATGCCATAATTTGTTTTAAAAAAACTGGGATAAAGTCGTTTGCAAAAGCTCTTAATTGCCTTATTAATTTGATTTAGACATGTGCATAACCGTTCAGCAAATGATGCAGATTGAGGAAAATGGTCATCAGATGGGATTTTTGAGAAAATTTATGATGGAAAACGCTGGTGCAGCATCAGTAAAAAGATTAATAGAAAAATTTGGAGATATCAAATCAAAAAACGTTCTAGTTTTTGCTGGACTAGGAAACAATGGAGGTGATGGTCTAGTAATTGCGCGACATTTATCAGGATATGGTTCAAACGTAACTGTTTTTCTTTTGGGTGAACCAGATAATATTAGATCAGAAGAATGTTCGTGGAACTGGAACTTGCTAGAAAAAATGAAATCAGTAAAACTGTTTACTGGTGGAAATCTTGATCACCTCAACAGTTTAGAATTTGATATAATTATAGATGCAGTTTTGGGAACTGGCATTTCTGGTAAAATACGCGAACCACAAGCATCAGCTATTACATTTGTCAACAAATCAAATGCATTCAAGCTGGCTGTAGATGTTCCCTCTGGAGTCGATCCAGATACTGGAAACAAAAATTCACCACATGTTATATCAAACATAACGGTAACATTTCATAGAATGAAGGTAGGTATGCCAAAAGCGCAGGATGTGTGCGGTGAAATTTTTGTTGAAAAAATAGGAATTCCTATCGAGGCAGAGATTGGTATTCTATGAAAGTATATCAAATTCCAGTAGGTCCAATGCAGAACTTTTCATACATTGTTGAGGATACATCTACACATGAGGCAATAGTGATAGATCCATCTTGGGATTTAGAAAAACTAACAAAAACTATTGATGAACAAAACCTCAAAATCAAGTATATTGTTAACACTCACTGGCATGATGATCATACTAGAGGAAACGAAGAACTGTCAAAACAACTTGGTGTAAAAATTATTCAACATGAAGCATCTCAACTTAAAAACGATTTGACAGTTTCAGATGGTGATTCAATAGAATTTGGCTCTTCATTTCTTATGGTGTATCATACACCTGGTCATTCAAAAGATAGTATATGTCTCCTTGGTGGAGGGAAAATTTTTACAGGTGATACATTGTTTGTAGGAAACTGTGGCAGAGTTGATCTACCAGGTGGTAGTGCTAAGGAATTGTATCACAGTCTGTTTGATGTCCTTGCAAAATTTACTGACGAGTTGGTTTTATATCCTGGTCATGATTACGGTTCATCTTCAACATCTACTATTGGGAAGGAAAAACAAACAAACCCGGTAATGCAAAGGATATCTGAGGCAGAATTTATTGAACGGATGGGTGGGTAATTATATCTGATATCAAAATTCATTGCAACGAGGAAAGAGGACAAGAATTCATTAAAGATGTTGAACAGAAAAGATTTCTTTTTTCATTTGTAACTTCCTATACAGAAACATGTGAAATTCCTGGGATCACAGTTGCTGGCGCCGATGCTGACTTTGTTAAATTTACCCCTCCTGCAGATGCGGAATTTCTTCACTATGGTTACTGTAAGAGCATAGATATGATTCCAATGACACCTGACGGAAAACCCACACCTGCACTTCTGACTAAGGCAGCTTTGGAATCTGCAAGTATACCACAAGTCATTATAGATGCAGGAAGTAAAATTCCTCCCAAACTACCGTATTTTCAAACTAATATTGCTCATGGAAAGAATATAGCCATAGAACCTGGACTTGACCAGTCTAATGTTGTACATGCAATTGATTATGGAAGAATACTTGGTCGAACACTAGGTTCATGTACTGATTGCCTTGTAATTGGGGAAAGTATTCCTGGTGGAACCACAACTGCACTTGCTGTTTTGAAAAGTTTGGGAATAGACGCCCAAGTCAGTTCAAGCATGCCAAAAAACCCTCAATCATTAAAAAATGGAGTTGTTGCAAAAGCATTAGAACGCTCTGCTTCTAAGGAACCATATGATGTTATGGCAAACGCTGGAGATCCAATGATACCATTTGTTGCCGGCATGTTAAGTACAGCATCAGAGATTACAAACGTAATTCTTGCAGGTGGAACTCAGATGGTGGCTGTTCTTGCTATAGCAAAATCAACAGGATATGACGAAAGCAAAGTTGCACTAGGAACTACATCATACATAATTGATGATAAAACTGCAAACTTGTTGGATATAGTAAAATCGATTTCAGATATTCCTGTTTTATCTATTAATCCAAAACTAAAAGATTCAAAGTTTGATGGTTTGCGTGCTTATTCGAAAGGATTTGTAAAGGAGGGAGTTGGGGCTGGTGGAAGTATGATTGCTTCAGTTCTCAAAACTGGAATTGATTCAAAAAAATTGCTAGAATTAATTGATAAAGAATATTCACGAGTTACTACTTCACAGTAACTGACTTTGCAAGATTTCTTGGATAGTCAGGATTAGTTTTCTTTTCTAGTGCAGAGTAGTATGCTAAAAGTTGGATAGGGATAATTTCTATTATAGGGTATAGTGATTCATCAATCTTTGGAATTTCAACCCAATAATCATAGACATCACTTTTTTTATTTGATATCCCAATAATTTTTGCACCTCTAGCTTTGATTTCATTAGCACTGTTTAATGTGTCGTTATAGGTAGAATCATCCGGATTAATTATTATCACATATACATTTGAATCCATTAAAGCTAGTGGTCCATGTTTTAACTCTCCACCTGCTATACCTTCTGCATGAATGTATGAAAGCTCTTTTAGTTTTAGAGCAGCTTCTTTTGCAATTGGAAGATGAATACCCCTACCAAGAACATAGATATCTGATACATCTTTAAGGTCTTTTGCTATTTCCTTTATCCCTGAGTGATTTGATATAATTTTGGAAACTGTAGATGATATTTTTTTCCAGTCTGGGTTAATACAACCATTACATAATTTATCAGCTATTTTGTATAGTATTGCAAGTTGAGATGTAAAGCTCTTTGTGGCAGCAACTCCAATTTCTGGTCCACAGTTTAATCCCATGACTAATGATGATTCCTGTGAAAGTGATGAGTTTAGATGATTTACAATTGACAGGATATTTGTATTGGATTCCTTAGCAATTTTAACAGCCTCTAACACATCAGCGCTCTCACCGCTTTGTGAAATAGCAACAAGCGTTGAATCATGTTCAATATCATCTGGTGAAAACGGTAATTCACTTGCAATTACAGTACTAATCTTAATTTTTGCAAATTTTGACATCAAGTATTTTGCTACCTCAGCAGCATTGTAACTAGTTCCACTCCCTGTGATGTACAAATTTTTTGCTTGCTTTATACCATCAACAAATTGTTGTATTTGTTCATTATTTCCTGCCTGTGATATTGAGTCAGGTTGTTCTGAAATTTCCTTCAGGGTAAAGTGTGCATAATCTCCCTTGTAGACGTCTGCAAATTCTTTTGAAACTTTTGTAATTTGATATTTGACAGACGAACCATCAAAACCATAAATGTGTATTCCTGTGTCATTTAGAATTACAAAATCTTCATTATCTAGGTAAATTGCATCATCCGTTTTTTCTATGAAACCCAACACATCGCTAGACAAATAGTAACTATCTTTTCCTATACCTACAATTAGTGGTTCATGAAATCGTGCGCCAGCAATGGTACCATCCTCAAAAATTACAACAAAAGAATAATGTCCTTTCAGTTGTCCAACTGTTTTAATAATGGCTTGTTTGACATCTGGGATTTCATCAAAATTAAACTGAATCAGGTTAGCAATAATTTCCGTATCTGTTTCACTATGGAAATCAAAGCCCTTTTTTTGTAAATCTGATTTTAATTCTTCATAATTTTCAATTATTCCATTGTGAACAATTGCAATTTTACCAGAATTACTTTGATGTGGGTGAGCATTATTTTCAGTTACTTTACCATGGGTTGCCCATCGTGTGTGACCTATACCAGTGTTACCAGGAAGTTGATCAAGTTGTACAGAATTATTTACTTCAACAACTTTCCCAATTCCTTTTCTAAGAATTCCTACACTATCGTATCCACGATACTCCATTCTTTGTAATCCATTGACCAAGATTGGTGCTGCAGAGTTCTTTCCACGATATCCTATAATTGAACACATTTTGATTCTTAAAAGATTAGATTTTTGTATATTGATAAGCTTAACTTATGATTATTCAGTTGATTCTTTCGTTGTGTCTTGTTTAACTGCCTGTTCTTCATTTTCAGGTTGTTCATTGGTTTGAATTTCTAGATTTTCTGTTTCAGGACTTCCCAAATCCGATTCTGGTTTAGATAACATTTCATTAAAGTGAGATTCTGGTGTTAAGTGAATTTTGTTTTCTTCTGCCGTTTTAACAACGTATGATGGAATTGTAACAACATTATCTCCAATCATTATATGTCCATGGACAATTGCTTGGCGCGCCTGATATGGAGTTTTAAAAAATAATTTCTTTTGTGTAATAGTTTGTAAACGACGTGACAGTAAATCATTAATCTGTAGGTTTAACACATCATCCAGAGTTGAACCCTCATCAACTAACCCAATTTTTGTAAGTGATTGCATTAGTATAGGTTCTTTTCTCTTTCGTTCTTCTTGTCTTAATGCAAGTAAAGAACGAGCTTGTAATCTAACTCGTGATAATTCAGTTTGTGTTTTCCACAGTTCTTGTTTTGTTTTTAATCCAAATGTTCCAAGAGTTTTTAATTCATCCATCTTGAGATCATAATTAAGTGGACGTTTTGGTTTTTTCCAAACTTTTCTTGATGTTTTAGGATCTCCCATCTGAACCACCTATTTCTTTTTATCAGCTGCAGGTGCTTCTTTCTTTTCAGCTGCAGGTGCTTCTTTCTTTTCAGCTGCTCCTTCTGCACCAGCTGCTCCTTCTGCACCAGCTGCTCCTTCTGCACCAGCTGCTCCTTCTGCACCAGGCTGACCCCTAACTTTTAACCCAAACATGTGACGAATTCCTCGCCAACTATTACTTGTTTTCTCTCTCTCAATATCATTTCTAACTGTAAATGCAATATCTGAAGTTATCAGATGTTTATTCTCACCCGTTTCAACATCTTTTCTTCTGTTTAGAAACCAAGATGGAAAATTAGATGCTGATGGGTTTTTGATAATTTCTTCAATTGATTTAATTTGTTCTTGTGACAGATAACCCATTCTTTGATTAGGATTTATTTTTAAAACGTTTAAGATTGTGTTTGCAAACATATAACCGACACCCCTTATCTGTGTCAACCCAACTATCATTTTTCTCTCTCCAGGAATATCATTTCCCACGATCCTTACTATATACTGGTATTCAGCGGTCAAGTATCGAGATTTTCAGTGTCCTAGATAAAAACCATACTAAGTAACCGGATTGTTTTAACCCGATTTAAAGATAGAATTATAATTTTCTTCTCTAAGATTAATGTGATGTCAAACGATGATTCAAATGAAAGCGAGAAAATTCTTGAATCATTATTTGAACCTGATAATGCTGAAATTTTATTAGAATTAAAAAATGGTCCAAAACCGTTATCTATTCTCATAGAGAAAATTACTATTTCAGAAGCAGAACTTGATGAAAAATTATCATATTTAATGGAAAATGGTTTTGTTAAAAAAGAAGAAAATAATAATTCTGTTTTCTATTCACTTGATGTTGAAAAGCTAGCAAAAGTATTAGAAAATGATGATAATTTTAAAAATATTGATGATGGCCTAGCGAAACTTGATAGCTTTCTAAATTAATCATAAATCATTCAGAATAGTATGAAAATCTGGTATATCTAGTGCGGCGTTTGCTGCGCAAGAGCCTGTTTCTGTTTCAACAAATAAAGAATGGTATGCAGAGGGAGCATTGATCATTATTTCAGGAGCAGTGAAAGATTATGTCCAGGGAGATCCACTGAAAGGTGCTGACGTTTCAATTCTAATTTTTGCACCAAACGGTAATCTTGCAACAGTTGATCAAGTAACACCAGACTCTGATGGAAATTATTCTACTACGGTTAAAGCTGCCGGTATGATTAATGCTGAAGGTGATTATACTGTTAAGGTAAAGTGGGGTGCGAACGAAAATGAGACTGAGTTCAAGTATGGCGGTAGTAGCGGTGCACTACCTTCAGAACCAGGAGAACAAGAATCAACAACAGTGGAAGTAAAAGAGCAAGAACAAGATGAAGAACCAGAAGCGGAACCTTCTATGACTCAGCCTATTTGTGGACCTGGTACTGAATTAAAAAATAATGTTTGTGTAGCTGCACAAGAGAAAGGTGGTGGTTGTTTAATTGCTACAGCTGCATTCGGCAGTGAAATGGCACCACAAGTACAATTCCTTAGAGAAATTCGTGATAGCACAGTGTTACAAACACAATCAGGTTCAACATTCATGTCAGGATTCAACCAATTCTATTATTCTTTCTCACCTGCTATAGCAGATTATGAGCGCGAGAACATTGTATTCAAGGAAGCTGTTAAGATTACAATTACTCCAATGTTAACTTCACTGGCAATTCTAAACTATGTTGATATTGATTCAGAAGAAGAAATGTTAGGATACGGAATCGGAATTATACTTCTTAACATAGGAATGTATTTTGTCGCACCTGCGGTAGTCATATTTAAAATAAGAAATAGAAAATAACTCTACGTTCTTATAGTTTATTCAATTGATGAAGTTTAATGACTGTGGAATATGAGGAATTTGATTCTATCGAGGATGTATTTCTCTATATGGCTTGTGTAGCACAACCCATGAAAAGCGTGTTGCCAATCAACTCTTACAAGGGATATATCTGCTCCATCATACCACTGGGTCACAGTGAAAACGAAACATATCTGATGATTTATACAAAAGGTGAATTAGAAGCGGGGATTTTGGAATTTGACGTGAACACCAAATCTTACAAAAAGGTTGAATCTATAGAAAGATCAGACAAAACCTATTTTGTAATCATGAAACCAAAAAGAAATACTATAGCTGACGCAGCAATAGAAAAATTATAATTTATTTTGTATAAGTAGGAGCAGTTACAGATCTACTTCGTGCATATTTATCAACAATTTCGTCAGGCATTCTTCCATTAAACAAGTCCTTACATAATCCACGCAAGTATCTCATTATTGCCCAGGTTCCAGCTTTAATCAAACCATACATGAAAATCTTCATTGGAGGACCGTATGTTTTATTTCTAAGAATAATTGGGATGATGTCATTAATAACACGAAGGTTATTTTCCCAGCATTTCCAAAACAATGTGAATTGTGCTTCGTTCAGGTTTCCAAAGTGCATTGAATTTTTCTCACTAAAGTCTTGGTATAGTAACGGAGCAACTAATCCTCTAAAGTCAAATGCCCTAAAGTCACTCATCATGTCAATTGTATACTGAACTTCATCAGGAGTTTCATCTGGCCAACCAATAATAATAGTAGCAGCAGGGAACCAGTGATTTTTGTTAAGGATCTTTGCTCCCTCTCTTACTACCCAACCCCACTCTTCTGGTGAAAATGGCTTTGCTTTAATTCCAAGATGTTTTTTCACCATGCTAGGGGCAACTGTTTCAATTCCAAGATTTGTGGACAACCATCTGCCATTCTTATGCATGTCA
>LUMK01000618.1_pt1 | contig 11651 bp, 10 predicted proteins | sample 729981 | NCBI WGS metagenome assembly LUMK01 (sample SAMN03860265, study PRJNA289734) | marine metagenome | biome: seawater column; feature: ocean; material: water; isolation source: Red Sea water column Station 22 - depth 200m | place: Saudi Arabia: Red Sea | collected 2011-10-15 | depth 200 m
GGGTATGGAGCTGTTGCCCGATTTCAAAGTCCGCGAGAGTACTCTCTCTAGGACAACGAGATATCAGATGACATGAGCAAGGTATTTCACGGCATTTACCCAATGCTTTATGCGTTCTTTAGAGCCGATAACAGCCTCGACCGGGATGCACACCGCAGACAGGTTGGTGCGTGCATAGCCGCCGGTGCCCATGGGATTGCAGTGGGTGGACTGGCTACGGAATGTAACAAGTTGTCGACCGACGAAAAGCGTCAGCTTGTCGAATGGACTATTGAGGATGTTGGTGATCGTGTGCCGGTCTCGGTGACTGTGTCCGAAAACACGCTTAAAGGACAAAGAAGTGCGATCGATCACGCCCACGCCGCCGGTGTTGCATGGGTCGTGATGCAGCCGCCGCCAGTGCGCGGTGCCAGTGTCGATGCCCTGGTTGATTTTTTTGCAGCCGTCGCCAGTGGCTTTGATTTGCCGCTCGGGATACAGAACGCACCCGAGTACATCGGAATTGGGCTGGACAACTCCGCTATGCGAACGTTGGCTAATCGTACACAGAATGTTCAGATACTCAAGGCCGAAGGACCGGCACCCTATATCAGCGGTTTGATGCTGGAACTCGGTGGAGATTTCACGGTGTTCAACGGCCGTAATGGTGTTGAACTGATCGATAATCTGCGTGTCGGGTGTGCTGGAACCATACCTGGGGTGGAATGCTGCGACCTGCAGGTCCAAATCTATAACAGCTGGCGCAACGGCGATCACTCGGCGGCCAGGGGACAGTTTCGGCAGGTGTTGCCGCTACTGTCCTATCTGATGCTGACCATTGATCATCTGTTGTGTTACGGCAAACGTTTAGCGGCACAACGTTTAGGAATTACCCAGGTTCATGATCGTCAGCCAGCGATGACCGCCAGAGCAGTTGATCTTGATACGCTGGACTACTGGTCACGCCACCTCGAATCATTACCGGAATAGTGATCGCAACGCCAGTCGTTTAAATCAGGGCCAAGAGTCGACCGCAGGGTCGATGTTCGCGGCAGTCGCGACAGGACTGTGCCGGATCCACGGGGATAAAAAAATGCCCCGCGGGCGCGGGGCATAAAAACCACTTGGAGGAGGATGAAAATCTTGTCTGCAGTGACCAGAGCTCGGGCACAACGCGTGTTAAAATCCCTTATCTAAAGTGACTCAGGCACTACCGACTTGACGCGGGTAATTGTCGTTGAATCCTGAGAATTCGACAAACGACAAATTTTAGAGTTCAGATTAGAAAAACTATACAACTATGCACCGTTTGCCCCCATTGAACGCTTTAAAAGCCTTTGAAGTTGCTGGGCGGCATATGAGTTTCAGCCGTGCGGCCGAGGAACTCCATGTGACGCCCGCTGCGATCAGTCATCAGATCAAAGCTTTGGAAACCGACTTGGGCGTAAAGCTTTTCCGCCGGCTCAACCGGTCGCTGCAGCTGACTGAAGCGGGTCAGGCCTGTCTTCCCGGCTTACGCTCGGCATTTGAAACTATGGCGTCTGCGGTTGGTCGGGTCAGAGATAAGGAAGACTGGAATATTCTTACAATCAGTGCGCCTCCGGCATTTGGCGCTCGATGGTTGGTGCCTAGGATCGTTGATTTCAGAACGGCAAATCCACAGATTCAAGTACGGATCGATCCTGCTATCCGGAGTATGGACCCGGTACGCGATAGCGTTGATGTTGCTATCGAATTTAGCCAAGGACATTATTCCGGCCGCTCGGCACAGCGACTGTTTGGGCAAGACGTATTCCCGGTGTGCAATCCTGAACTGGTCGACGGAAAAAACCCTCTGACAACACCGGCTGATCTGCGAGGACATACTTTGATCCACTTTGATGCACCAATGGATGACCCGGGGTGGCCAAATTGGGAGACCTGGCTCAGGGCGAACAACGTAGATCGACTTGATCCCAATAAAGGCCCTCACTTTACCTCACCCAATTTCACCACCCAGGCGCTTTTGGCGGGTCATGGCGTTGCGCTAATGGCTGAGCTGGTGGTGGAAAGCGAGTTGGCGACAGGGACTTTGGTTAAGCCATTCGATATTTCGTATCCCGGGGATCTTTCTTACTGGGCACTGGCGACTTCAGTCGACAGTGAGGACGATCCTGTGACGTTGTTCTGGAACTGGTTAACCCGAGAGGCATCACGCTACGTTCGCGAGAAGCAAATGCAGAGCCAGTCTCGTCCAACAGCCGACAAGTCCCCGGATTCGAATGTCAGTTAACGAAAATCAGTCAGAGCCGCTGGTGACGGTTACTGGTCTTGATCATATCGGCCTTCGGGTCAGGGATGTTGAATCGTCACTCTTGTTTTATACGGGTGTACTGGGTCTTGAGTCGGAGAGAGTGAAAGAGTGGAGGAATGGCCAAGTCACCTTTCCATCCATTCGGTTGAATTCTTCCACCCTGATTGATCTTTTCGCTGCCCCCGACGTTCGAGAACCTACGAACATCAATCAGGACCATTTCTGCTTGGAAATTAAACCCATCGATCTGGCACACCTGAAAACAAGGTGTACGAAATTGGGGATCGGTATACACGACGGACCAGGAACCCGTTGGGGGGCACGCGGAGATGGCACCTCTTTGTATATTTATGATCCCGACCAGAATGTGGTAGAACTTAAGTTTTACTGAGCGACCGGCATAATTTCTTAGAAATCCGACAGCACAGGCCAGAGTGACTGGTGGCCGGCTGCCGCGACTTGATTACCCAGCTGTACAGCCCACACGCTTTCTGACCCGAAGTCATCACGCCAGGACCACAGTCTGCGGGTGTAATGCTGCAGACTGTATTCGTGTGTGTACCCCATCGCGCCATGGACCTGATGGGCGATGGCTGCGCCGGCCCCGGCCGCCTCACCCGAACGCACTTTGGCACTGGCAACAGCGATTCGTGTTCTCGGATCATCCAACCCATGTTGCTCCATAGCTCTGACAGCCGCATCAGCAGCTGAACTGGCCGCTGCGGCTTCACCCGCCAGCATTGCAAGATTATGCTGAATTGCCTGGAAGCGTCCGATTGGACGACCGAACTGCTGTCGGTCGCCAGCGTATTCAATACACTGCTCCAGAACATGTGCGAGACCCCCTGCGATTTGTTGACTGCGCATTACGGCTCCCATCTGGCTCAAGCGAGTAGATTGGTCAGGCCGGCAGTTGATCACCGCAATGGGTATGCTATTAGTGAACGTGACATCAGCAGCCATCTCGCCCGCGAGATTCGGGTGAGGATTGATGTTCAGATCGGAACAAGGTACCAGTACTGCGCACAGGTTATCCCGCTGAGTACATGCCAGGACGGCAAGATATTCTGACTTGGCAGCGAAAGGAATACGTTTTGCAGAGCCGCTCAATCGTTGTTCTGAATCCAGTGTCAGTACTGTTGTGCTGACTGACATCGGGCCGATGGGGCAATCCAGGCCGGCCTCAGCCAGCAACCAGCCAGCCAGCAGAGTTTCGGCCAACGGAACGGGGACGGCATGAGCAGCTGCAGCCCGAGAGATTGCAAAACCGTCGGTGAGCGAACCATCGACACCGCCATACTTCTCAGGCACCCAGGCCAATGACAGGCCGGCGGCCTCAATTGCCGTCCAAAGTTCAACAGGCCAGTCTCCCTCCTCGGCAGCATTGACGACCGCCGGTGAGCACTGCTCTGTGAACAGTCGGGAACATGTGTCAAGAATCAGGGGGTCAACTGTAGGCATCAGGCTGTCTATCTCGAAGCGATGATCAACAAAAATTGGCGCTTGAGCACAGAATTTCGCACAATTGGAATTCAACAAGCAAATCCTTCTTACGATATGTCACAAGGTATACAGTTTGACTCCGTCCAGATGCCAGAAGAGGCGGAGGTGATGAGACGGACTGTTCGCGAATTTTTGGCGGCAGAAATTGCCGCTGGACATTTTGAAGCTGACGGATTCGGTATGACCACACACTCGCCTGAGTTCAGTCGGCGCTGTGGGCGGGCCGGGTTTATTGGTATGACTTGGCCCACCAGCTATGGTGGTCAGGAACGGAGCTTTCTAGAACGGTTCGTGGTAACCGAGGAGATGCTTGCCGTTGGCGCACCGGTGTGGGCGCATTGGGTTGCAGACCGACAGAGCGGTCCAGTTCTGATTCGCTACGCCAAAGATGAAGTCCGACAGGACGTGTTGCCGAAAATCGTTGCTGGAGAGTGTTATTTTTGCATCGGAATGAGTGAACCTGATTCGGGGTCGGATCTGTTTTCCTTGCGGTCCACAGCAAAGCCGGTGGAAGAGGGTTGGCAGATCAACGGTCGAAAAATATGGACCAGCAATGCTCACCGTTCGCACTACATGATTGCGCTGCTGCGAACGTCTCCAGCCACGAGCGAGAACCGTCGATATGGGTTGACCCAGTTTCTGATTGCCATGGATTCACCGGGCATTACCATACGCCCGATCCGCAATCTCACCGGCGCGCATGACTTCAACGAAGTAACCTTTGACGACGTTTTTGTGCCCTATAGCCATCTTATCGGTGAGGTCGACATGGCGTCCAGTCAGGCTACCAACGAACTGGCTTACGAGCGAAGTGGTCCGGAAAGGTTTCTCGAGACACTCGCTGTGCTTAAGGCTTTGATTCGTGTTGCCGGCAAGAACCCGGACAAACGGTTGTCTGAAGGTATCGGGCGACTGGTGGCACAACTGTCGACACTGCGCCAGATGTCGGTATCTGTTGCTGGTATGCTCAGTGCAGGGAAGGTGCCGCAAGTCGAAGCGGCCCTGGTGAAAGATCTCGGGACCAACTGGGAGCAGAGTTTGCCTGGAGAAGCTCGGAATCTGGTAACGAATGATTCAGTCGATCAGGAAGCCTTTGACGCATTTGAAGCGATTCTGGAGCAGGCTATTCTGATCGCACCCAAACTGACAATCCAGGGCGGAACCCGGGAAATTCTTCGTGGCATCATCGCCCGTGGTTTGGGTCTGCGCTAGTAAGAAAAATTTCACATGGCCAATGTAAAGGCCCTTTTTTGGCCACAATCGGTTGTACTGGTCGGAGCGTCGACGGATAAGACGATCATACGTGGTCGGATCGTAGAAGCTATCCAGCGTTATCCTTATACCGGTTCAATCTGCGCAGTCAGTCGATCCCATCAGATGATTGGGAATCTGAAATGTTATGCCTCGGTTGACGAACTACCCGGCGCGGTCGACCTTGCAATCATCACCATACCTGCCGACTACGTCGCTGCTGCGCTGGATGCCTGCGGCAGGAAGGGCATACAGGCCGCTATCGTGATCAGTTCGGGTTTCGCTGAAGAGAAAGGAGACCAGGGTGGTGCTCGGCAGTTAGCTCGGTTTCTTTAATTCAGCACACGACCTTGCTGCAACATTCAGCCCCACTGTTTCAGACCTAGACCCGGGGGATCTGCCCCGTGTCGCCAATGCCGATGGTCTTGGTGTGGTCTCTCAAAGCGGTGGTGTCGGTTTTTCCTTTTTTCACAGAGGAATACCCAAAAGGTTGCCGTTTAGCTTCATCGTCACCACGGGTAATGAGGCAACGCTGGATGCTCTGGATATTGCTGACTATCTGGTCGATGATGCCGGCACCGGCGTGATTTTGATGTTTATCGAGGGAGTCAGGTCACCCAGTAGACTGGTCCCGATAGCTGTGAAGGCGGCGCGCCAGGGAAAACCACTGATCATTGCGAAAGTCGGTCGTTCACAGGCAGCGACCGATGCTGTCGCGTCCCATACGGCTTCTTTAGCTGGCTCTCATCAGGCTTACGAAGCGTTGTTTCGCCAATGTGGCGTGATCAATGGTCTGGACAGTGACCATATGATCGATGTCGCGGCTGGGTTTAAATTTTTCAGTGATCACCTGCCAAGGGGACATCGGGTCGGTATCCTGACACCATCAGGCGGTGCTGGTGCGTGGTTTGCGGATCTGTGCGAGGCAAACGGTCTCGAAGTGCCCGTACTGGATGATCAAACACGAGGCCGTATTGATTCCCTGCTGCCAGATTATGGAACATCGCGAAATCCGGTTGATGTAACGGCCCAGGTGATTTTTACGGTTGGGTACGCCCCCGTCCTGAAAATAATGGCTGACTCTGACAGCATAGATGCTATTTTGGTGTCTGGTTCACTTGCCCATCCCACCTATATCGAGCGGGATCTTGACGAGTTGGTGACCCTGCGGGAAGAGATAGACAAACCTATCATTTTTTGTGCGTATACCCGTGCTCATCCTCGTGCGGTTGAATTATTGGCACAGGCAGGGTTCCCTTGTCTGACCAGCATGTCCAACAGCGCGCGGACGCTGGCAGCAATGGCTGACTACCATTTATTTCTATCGCTGGATGCACCGGATCTCTACGCAACACCCGGCATAAGGCCGTCGATTTCAGGCCCACCGATGAAACAGCATTCATACACTGAGCATGAAGCTAAAGAACATCTATTGGCCTGGGGCATCCCTTGTCTACCGGGAAAGCTGGTTAATTCAGTGGTCGATGCCATCGATGCTGCCCGGACATTTGGTGGGCCCGTGGCAATGAAACTACAGTCCAGGGAGGTACCGCACAAAACAGAAATCGGTGGTGTTGCGCTTGGTCTTTCTGGTGATGCGGCTATCGGCCAGGCATTTGACATGATGATGACAGCGGTGAAATGCAAGGCGCCAACTGCCAAAATCCAGGGTGTCCGCATCGAGCCCATGGCATCGGCGGGTGAAGAAATTCTCATCGGTGTCACTACAGAACCTGGATTTAGTCCAATACTCACCCTGGGCAGTGGGGGGATCCTTGTCGAACTGATCAACGACGTGATCAGTTTGCCGGTTCCTTTGCCTCTCAGGCAGGCACAACGCATGGTCGAGCAGCTGCGCAGCTGGCCCTTGCTCCAGGGCCTCAGAGGCAGGGCCGAGGCGGACGTACCGGCGCTGTTAGAGCTCATTATTAAAGTATCAGATTTTGCTGCAGTCCAGGGGGATGCACTCCGTGCCCTGGATCTTAATCCGGTGATCGTGCATCCTCGCGGTAACGGCGACACTTTGACTTCTCTGGAGAAACCCCCGATGGCAAACAATGTGGATAACGACATCACAGTCGAACTAGATGGTCACGTGGCAACAGTAGAAATACACCGCCCGCCAAACAATTTCTTTGATTACGAGTTGATCAGGGCGATCGCTGATACTTACGAGATGCTGGATGCTGACGATGGTTGTCGGGCTGTTGTGTTGTGTTCCGAAGGAAAGCATTTCTGCGCAGGGGCAGATTTCTCTGCGCGCGAGTCGTGGGGCCAGGCACAACTCGATGCGCAAGCGGGTCAGTTATATCGCGAGGCTGCCCGGGTCTTCAGTGCCCGAAAACCGGTGATAGCGGCAATACAGGGTGCAGCTGTAGGTGGGGGGCTGGGGCTCGCTTGTTCTGCTGATCACCGAATCACCTGTGCCGAAGCCCGGTTTTCTGCGAACTTTGCACGGTTGGCATTTCACCAGGGCTTCGGTCTCAGCGTTACGCTACCGCGACTCGTGGGTGAGACTCAGGCCAGCCTGCTTCTACTGACAGGACGACGCCTGAACGGCACTGATGCCGTAGCAATCGGTTTGGCTGATCAGCTTGTACCCCAGAATGAGGTGCGCGAAGCTGCGCAGGCACTGGCGGCCGAGGTCGCATTATCCGGTCCCCTGGCGGTTCAGAGTATTCGAGCGACCCTACGTGCTGGTCTGGCTGATGCAATCGTTCAGGCAACTGAGCACGAACTGGCGGAGCAGAGTCGGTTACGCAAAACCGCTGATTTTCGCGAAGGAATCAAAGCCATGGCTGAACGTCGACCCCCAAAATTTACGGGAGAATAGGCCTCTTTTTTCAACGACTGAAGGTACCGCAATAAGGAACTGGCAGCGCTATCTCCTCAGTCGTTTTGCCCAATTGCAAGGTCATCGAATGATCCGTAGTTCATCCGATAAAGCCCGGCATAAAGTCCGTTCTGGAGAATCAGCTGATCGTGACTCCCTTGTTCAACCAGCCGCCCGTGGTGAAGTACTAGAATTCGATCGCACTCTCTTACAGTAGCCAGCCGATGTGCAATAACAATGGCCGTTCGCCCTCGAAGCAGAACATTCAACGCCTTCTGAATTTTCATCTCGGAGTAACTGTCGACATTGGCAGTTGCTTCGTCGAGTATCAGGATTTTTGTATCAGCCACTAGGGCGCGGGCGAAACTCAGCAACTGACGTTGTCCCAGCGACAGATTGCCACCGCGCTGATCCACAATAAACTCATAGCCGCCCGGGAGACGGGTGATAAATTCATGGGCGCCGACAGCGCGGGCGGCGGCCTCAACATCAGCTAATCCCTTGCTGGTATTCGAGTACTGGATGTTCTCGAAAATGGAGCCTGAGAACAGGTAGGGCTCCTGCAGCACCATCGCCATATGTGTGCCCAGCGATCCCTGCGCCACATCGCGTATATCGTGGCCATCAATCAGTACCTGGCCCGATGACACGTCATAAAACCGGCGCAGTAACGCTGCGACTGTCGTTTTGCCGGATCCAGTGGGTCCAACCAGCGCGATTTTTTCGCCGGCTTTGATCGAAAAAGACCTGCACAGGTCTTGAGCTCCAGTGGATTGGGCCTGTCTTTTATTGCTTCAGGAACGTCAAGAACTTCAAGGATCCGTTGGCCCGACACCATTGCCCTTTGCATCATGCTGTATTGGATGGTCAGCGACCGAATTGGATCAAAAAATCGTTGAACGTAGAATAAGAAGGCGACCATCACGCCCAGCGCAAGTTCATCATTTAATACCATGCGGCCTCCAACAACAATGATGATGGCCATCGCGACGCCGGTCAGCGTGTCGACTATAGGGATATTTACTTGAGCTAGTTTGGCGGCCCGCAGGTGAGCCCGGCGGTTCAGGTCGCACAACTTGGAATACAGCCGGAAATTCACCGACTCGCGGACCATTACCTGTATGGTTTGAATGCCCCGAATCGATTCTGCGAGGGCGCCATTGGCCATTGAGTTGGTTTCCCTTGCGCGGCGGAAAGCTGCACGAGCATGCGGGAGCCAGAAATACCTGACTAACAGCAGCACAGGCATGATGGACAGTGTGAGTGCGCCCAGTTCAAGATTGAGCACGAGTAAAGTAATCGTGATCCCCAACAGCAGCACGAGATCACCAATTGCAAATACTGAGCTCTCCAGGTACTCCTGCAGCGTGCCGGTATCGCTCTGCAGTCGCGACATCACTCGACCCACTTCAGTTTTGTCCATGAAAGACAAGGCAACCCCCTGGAGGTGGGAAAACATTGCTCGTCGCAGGTCGACAATAACAGCCTCTGCGACACGCCCGACCAGTAATTCCTGTAGGTAGTTGGCCAGAAAGTTCACCAGAATCACACCGGCGAACACCATAACGACGGTGCCGAGCGTAGTGGTCGCTACAGTTGTTGGGCTCAAGGTGTGGTCAATGGCAAATAGGATGACCAGCGGAATGGCCAACTGCGTGCAGACGAATACCAGTACAGCCAATAGTGCAAGCACCACGGTTCCTTGGTACGGCCATACAAATGCAAAAAAACGTCGCATGACCCGGCCGTCGAATGCACGGCCGAACATCTCTTCATCGTGACTGATCTGGGCGCCGACTACAGCACGTTCTGGCTGGGCTCCCGATGAGGCCCCGGGGTTCTCGGTGATCAGTCTCATGCCGGATTACTATGCCTAGTCAGACGGGGTGACCCGTGTTCATCTCTAAGTTGTAGAGAATGAAGTTCGAAATATCTCCCTTTCAGCGCAAGCAACTGCTCATGGGTGCCGCGCTCAATAACACAGCCTTCGTCGAGGAAAAGAATTTCGTCAGCATGCATGAGACTGACGAGACGATGAGAGATGATGATCGTGGTATGCGTGCCGGCCCGTGCTTTGAGTGCTCGGCGGATACGCTGTTCCGTACCAGCGTCTATTGCTGCAGTGGCGTCGTCGAAAATAAAGATAGGCGCATTGGTCAAAGTACCGCGGGCGATGGATACTCGCTGTCGCTGTCCACCTGATAGCGACACGCCGTCCTCACCCACCAGTGTCTGGTAGCTCCGGGGCAGTTCCTCAATAAAACTGTGAATCTGGGCATCTGTACTGGCCTGCACGATCTGATCCAGATTTGTCGACGGGTCAGCATAGGCCACGTTGTGTTCGACTGATGCCGTGAATAGGAACGGGTCCTGCTGTACGCCACCTATCGCCTGTCGAAGTGAGGTAATAGATACCTGGGTGATGTCCTGGCCATCAACGAGTATTCTGCCGGCGGTAGGCTCATAAAAACGTGGAATCAGACGGGCAACGGTGGACTTGCCACTGCCCGGTGGACCGACAATGCCCAACCTTACTGCACCTCGGGTGACTTTGAGGTGTGGAAGGCCACTGTTGGTGTCGACGATACTCGGCTCGTCGAGTACAGCAAAAAGTCTTGCACCACAGGTTGATGCTCTCGCGTAGGAGTTCACGGTCATACCGATCTGGCGAACTGGCATCTGCAAGATCATCATGAACGCTAGAAATTCTGTAAGCCGGCCGACCGTGATCTGTCCGCTCAGGACCATGTTACCGCCAACCCACAATACGGCAGTCATCGCGGCATAGAACACCAGTCCCATAAAGGTCATGTTCCGGACCCTCGCCATCAGTCGCTGAAAAGAAACATCCAGTACGCTTGCCGAATGATTTTGGAAGCGACTTATTTCGTGATCACGAGCAAAAAATGCTCTGACAATACGAATACCGGTTAGATTTTCTTCCATAAAATTGGTCAGCTGGGTGAGTTTTTCCTGTTGCTTGAGCCATAGGTAGCGCAGCTGTAACCGGGCGACTGCCGAGCGCACAGCTATCACTGGAACGAAGCTAAGAGCAACCAGACCCAGCACAAAATTGGTCGACAGCAGTATTACGGCGCCACCAGTCACGAGTACCAGCAGCATCAAGGTTCGGATCAGACCTGTACTGGGAAAATATCGGATACCCTCAAGGTCAAGCATGCCACGCGTAATCAGGTCGCCAGTATGGGCATGGTCATGAAAGGACAGGTCCAGTTGCTGAACGCGATAGTAGAAACGTTTGCGAAGTTCAGCCGCAAGACAATGATCGACCGATTCTCCAAAATAGTTCTGTACGACCGCGAACAGTCCACGCAGGATACTCAGACCGATGATCATCAGTCCGGCAAATAATAGGGCATTTTCAATCTCTCCGGATGTTGTCGCCTGCTCCCCGAGTAGCCCTTGTGCGTGATCTACAGCCTGTCCAATATAGCGGGGGATAAACAGCTGGAACGAGGATGATAGAAGGGTGGCGGTGACTGCAATGGCGACGCGGGAGGGGTAATGCAATACGCCGGCGATGATCCTAGCGAGTATCTCGATGTCCAGTTTTCGTGCGGAGCGATACTCCTCAGCACGTGAGGGTTGACCGGACGGGGTTGGCTTCATCCGTTCGCTGCTTTGACTGGTATGACCACAGTGCCGATCGTTGACGCAAAGCCACGATCATAGACAAAGATCAGCATGTTGAGGCGCGGTTGTTGATGTGCAATCGAAATGAAAGAATGGTCAAGCTGGTGAATAGTCAGCGACAAGGCATATCAAAGCAGC
>LUMK01000150.1_pt1 | contig 11646 bp, 10 predicted proteins | sample 729981 | NCBI WGS metagenome assembly LUMK01 (sample SAMN03860265, study PRJNA289734) | marine metagenome | biome: seawater column; feature: ocean; material: water; isolation source: Red Sea water column Station 22 - depth 200m | place: Saudi Arabia: Red Sea | collected 2011-10-15 | depth 200 m
GTCTGGGTGTTACTATTATAGGTATCGTTTTTTTAATGATTTTTGCAAAAAATTCAGAACATCCATACGTGGCCAGAGGCAACTACCTTACAGAAATACTTCACATAAGCGGCATATACAATGAAGAAACTTCCGGAAAACAAATCAGCTGGATTGTTCACAACACCGCGAAAGGTTTGCTCTGTTTTGTGCTTGTTGGATTATTGGCGGGTGTTTTCGGACTTGGCGCAGGATGGGCCAATGTGCCAATATTGAACTTGATTATGGGAGCACCGGTGAAGGTTGCAGTCGCAACCAGCGGCCTTGCTCTTTCTGTTACAGACAGTACCGCGGCATGGATTTACTTAAACAAAGGTGCCGTATTACCGATGATTACTGTTCCTTCAATTGTTGGTATAATGATTGGCGCAAGAATCGGCTCAAAGCTGCTGCCTATAGTTAAACCTGCTTTAATCAGGAAAATTGTGATTGCTGTGCTGTTTCTGGCGGGAGTACGGTCCTTAATGAAGGCTTTTGGAATTTGAATTGAGTGAGTAATTTTATGGAAAATAATTCAACATTTGTAAATATCCCGGAACAGCAACAATACTCGAAGATTCTTTACTATTTGAATCTGATTGGCTTGTTCATACTTGTAAGCGGATTCACTTTGTATCTGACAGGAGTTTTTTCTCCACTAGTACCACTGGAAGAACTACCGCGGTATTGGTCTCTACCCTTGGATCAATATTTAGAAAAAACAAATATGCCTACCGGATGGCAGTGGACTTCAAAACTGGTTTACGGAGATGTTACACCACTGCTGGGAATAGCCGTTTTGGCTTCTGTAACATTTGTCTGTTACTTTGTTTTATTACTTCAGTTCCTGAAGAGAGGCGTAAAAATATTGGCCCTGATTGTTTCAATTGAGTTACTGTTGATAATGCTCTCTGCCTCAAATCTGATCCAGATTACACACTGAACAATTCAAACCTGTTAAAGCGGTTGCATTAAAAACAAAGCGCTTAATCTTCTGATAAATCCAAACGATTTTGATAGGCTGAAATCCAGGCATCCCGATACTTTGAAAGTTTTTCAAGACGCAGTTCTAATGCAGAATTATCCGATTTTGGGCGTATCACCTGATGCAGGATGTAGCGCATAATTTCCTGGGGATTTTGTATGCAGTAAAGCAGGAATGTCAATGCAGCAGGATCATTTCTTTCTTCATAAATTAACCAGAGCAGCTTAACGATATGAAAATGGTTGATACCTCGTGTACATTGCCTGTCAACATATCTCAAAATAGTTTTTGTGTAGTTATCAGCATGGAACCCTTGAGGCAGGTCTGCAGATTTAATTTGCTCCTGATAAAAATGCAGGGTCAGCACTGAGGCGATGAAATAACTCCATGCTGTTCTGAATTCATCCAAGGGAATCTTCTGTCTTTGATTGGCAGAACCAGATTCGCTGCGTGGTTCTGATTTTTCACTAATGTCCAGCAAAATACCAAGCATGCTTTGCAAGGATTTGATAGCAGTTGTCCTGAATTTCAAAACAGATAACAGCTTGTTCAGTTTTTGTTCCTTGGTACTTGTCTGAAAACCATCTCCATTTTTGTTAAGCCCGTCAATTGTCCATTCGCTAAAACAGTGAAGCGCGGCATAAAGTTTTGAATAGATTGATTCAGCATAATGTTTTTCCATCCGTTTAACTTCTTTTGACCAATCTTTAAGCGGTGTTCCGGAAGGAAGCATTTTAACCAGCAGCAAAGGAAACTTTTGACGGAAGTTCTCCAGTTCGTCGTCCTGAGGCATCTCCGGAACATAAAATTGAATCACTTTTTTATCTTTTCTCATCTGCCTCATGCGGGAACGAATTTGTGGGCCTATTCCATTCAGATCATTCTCTTTTGGAAGATTTTTCAAATGTGAATGCAGTTCCTCAATAAATCCGGAGAGAGATGATATTTCTTCTAATTTGTTAAGTACAGAGCGTATGTAATGTGTGAAACGCTTTTTTTTAAAAAATTCATAATCACCTCTTTCATGGGGCAGTATGAAATGCAGCTGTGAATTCAGTTTATTTACATGTTCTATCGCAGTCTTATGAAATTGTTCCGGATTTGAACGCAGCGACTCCTTAATCTCTGTGAACATAGAGTCAATTGTGTGCTGTTCTTCAGTTGTCAAAGTCTGTGCATTCCACTTTTCCCGCCACTCTCCAATTAACTGTTTGCGGATCTCATCACCCTGTTTTTCCATCCGTTTAACTTCTTTTGACCAATCTTTACAGCAGCAGTAATCTGTAGCTTGCCTTTTAAATTTTGTTGGTAAAATTCCATGGGCAGAATTTGCTCATTGATGAAAATATTCCCATACAACTTGGAAAACAAATTACGTGTAATGTTAATGATAACTTCTGCTGTATCCAGTTTGTCAGGAAGAATTATCATAACTTTGTAAATCTGTGAACCCTTGACTATTTCAATTCTGGAGGCAGGGAGTGAAACATTTTTCGGCAAAGCTGTACCAACTTCAGTTTCATATGAAGGTTGATCTACAAAACGCAGCAGATGTCCTGCTTTGGCAGAATCCATGCCGAATTTTTCAGGGAAATCCAGCATATCCGGAAGTTTTTCAGACAAGAACGCTTTATTCTCTTCTGGTACTGATGCTGAAAATTCTATCCGGAATAATTGTGAGGTGGGAATATGTGCTTTTTTCTGATCGTGCTCCTGGAGTTGGGCTTCTCCGATTGTGCGGTGCTTCGGATCAAGGCGTTCTTCTAATGATTTTTCAATGCTGTCAAAGGACTTCATGAAAATATGTCCTCGAAGGGTCTGCTGTCAGACCGCAAATCAATGTTTTCGAACTGAAGCGATATCTTCGTTCCATTCTCTCAGTTGATGCGGACCTTCCAGTGTGGTTTTAAGTTCTATTAAATCATTAAATTTTTTGTCTTCCAGGTCAGCATTAGGATATCTTCTTCTCAAGTAGCCCCATAGATTTAAATAGTTTTCCTCTATCACCCATTCTTCATCTTTTGGCTTATGCTCTGCAATGGTTTGCTCAATAAAGGGATAGAAAACTTTACTCATAGGACTGTCTTGATGTTTGTTTATATATAAATATGGAGATGATGAGGTTGACAAAAGCCGGAATGTCATCGCTAAAGATGCCGAAAACTTTTGCGGTACTATACAACATGTAGCAATATTGTTGCCTGAAAATGAAATCTGGCATGAAGTAATATTTGTTTTTATAAGTAATTTAAAGATAAAACACTGTATATACAGATGAAAAAAATTTGATAAATTTATCAAATTTTTTTCAGTAATATTCTTAAATTCGATAAATCCTTTGTTTGTGAGGACTAATGAAGCAGGAATATTGGGGATTACTATTGATCTGGAATGATTAAGAAATCAAAAATACACCACCATAGACTCATTGAGATGCATTCCTGGAAATTGTTAAATGATTTACTGCTCTATTCCCTCGATTTAATAATTGCTGACCACTCGATCATTATCTGGACTGAAATCAACGTGTATAAGAATATCAGTTGACGTACAATTTGGTTCATTGCAAGTTGAAGTCAGTCCCCCATCGAGGCCATACTCAGTGACTGGCGGGCAATTCTCAGGACATGCTTGCCCTTGATTGGGGAGTTCAGAAAGCGGTTCATCGCAGTCAGCAGGATTGGAACCCAGGGGGCGTCCGGAAAGGCTCGGAATTCCTCGTTCACAGAAGTGAGTGTTTTCACAAAATGGCAGGCGACTATATATTCGGATTGTCCGTGATCGAAGAGGCATGAAAACTCCTCCAGAAAGAAGGATTCCGGATTTTCGACCGACCATTCAGTGAGGTCAAGTTGCTGATCAACGTAACGGGATTGTCGACCGAGGAAGCAGGACAGTTGCAGCAATCCCTGCGGCCAGAGGTCTGGGAACTTGGTGCATTGCCTCCGGACTGCATTTGCAAAGGTCAACCCGTGGGTGAAACTCAACCAACTGCGATTGTGTGAGACCGAGCGGTTGGTGTGGTTTTGCACGTCAAGATCGAAGTGCGCCATGTTCCATGCCAGGGCTCCTAGCAGGGCGTGAAAGGCAGCTTGAGGATGCGCGGAGGATTGACAAGTCCGTTTCAGCGCCTGATTTACTGTAAGTCCTGTCAATTCTTCCATGGTGATTGTTTGGGCTCCCTGGCCATCCCACTCCTCCAAGGCGGGTTGGTAGTTACGGAACTCCGGAATCAGGTCTTCCCGCGAGGCATAAATGAAAGAGCGGATCAGCGACAGCAGCAGCGGTTCCAGCACGTCGTTGCCCAGCCATTCCAACAGCTGCCCCACCTTGCGTATGTAAATCAGGGAATGCCCGAAGTCCTGATAGTGCGCCAATGCAGAACGTGTGAGGAGTTCCTCGAATTCTGCAAAGCCTAATCCTTGCCGTAAACCGTCCCGGACGAGCGCGACGGCTGTTGCTTCGTCTCCCGCCTCCAATGCTTCCGTCAGGGCTTCCGGGGAAAACGCCAGAAAGTTGTTTGTGTAGGGATAGACAGGTTCTCGTTGCGTGTCCCATGCCATGTGTGCGACGGGTTCGACGAGTCCGACCAACTCCAGACCGGCATCACCCATTGAGTGATGTTTACGAAGATTCAGCCAATCCGGAGCAGCAGCGTAGGCATGGGTCATGCCGAATTCCATGTGATCATACGTCCACCAAACCGCCCTTCGCAGCGCCTCAAGCGGATCGCCACCGGCCTGCTGCAAGCGGGCGATTTCCCTCGCCATACGGTCGTACTCATGTCGGTCAAAGCTTGCCCGTAAATTCTTCAGCGCATTTTCGATCAACACTTGCTGTGGCGGATCGGACAGGTCCAAAACAATGTCATAGCCATCCACCTCCACCGGATAGCCGCGCAGGGTGTCTCCGCCCACCAGTGTTTCACCGGAATCGAGATCGAACTTCCAGTTGTGCCAGTTGCATGTCAGGATGCACTCCTGGTCAAGGCTCCCTTCCACCAGCGGAAAACCCTCATGTGGACAGCGATTAGCGCAGGCATACACTGTTCCCATGTCATTCAGGAACAATGCGATCTGCCTGCCGCCGAGCTTGACAACTTTTCTTCCTTTCATCTGAAGCTCATTCAAGCCTCCCGGAACACGGTGTATTTTTTTGTCGTTACTCATTCGGTTGTCTTTGGCACAAAGGGCTTGGGGCGTGGGAAGCGCGAGGTGAGGTCGAACTGTGTGAGGACAAGGTGGCTGCGGGTGTACTCGCTTGAAGCGTCACGTGTCGGCTGAAAATCCCAGCTTTGGTAGCGTCCTACGCACAGGGCGGCGTGGATACGGCGGCGGCGCTGCTGATCCCGAATCACCGTTTCCCGGAGGGCTTCGGCATCCCAATGGCTTGCGGCCTCGGCCCGGAAGTTGGCAAGGCGTTCGGACTGCTCCGGAGCGTTGGCCAGATTGTTGAGTTCGTTGGGATCCGCTTCCAAGTCAAAAAGCTGGTCTGGATCGGTCGGGCAGGAGATGAACTTGTAGCGACCCCGGCGAATCATCAGCATCGGAGCCCCCGTGCCTTCAGCCAGATATTCACTGATCGCGCAGTCCGGATCGTTGGCCGCGTCTCCATCGCACAGCGGAAGCATTGAACGTCCCTGCAAGGGGTCAATGAGTTCCGGAATGGTGGCCCCGGTGCTTTCGTACGCAAGATCGAGCAACGTGGGCAGCACGTCCACCTGCGCAACAGGATTCTGTACCTTACGGGATGTGAAGCGATTCGGGCAATTCACGATCATAGGGATGCGGCAGGACCATTCCCGGAAGGACATCTTGTACCACAGCCCGAACTCACCCAGCATGTCGCCGTGATCTGCCGTGAAAATCAAGGTGGTGTTTTCCGACATCCCACATTCGTGCAGTGTCTCCTGCAAGCTCCCCAGCCATTCGTCAATGTAGGAGACATTTCCATAATACGCCCGACGGGCGTTGCGGATTTCTTCGTAGCTTAGATCTACCGCATCCAGCGCAATCACCTTTTCCAACCGCCGATTGTGCGCGTCCTGCTGATCGGCGGGCGGTCGTGAAACCGTTGGCAGTGACAGATCAACACCTTCGTACAAATCCCAGTATTTTTGACGCGTGGCGTAAGGATCGTGCGGGTGGATGAAGCTGGTCACCATGCAGAGTGGACGGCCATCCGTACCCCGTGCATGGTCGTAGATCACCCGCTGGGCGGCCTGACCCACCTCATCATCGTAGGCCAGTTGGTTGGTGATCGCGGCCACCCCCGCCTGCTTCACCGACGACATGTTGTGGTACCAGAAGTCAATACGCTCGTCCGGTCGTGTCCAGTCCGGCACCCAGCCGAAGTCGGCGGGATAGATGTCCGTGGTGACGCGCTCTTCGAAGCCGTGAAGCTGGTCCGGCCCGACGAAGTGCATCTTCCCGGAAAGGCAGGTCTTGTAGCCCATCAGCCTCAGGTAATGTGCAAAGGTGGGCATGGTCGCAGGCAAGTAGGCGGCGTTGTCATAGCCGCCGCAGCTGGAGACGTGCTGCCCCGTCATGAAGGCATAGCGGGCCGGAGTGCAAAGCGGACTGCTGCTGTAGGCAGACTCGAACAGCACTCCCTCTTCTGCAAGGCGATTAATGTGGGGACTCTTCACCTCGCGGTGTCCGTAACAACCCAGCGCGAGGGCAGTGAGCTGGTCGGCCATTACGATCAGCATGTGGTTTTGCTGAAACTGCTTCATTGAAGTACGTGTTTAAGTCGCATACATTAAATTCTGAAAAAGAAAAATTTCAGGACTTGATTGACTTTCTGTACTTGAGAAAACAAAAAACCGACTCGCTTCGGGTCGGAAACCAGTCGGCTTTTTATAATACGATTGTAAACTCTATTATTAGTTTAGCAGTTTTTCATAATCAGAATGTTTTCCCATCCAAAACCAAACTATATCATTCCCACTCAGTATTCCAACCGCCCTATATTTTTTAGAAATTCGTACGGAATACATAGGTCGTTTGGAATGTACACGTTTAAAATTAAGGCTTGGATGATAGGGGTCAACTTTAAATTTTTATGGTGTTCAATTATAGATAGATTTAAAGATTTTTTGAAAGTCACAAAAAATATCTGGTGTATTTAAGGCATGCCATAAAGTCATTGAGAGATAAATCATCTCTTCGGAGCGACTGACAATTTTGGTCCTACGTGTCATCCTTCCAAGGTGGTGTCGGGTGTTGGAATTATCTTGCTAAATTTAAATCGTGTGTTTTTTCCCAATGATGTGACGATCTCTTGGCAAAACTATAGTGAAGGCATCCCAATCATCTGTATAGAATGTACAATCTTTCAGATGTGAGAGTTTGTTGTATAATTTTCGTGCCGTTGTAGCATTACGACCACCGACAACCCAGGCGACAGTTCACCTTGTGTGACGATCCAAGGCCTTGATGATCCATTTTTTGTTTTTTTTGACTGTAAATAATGCCACATTTCGTCAATTTCGATTTCTTTAATATTTTCATCAACTACCGGTTCGTCAAACGATTCTGCAGTCTGACGCACCCAGTTATAGGTAGTGGCTGGAGAAACATCAAAGAGTTTAGCTAAAAAGCGAAAGCTTGTTTTTCCAAGCGAGTATAATAATACACTAGTAATTCGTTTTAACTCTGTTGATTTTTTTCTGCGCTCATCACCACATACAAAGTTGTGGCCACATGATTTGCATTTAAAACGTTGCTTTTGGCGTACCTGACCATTTTTAACAGTTTCGGTGCTTCTACAATTTTTACATTCTTCCATGAATGAATCCTGATATTGAGTTAAAAATGATGGTTTCGTAAAAAGTCTTAATAATAAAATCCACCCCTAATAATATCAATATGTTAAAGGGGGAAAATTGCGATAAATGGACTTTTTACGGGATTATCAAAAATTGTATTATACCATGTATCTATCTTAAAGTAAACACTCTCCAGCTAAAATTGATGAAAACATAAAATGTCTAAAAACAACTTCTTACTTTTACATCATATATTGCTCACACACTAAAAAGTAGGTCAGTGATTTTTCGTTATCCGACTTCAAATGTAAAGTAAAAAAATCCAAAAAATGTATTTCACCTTGACTCCCATTGATATGCGAAAGATTTCCTGCAGAAAATACTTAACAGCAATCCAATGCTCCAGAGAGTCAACAAGGCAGCCATACTCCAAAGCATCCACGAGTAATCATGCCAGTGTATGATCAAACCTCCGATTATCGGCCCTGCAATTTTCCCTGAATTTTTCAAGGCGCCGATCAATCCTGCTCCGGCACCTGTATGACTGGAATCCATGCTATGAGCATAGAGGGCTAATGTTGAAGGAAAAATAAGGGCCTGTGCCAGTCCGAAGACTATGGCAAGCAAGAGCAGCGGTAAAGATGTTTCTACTAATGGAAGCAAACCCAAAGACAACGCAGCCAGCATCATTCCCGCGGCAGTTACAGGCAGGTATCCCAAACGGTCACTCAAGCGTCCCCCGTAAGGACGGGCAACTAGATGTATCAATTCCTGAGTTGTAAAGAACACTCCAACCCATAAAACAGGAATACCTTGCTGCAGAGCGTAAAGCGGTAAAAATGTTTTTGCTGCATACAAACCTAAATAAACCACAAATTCCAGGATTCCTGCCAGCCATAGTTCTGCTGTCTGAAACCCGGTACTCAATGCTTCTGTAATTTGTATCCTCCAGCTTTTACAGTGTCTCTGTGGATTATCCCGATTTTTAAGTAAAAGCACCGGGAAAAAGGCGAAGGAACTTAACAAACCAATCAAAGTGAAAACCGTTTCAGGTTCAATTATTGTGAGCAGTGCCGCCGCAAGTGTGGGGCCAAGCAGGTATCCGCCGCATCTACCCATGCCGAACCAGCCCAGCCGCTCAGCACAATTATGGCTGATGATTCCATATTCCTGACCCTGTTCCATCACCCATGCCACTGTGACAGGACCGTAAATTGCGGTTGCCAGTCCATGGATCAGGCGCAGCAACAATAATTCATCAGGGGTTTCTATCCATAAATAAAGGAAGGGGGTTACTGTAAAGAGAAGGGTTCCTGTAAAAAACCAGATCCAGCGTCCCCAGCGGTCTGAAAGCAAACCAAACATCGGCTTAAGAAGAATTCCGGTTAAAGTGGAAGCCGAAACGATGAAGCCCAAAAAAGTCGCGTTTGCGCCCAAACTCGCGGCAAAGAGCGGAAGAAGCGGAGTTTTACCCATCTGATAAGCGGTTCGCACAATGAAATCTGCCGCAGTCAGATTGAGTAGCTGCCGATTAATACTCATTTCCGGAACTCCCCGAAGCTTATCCATGCAGCTTCCGGATTCCGGCTTTATCAATGATTTGATTTAGGTGGTTCAAGTCCTGTTCACAGACAATTTTCAGCTGTGCCAGATTATCATCAATCTGTTTGCCCAAATGTTCAAACACGTCGTAAGCTTGCTTCGGTGGAGCGGCATCTGCCACAGAGACCACACTAACAAGGGCTTCCATTCTTTGCTTGAGCATCGCGGGATGACGCAGCCTGTCAGAAGGAGTTTCATACTTTGTCTGTGTCAGTTCATTTTCCAGAGTGCTTAGTTTTTTTCGCAGTTCTTCCGCGCTTTTCAGGACTTCTTTTATGGATTTTCCATTTTCTGGGTTTTTGAAGATTTCACGTGATAACAGCTCATCTATTTGACGGCTGATCCGACGGATACTGTTGATGGCTGCATTTATCTCAGACACACTGCTGGTGATTTTGGTCCATAATTCAAATTGCGATGCAAAATCCTCCTCGGTAGTATCCAGACGTGGATCCTTGAGAATTTCAAAGCTGTACTTCATTTCAGCTTTTCCAACTTTCAAGAGAATCTGATAGTTCCCCGGAGGCGCTACAGGACCGCCACCGGACCCTCCTTCACCTTTTCCTAAAGGTTTGTATCCCGGTTTCTCCAGTGACTTGTCGATTTTTATTTCCGGTCCAGGATACTTCATATTCCAGACAAAACGATTGAATCCGATTTTGTTGGACAATTCCGGTTTTTTCTCATATTCATCTGTGTTTTGATCTTCATCCGGAGTTTCTACTTTTTGCTTTTCTTCCGGATTCATGCTTTCAAATCGTTCAATTTCGTTCCCCATTTCATCAAGTATTTTCAACTCAAACGGCTGTTTCTGTTCCTCTTGCAGATAATAATTCACAATTACGCCCTTGGGAGGATTTTCTCCCAGATCCAGATTCCGGATATATTTTTCTCCTTCCGGAGTCTTTGCTTCATAAAAGGTGCCGGGCAGGCCAAACGCGGTACTGTAGTTTTTTCCGTCTCCAAGATAAAAGTTTACACTCCAGTTCAAGGTGTGACGGTAAGTAGTTTTTGGCGGGAATAATTTAACGCCTCCGGAACTGCCTCTTCCCTTTCCGGAGGATTTTGATGCAAACTGCCTGAGTGGTGTCAGGTCATCAAGAATCCAGAATGATCGTCCGTGTGTACCGACTACTAAATCGTCCTGCTTGATTTTCAAATCATAAACCGGCACAACAGGGAAATTACCCTGAAGTTTCTGCCAGTTTTTGCCGTCGTTTGTACTAATGAAAATTCCTGTTTCGGAACCGACAAATAGCAATCCCGGGGTTGTGGGATCTTCCCGGATAACACGACTGATTTCTGTGTTTGGATAATCCCCGTTGATGCTGGTCCAGTTACTGCCACCGTCGGTTGACTTAAAAAGCCATGGCCGGTAGTCATTCAGTTTGAAGCGTGTGGCTGAGAGGTAAATGGTTTCAGGATGATGCGCTGAAACTTCAATGCAGAAAATATATGCCCACTCAGGAAGATCCGGAGGAGTTATTTTCTGCCAGTTTTTTCCACCATCCACAGAAGTATGAACAAGTCCGTCATCGCTTCCGGCCCAGTAAACTCCAGGCTGATGCGGTGATTCCACAAAAGTTGAGATTGTTCCGTAATGCTCCGCGCCGCTGCTGTCAATAGTCAAACCTCCGGAAACTCCCAGTTTTTTCTCATCTGCACGGGACAGGTCCGGACTGATTTTCTCCCAGCTGTGTCCTTCATTACCTGTCCGGAAAACATGATTCCCGCAGGCATAAACAGTCCCGGAATCATGAGGAGAAAAGCAAATGGGGAAGGTCCAGGAAAAACGGTATTTCACATCTTTGGGAGCCCAGCCGTACAATTCTTCTGGCCAGATGTTAATCAGCCTCAATTGTTTTGTGCGATGGTTGTAGTGCTGCAGTGCGCCTTCACCTCCGGGAGAACTGCCGACCGCGCCAATGTAAACAATATCCGAGTCATCAGGCTTGACCGCAATGAAACCGCTCTCACCTGTTCCCGGGAGGGTGCATTCATGAAAAGCAATGGCGCCAAACTCAGAGGCACTGGGAACACTGATACTGGTGTTGTCCTGCTGAGTGGCATACACCCGATACGGAAACTGGTTGTCGATATCGATTCGGTAAAACTGCGATGTGAGCTGGTTATAAACCGATGACCATGTTTTACCGCCATTGTAGGAAACACATGCCCCGCCGTCATTGCCCTGCACCATCCTCAGGGAATTTTTGGGATCAATCCACAGGTCATGGTTGTCTCCGTGCGGTGTGGTGATTTCAGTAAAATC
>LUMK01000095.1_pt1 | contig 11599 bp, 8 predicted proteins | sample 729981 | NCBI WGS metagenome assembly LUMK01 (sample SAMN03860265, study PRJNA289734) | marine metagenome | biome: seawater column; feature: ocean; material: water; isolation source: Red Sea water column Station 22 - depth 200m | place: Saudi Arabia: Red Sea | collected 2011-10-15 | depth 200 m
ATTTACTTTAAATGCACCAAAGTTTACAAAAGTTCAAGACAAAGTAAATAAATTACAAAAAGATTTAGCAGAAACACCAGACCTTTTACCAAATGGTGCACCAAATCCAAAGAAATTTAAATTGGCAGCAGATTTAGCAAATGTGTTTAGAAGTTTTGCAACATTAGATTTTATAAATAAAGATATCGTAACGATAGAACAGAAAAAGTAGGAGTAAAAATGAAACAAGGTAAATTAGTATCATTAATAAAAGAAGTAGTTAGAAACGAGGTTAAAAAACAGATAACCGATATACTTATTAGTGAAACAAATATTCCCGAAACAAAACCAGCAGTTAAAAAGAAAAAGGTTGTGGAAAAGAAATATACAGACAATCCAACACTTAATAAAATTCTAAATGAAACTGCACAAAGTCCAAAAGATATGGAAGAATATCCAACATTAGGCGGGGGAACTTTCGATTCAAGTAGAGCAACCGAATTATTAGGATATGGAAGCGGTTTAGGGAATGATGAAATTAAACGAGAAGTAGCCGCGGAAACCACAATGAGAGATGCAGGGATTAATCCTGAAGCAGCTCCAGAACATTTAAAGGATGCATTAACACGAGACTATTCTGATTTAATGAAAGCTATAGATAAGAAAAAAGGTAAATAATGGCAAGTGCAAGAGAAAATGATTTAAACCCAGATACTAAAATAGGTTTAGAGTTACCTTTCGCAAGAAGTAGAACAGGTCTATTCGGACTAACAGAAACTACTTTAGAACAAGCAGGACATAACATAAAAAATTTGTTATTAACTGCAAAAGGTGAAAGAGTAATGCAACCTGATTTTGGTTCTGATTTGAGAGCGTTATTGTTTGAACAAGCCGATGAAAATATTGAGGAAAGAATTGAAGAAACAATATTAGAATCAATTTCTACTTGGTTACCATATATTTCAGTTGGAAAAATTGATATCATAGAAGATGAAACAAACCCTAACTCAATGAAAGTTGATTTAGATTTTTCATTAAATCCAACCAATATGAGTATTGGATCGATACTGATGGGCATGGGGGTTGCCCTGGTGGCCGTAAACTGGACAGTAGGGGGGTGGGAATATATAACTTTTGCGGCAGGGGAGATCAAGAACCCAAAAAATAATCTACCTTTGGCTCTCATTATTGGAACGATAGTGATCCTTGTATTGTATTTCCTGATAAATGTCGCATATTTAAAGGTATTACCAATGGGTTCTCTTATGGGTGAAATAAAGGTAGGTGAAACTGCTGCTAGAGCGATCTATGGGTGGTAATAATGTAGAACCAGATTATGATTATACATTAAATATACCAGTTGGAGCAAGAATTGAATCTTCTAATGGAACAACATTTAGAACAACACAAGATTGTAATTTTAAGTATGACTCAATAAGGTCACCAAGAACGGTAGAAATTTTTGAAAGAGATACAAATACACAGACACCAACATATTATTTATTAAAAAAAGAAGTTCAGGCTAAAAGTGGTAATGTAGTATCAGAAGACCACACATTTGGTGGAGCAAAAAAATATTCAAGAGTTAAATTATCTAATCAAAATGTTATAGAGATAATAAGTGTAAGTGATACAGATGGGAATAGTTGGTATGAAGTTGATTCATTAGCACAAGATACAGTATTTGACGAAACAGAAAACACTACTAATAATGACCCGACTTTAGCACAATATTCTGGTAGTGCTCCATATTTATTAAAATTAAAAAGAGTAGCAAAAAGATTTACAACATTTAGACGACCAGATGCTAGAATGGAATTACGATTTGGAGCAGGAGTTTCTGATAATCCAGACGAAGAAATTATTCCAAACCCAGATAATGTAGGTTCAAACTTATCAGATAGTCCTACAAAATTATTTGAATCATTCGACCCTACTAATTTCTTAAAAACAAAAACATATGGACAAGCACCAAGTGATACAACATTAACTATAACTTATTCTTATGGTGGTGGAACAGCAGATAATGTTCCTTCTGGTGATATTACAAAGATAGCAGGAATTAGTTTTGAAATAGATACTACTGCATTAAATTTAACAACGGTAGAATTAGTAAAACAATCAGTAGCCTTTTCTAATCCAGAAGCATCAAGTGGTGGACTTGGAGCAGAAACACCAGAAGAATTAAGAGAAAATATTAAAGCATATTTCCAATCACAAGGTAGAGCGGTTACTAAAGAAGATTATATAGTTAGAACATATGCATTACCAGATAAATATGGTAATATAGCGAAAGCTTATATCGTTCAAGATGATGTTTTAGGTCAAGATGATGTTGTAGTTAGAGAAAGAGCAATACCAAATCCATTAGCTTTAAATTTATATGTTCTTGGATTTAACAACAACAAGTTTTTAACAAGTGTTAATGATGCGGTAAAAGAAAATTTAAAAACTTATTTAACAAGATTCAGACCAATTACTGATGCAGTAAATATAAAAGATGGATATGTTATTAATATTGGTGTAAATTATTCAATAGTTACGACAAATAATTCAAATCATCAAGATGTATTACTTAAAGTAAATGATTTAGTTAAGAATTATTTTGATACTGATAGATGGCAAATAAATCAACCAATTATACTTTCAAGACTACAAAACGAAATCACAAGTATTGAGGGAGTAGCATCAGTTACAAATTTACAAATTACAAACAAATATAAAACTGCTGACGGATATAGTGGTAATGTATATGATATAGATTCAGCAAATAAAGGTGGAATAGTATATCCAGCACTTGACCCAAGTATCTTTGAATTAAAATATCCATTAAAAGATATTAGTGGTACTGTTGTTGGTGGTGAGAATAATAGTGGAGGAGGATACTAATGCATTTCTTTAGTTTCGCAGAAAAAGACGCAACACTTTATGAAGGTAGTGCAACACAAAGTAGAAATACTGGGTTAGATGAAATATTAGAGATTCGTAAAGATATGAATGCAGATGGTTCAGTAGTTAATGTGTCGAGAGTTTTAGTAAAATTTAATTTAGCAAACATCTCATCTTCAATTGTAGCAGGAACTATTCCTGAAAATGCAAGATACTATTTAAATTTATATGACGCTAGTTCAACAGAATTAACAACAAGTCAATCTTTATATGCACACCCAGTAAGTCAATCTTGGGTTCAAGGAGATGGTAGATTTTTTGATAAACCAGCCACAACAGAGGGAACTTCTTGGAGATACCGAGATGGTGAAAACACAGGAACTCAATGGGTAAGTGGTTCAAATAATACAGGTGGAACTTGGTTCGCAGGAAGTGGTTATGAAGCATCTCAATCATTTAATCACGAAACAACAGATATGAGAATGGATGTTACAGATATTGTGAAAAAATGGATAAGTGGTTCAATACCAAATGAGGGCTTTATGTTAAAGCGTTCAGGTAGTGTTGGTAATACATCATCTTCATTAGATGAAGGAAGCACAGATAGACTTGGACATTATGCATTCTTTTCAAGAGACACACATACAATCTATCCACCAAAATTAGAAGTGGTATATGATGATTCATCATTTTCTACTGGTTCATTATCAACATTAGATGCAGATGATGTAGATGATGTCGTTGTTTATATGAAAGGTTTAAGAGACGAATATAAAGAAAAATCAAAAGTTAAATTTAGAGTATATGGTCGTGAAAGATTTCCAGCAAGAACTTATTCAACGAGTTCACAAAATCTAACGGTAAAATTTATTCCAAGTAAAAGTCAATACTCGGTTAGAGATGCTTTAACAGAAGATACAATAGTTCCATTCTCAACAGGTTCTTATTTGAGTTGTGACGGAACAAGTAATTTTTTCAGATTAGATTTAAACGCATTTCAACCAGAAAGACACTATCGTTTCCTTTACAAAGTTGTAAGTGGTAGTGGAAATACACGAGTAGAACATATACTTGACGAAGACCATATATTTAAAGTAACGAGGTAAACAAATGCCTTATACCAAAGAAGAACTAAAAGCTTATCAATTTCATTTAGATAGAGTTCAAAATCAAAGACAAAAATATAATGATTATTTAGATGACCCAACAATAAGTGCACAAAGTAGTAGAAATCATATTGTTGCAAGTGGAAGTAATACTTTAATAAGTTTTGAAGATATAGATGAAGAAAAAAGAAAACAATCCCCTTTTCGTAGGGTAGGATTGGACGCAGAGAACCACAAAATTGAAAAAGTAAATCAATATCCCACATTTTATAAAGATGAAAAGTATGAAAATACAATAGAGAGTGAAATTAATTCGTTAATACCAACACCACCTTCTCTACCAACAGTTCAGTTAGCCAATGCACCAAACGATAATGTTTTAAACCCGTCAAAAAAGAGTTCAAGTGGAATCACAATTACACCAACATTACTAACACCATCAAGAACAAAACCAAACGAAAGAACTGATGGTTATACTATTGATTTATTAAATGGTGATATTATTGCATTAGAGGGTTGGACAGAATCACAATCAGAACACGGACTTCAAGTTTATTATTTAGAAAAAAATCGTAAAAGACGATTTCCAACTATGAAAATACTAAATTCATATAGAGGAACTTTATTAGGCCCACATATGGATTTAGAAATTTTAGTTATAGAAAAAGATGCATTAGATTTTATTTTATCAGGACAACCAATGGAATTTAACACGAAATAGAATTATGGCAAGAAACACATCAAGATTGAAAAATACAGACTTTGAAATTCTATATACAGGAACTTCAATAAGAAAAGGGGTTTTACCTACGGTAGATTCCCCACCATTTGGCGAAAGTGAAAAAGATTATATAGAAATGTTAGTTTCTACAACGACTGGAACAATATTGGATTCGTTTATAGTATCTAAGGGAACCGATATAAATCAACATTTTGATGAAGATGGTAAATTTGTTAAAATAAATCCAGGAATATTTTTAAGAGAAAAAGGATATTTTTCTGGTGATTATAATATAGAATTTAATTTTTTACGAGAAATAGCCGGTTCAGTAGATGATACTATATTATTAGATAAAGATAATAAACCTTATGACGGCCCTATGTTTATTGATGATGATGGAAATGTTCTTAAATCCGAAATAGAGATAATCAATGATGAAGAAGTAGTAAAACCAGTTAAATATAGTTCAAAGATTTTATTAAGAGAAGTATCATTAAAATATTATATTGATGAAATATCAAGTGATAGAACAGAACTTAGGTTATTACCTTTTTCAATAGATGATAAAGTTTATAAACAAGAATTTAAAGGTATAGGTAAAGAAAAAATAGTAATTACATATGACAACACTATCAACGCGCCTGCAGAAAGTGATGGAGAACAGAGTAGATTTAGAATTGTAGATTATGAAAATATAGATGATAAGTTAAGAAAACAATTTGAGGGTGGAGAATTAGTAGTTTCAGATGCATATGAAATAGTAGATTTAACAGATGTTGATGAAAATGTAAATTTCTTAGTTGGAGAAGAAACAAAAAACGGATTTCTAACTTGGGGTGATAATTGGAAAGGACTTGTTAAAGGAGGAAAATCAAATAATTACCGAATACACGGTGGTGATAATAATGCTTATGTAGATGTTCCTAATGCAAATCACCCAGTATCACAACTTAGAGGTGGATATATAAAGGATTTTGTAATAACTCACGAAGACCGTAATGATGTAGATGATTGTTTATTTGAAGAAATAGGACAAGGAGACAATTCAAGTTATACATCAGGAAAAGCATCAGAAGATTTTATGTCTAAGAGAGCAAGTTTAGGAGTTGGAGACGATAGAAGTTTCTTTTTGGGTGGAGCTGCAATTATGGGATATAACCACTATGAGAAGTATGGTTTTCCACTTTGGATAAGAGTAAAAGGAGAACTTACAAAATTAAAAGGTGCAAAACTAACAATAGATATAGACGGAGAAGTGATTGGTGGAACTAACGGAGCCTCTCAAACAAAATTTACAGGACAAAAAATCACAACATTTAATGGGGAAGACACATTTGTAAGAATACTAACACCAATGGATACAACAGATGATGATGGTAATGACGCAAGAGCAGGAGTTTTAGTTAATTTAAGTGTAAAATTTGAACACGACCTTTGGACTGGTTATATAGATAGAAATAATGTTTTTGCTATAGCCCCTGATGATGATAAGGATGCTTACAAGAACTTTGTTAATGCTGGATTTGAAGGAGGTCGTTCATAATGGATTTTAAATTAAAATATGGGCCAAATTTTTATGTAGATAATAATATTAATTTATTTACTATCACAAATGAGGTAAGTAGAGGGAAATTTACACTACAAGCAGATTTTAGTGAAGCACCAGAAGGTCAACACTCACACAAAATTGATTCAGTAGTTTGGAAAATAAAAAGAAATAGTGGAACTGGTGGAACAACATTAGTTTCAGAAGACCAAACAAATACAAACCATCTTGAAAAAGATATGAAGTCTTTTGGAACTGGTGATTATACAATAGAACTTTTATATACATATAGTTATAGACTTCAAGATTTCGACGGTACAGAGATAGTAACAAAAAATGGAACTCTTGATAGTCCTTTTGGTATTATAGATGTTAGTTCTGGTGATGGAGACGGTGAAGAAGGTGGAGATAGTTCTGACAAAACATCTAATAAAATTTATGTATCATATAAATCTAAAATTAAATCCATAGACAAAGAAGGTGGAATAGTAGAAACTGAGATACCATTTAACAAAGATTCTTATTTAGAAAGTTTAGGTTATTCTGGAAGTTTAATAGACGGAGCTACACAGAATCAAAAATCAGAGAATTGGGCAATAAATTATAACTCAATGAATGCAAGAAATTTAAATGTTTTATTAAATGTTGATGGAAATAAGTCAGTAATAGTAAATTCTAACATAGATGCCGAAACAACAAAGATAGAACCTTATTCAGTAGTATTAAAAACATACGAACCAATATCACAAGATGTATTTACAAAACAAAAAGTAAATGTTGTAAAAGAGATGATAGAACCTATTAAGGATACTATACGATTAGTTCCTTTTAATGATGCAGATTTAGGTGATAGGTATTTATATCAACCAAATGATAAATCACCAGAGTATATAGACAATTTAAGAACATCTAATAAAACTCAAGAAGATTTACTAACATCAGACAACTTTTTATCGGGTTCATTATTTAATGAGATTTTAAGTGGTAGTAATCAAGCAGATATTAATGTTGATTATAATGATTATGGTAATTTTTCAACCTTTGGTTCAGTAAGAAAACGATTAGAAAATTTCTGGACAAAAATGGAACGATATGAATATTATTCAAGTGAAAGTGGTTCATTAGCCGCATTAACAGCAAGTGGTGTATTTAAGTCAGAGATTGTAAAAAATGAAGAATTAAAAAATGGTATTGTAAATAATTTTGACCACTTTGAAAAATATCTATTCTTTGAAAGTTCATCAGCGAATACAAGTTCGTTTGGATTAGAATTTGATACTTCTTGGCCAAAAGAAAATTCAACAAAACCACACAATCCATTAAGTGTAAGTTCATCTGCAGTTGCAACTTGGTATAACAATAATATTATATCTGCATCTAATTATGACCAAAACAATCCAAATCGTTTAATAAATCTTATACCAGAATATATAAAACGAGATGATAATACAATAACTTATAATACTGCATCATACGATAGTGGTTCAGCACTTTATAACAAAAGAGATGATGCGTCAAATAAACCTTTCTTGGATTTCTTGGATATGACTGGACACTACTTTGATAATGTATGGGTTTATATTAAAGCATTTGAAGACATTTATGATAGAAGAGAAAAACTTAATGAAGGATTATCAAAAGATTTAGTATGGGCAGTTTCAAACGCGTTCGGTTGGAGACAACCATCAGGAAAAGAATTAGTAGATTTACATAGATACTTTAAAGGACAATTTTTAAGTGGTTCAGTTTATAGCACATATTCAGTTGAAACAGAAAAAGATTTAGAAAGAGAAATATGGAATCGTGTTCTTACAAGTATGCCTTATATCTTAAAGACAAAAGGAACAAAAGAGTCAATTCAAGCTCTTGTGAATGCATATGGTATTCCACCAACAATTTTAAGAATAAACGAATATGGTGGTCCAGATAACAAAGATTATCAACCAACATTTGATATTCAACAACGATTTATGAAAGCATTAGACTTCAAGGGAAGTCAGTATATTTTAAGTCAATGGAAAGAAGCTTCTGGAAGTTTAAGACCACCAGACACATTAGAGTTTAGATTTAGAACACCTTCATCATCAAATCAAGTATTATTAGCAAAAGATAATGAATTTTTAGTTAGATTAAAAGAAGAAGGTTCAACGACAGATAATAAAGGTCGTGTTGAATTTATATTATCAAGTTCGGCAGGAACTGGTAGTGTAAGTTCATCACTATTTCCTGTTTATAATAACGAATTTTGGTCAGTAGGTGTTACCAGAGAATCAAGTAGTGGATATGATGTAACTTCACCTACACACAGAACTGGTTCTTACAATGTGACCCAGAGTTTAAAGTATAATTTATTTGTAAAACAATATGAAGCTGGTAGAAGTAAAATTCTTTATGACTCATCAACTTCAATGACTTTGAGTGGTTCAACCACAGGTGATGGTTCAGCTTCAGCACTATTAAATGGTCAATGGACAGCGAGTGGTGATTTATATTGGGGTTCAACAGGTTCATTTGGTTCTACATTAGGTGTAGAATTTACGGGTTCATTACAAGAATTAAGACTTTGGAATGCTCCACTTACAGAATCAGCATTTGATAATCATACAGCCGCTCCAAGAGCAATTAATGGTAATCACGCATCTGCATCATTTACAGATTTAATATTTAGATTACGATTAGATGAAAATAAAAATTTATCAACATCATCTGGTTCAAGAAATGTAGCCCCAGACCAAACAACATTTGCAGCAACTTCAAGTGCGTTCCAAACTGGTAGTGCAGTTGGATTTACTGCTAATACTTATGTTAATGTTGAACAAGAAGAAAAAAGGTTGGTGCCAAATGTTGGATTAAATAGAAAGACAAATACAAAGGTTAGGATAGAAAAAAATTGGTTACCAACTGGTTCTTTCCTAAGTCCAGACAATAGAACAGAGCTTGGTTCTTATGATACGATGCCATTAGATTCAAATAAGGTAGGAATTTTCTTTTCACCAACAGATGTAATTAATCAAGATATTATCGAGTCAGTTGCAGATATAGATTTTAACCAAGAGATTGGTGACCCAAGAGACCAAAAGAAATTATTTTATAGAGGATTAAAACAATTAGCAGACTCATACTTCCAAAAATATACAGGAACAAATAGTTTCTGGGATTATATGAGGTTAGTAAAATATTATGACCAGGCTATATTTGAACAAATTAAGAAAGTAATGCCAGCAAGAGTTAAATATAATTTTGGTTTATTAGTAGAACCTACTATTTTAGAACGCTCAAAGAATATAGTTGGTAAAACACCAAGTGTAGAAAGTTTAGTTAAGGTTGGAGAGATAAATGTTGGTTTATTAGAAGCAACTCAATCTTGGAGAAGACCAGTAACATCAATAACTTCGTCTTACACAGATTATACAGGAATATTATCAGAAAGTTTTAATAGAGAACCATCAGTTTATCTTATTGGAAGTGGTTCACTTACATCTTCACTTGATGATTACAGGTATTTGAATACTAAAGTTAGAACAAAAGAAGTATATTATCTAACATCAAGTATTTCAGAAAGAGATTACGATATTACACTTGAACCTGGTTTGTCAAGTAGTGTTATTTATGAACCAGACATATTATTTGAAGAAGCTGTAATGCCTTTTTATTCATCATCAAGAGAACATCCAATTCTTAAAGAAAGAGAAATATTTTATACAAGTTCAACCGCAGTAGGAACTGCAGGAGTAGCCACAGGTTCACAAGCAAGATATTCACCATTATCAAGTTCTCTATATCACGCGTATTCATCATCTTTGAAAGCCGCAGAAGTCCAACTACCTTCAGATTATTTATCATCATTTAGAAGAAGTGGGTTTGAAGGAGTAAAAAATACGATAGACACAACAATTGATGGTGGATTACCAATAGAAGTTAAAGCTTCACAAGGAACTGCAGTGATAACACGAGCAGAAGGTAGTGGTAAAAAACTTGAAGTAATAAGAAAGAAATAATTTAATCAAAAATTTTGTTTTCATATATTTATAATTGACACCAAGAAGTTTCACAAATGAATTCAAAATTACACACAAACAGGAGTATTTAATGGGAGTTTTAGACAATACCACCGTAACGGTCGACGCGATATTAACGAAAAAAGGTCGTGAGTTATTAGCAAAAGGACAAGGTCAATTTAACATAACAAAATTTTCTTTGGGAGATGACGAAATAGATTATAATTTATATGATGTTAGTCACCCAAATGGTTCTAATTTTTATGGAGAAGCAATAGAGAATATGAATCTATTAGAAGCTATTCCAAACGAGAATTTAGCATTAAAATATCCACTTGGTGATATTGAAGCAACCAGTGATGGAGATTCTACAAGTGGTAATTATGTATTATCAGTTAATCCAACATCACTTACTATGAAATCAGGTGAGAGAAATACATTTACTGCTCAAATAACTAATTGGACAGGAACACCAAACTTTACATTTGCTTTAAGTAGCACTGATTACGCTACTCTTGATGCACAAAGTGCAACAGCAGGAACTGTAAGAGTTACAGGTAAACCAGTTAATACAAATAGACAAGTTGTATTGACAATAAATGAAACAAATACTGGAAAATCTAAGACAGTTAATATAACAATACAACCATCATCAAAAGGTGATACAATAAAATAGAAGGAATAGGAAATGAGTAAAGTAACATTTGATTTAAATAGAGATATCGTATCAGAGGATAATCAAACTCTAACATCAGGTATTTGGTCAGAAGGAGCCTCATCCCTAACAGCTTTCTATACATCATCTACACAATCAAGTTCTAATGGACAATACTTTTTACAAGTATACAACAAAGATACATCAGATTCAACATCTGCTAAACAATTCGCAATTATGTATGGACATAAAGGTGGAAGTGGTTCATTAGGTAAACCTGGAACAGCAGGTGGTAGAGATACAGCCGCTGTGTATGGACAATTATTAAATTTAACACAACCACCAGAAACAGAATTATTTGATTTTGGTAGCACTACTGCTTTAACTAACCATCACATTTTTGGAATTTTATTTGATAGAAGTCGTATGAGAGAAAAAGTAGACCCAGGAAATTGGGAATTAGTTTTAGCGGGGCCAAATGGTTCAGCTACACAAAAAGTATCATTAATTGATGATAGTTCTACAAACACATCAACTATCAATGATAATGGGGTTACAGAATACAATGTTGTAACAGGTTCTATACAAGGTGGTTCAACAACTATTCACACAGCTGCCTCTTCAATGGCAGCCGCAACAGGTTCTTATGGTAAGTTTTATCCAGATTTTGGATTGATTGTTTTAAGTGCTAACGCATTAGAAAAA
>LUMK01000078.1_pt1 | contig 11592 bp, 8 predicted proteins | sample 729981 | NCBI WGS metagenome assembly LUMK01 (sample SAMN03860265, study PRJNA289734) | marine metagenome | biome: seawater column; feature: ocean; material: water; isolation source: Red Sea water column Station 22 - depth 200m | place: Saudi Arabia: Red Sea | collected 2011-10-15 | depth 200 m
ACCACAGCCAGAGCAAGAACCACAGCCAGAGCAAGAACCAGAAACAAAAAGGGAACAACGTGAACCACATAACATGATTTTCATTGGAACAAAGCCTATCATGTCATATGTTACTGCAACATTAACACAGTTAGGTTCCTTACCTATTATCACACTAGTGGCTCGCGGTAAACGTATTACTCAGGCAATAGATGTATCACAAATGATTATGAAACGAATGAACGAAGTAGGATATGAAATTAGTGATGTTCGTATATCTTCTGATTCATTAGTATCCAAGGATGGACAGAAACGTAATGTGTCAAAAATTGAAATTGATATAAAAAATCCTTCATCCAATTAAACAAAACTTCATTTTAATTTTGTTAATAATGCAGAGTATAAGAAAGGTAAAACTGTTGTAGCCTCTGCATGTATTGTTGTCTGCTTTGCATTTTTTGTTACTTTTCCCCAAGATATTGCTTCGCGAACTAATGCACCGCTCAAACTACCATCAAATTCCTGTGCAGTAGTAACGTATACAGCAAAATCTAAACCGTCTCTATATTGGTTCCACCAAAGTGTATGATGTTTTGATATTCCTCCACCAATCATAAATGCACCTGATTTTTTTGCTTTAAAGATTATACCTGAAAGTGTATCAGCATCCTTGATTATGTTTAATTTGAAATCTGAATGTTTTTGTACAAATAACCAAATCTGACTTCCTACAGCACCATCCATAATACCTGGAACTATTACTTTTACATTATTTTTGTATGCAGAGTGTAGAAATGAATCGTCTCCTAGATGTTTTCCAATCATTTTGCATACATCTTCAGTTGACATCTCTCGAACTCCGTTGGCGTATTCTTCCTCTAAAAATAATTGCATTTTTTTTTCAATCAGTGGTCCATAACTATCCATAGGAACCAAAACATTACCTAGTCTATGGAAATTTTCATCAGCTAGTTTTGCATCATCCATAGTGAATGAACCCTCATTATAATTTGAGAAATGTCTAGCAATATCATGATCTAACGCACCACATGTTGTAATAACCACATCAAACCATTTTTTTTCTATCATATCTTTTACCACCCCTCTTAATCCAGTTGATATGACAGCCCCAACAAATGATAGAAAATTAATACATTCCTTATCATTGATCATTTCAGTTAATACAGAAAGACCATCAGACAAATTACGTGATTCAAACCCACCAGACTTGGACAAACTTTCAAAAATTTTATCAATAGACGTTCCTTCATTTATGGAAATATCTTGAACTGGTTCACCTGACTCAATCATAAATTGAAGCAACAATTCATGTATAAAATCCTGACTTGAAAAAACTGCATTTCTATCTGGAAAACCTTAAAACAGTCAAATGAGACATGACCACAAATGACTGGAAAAATCAAGGTCGCATTAGTCGGTATTGGTAACTGCTTTTCTGGTCTGATTCAGGGAATTGAGTATTACAAGCAAAATCCTTCACAGGAGGTAATTGGGATTATTCATGACAAGCTTCGTGATTATGGTATACATGATATTGATTTTGTAGCGGGATTTGATGTTGGTGAAAACAAAATTGGTAAATCAATCAATGAAGGAATCTATGAATATCCAAACATGGTTGATTGGATTCCAAAAGATAAGATGCCAAAGACACAATCCATGATTTATGAGAGTCCTGCTCTAGACGGAGTTGGCATTTGGGTAGAAAACAGGGTAAAGCCAATTCAAAGTGGTAAAAATGAGACTGATTTAGAAAAAGAGATCAAAGATGTCCTAAAGAAAACTGGTGCTGAAATCGTTGTATCATACCTTCCAGTAGGCTCTGAGAAGGCAACTCAATTTTGGGCTAAGATTTGTCTCGATACTAACACTGCATTCGTGAATTGTATGCCTGCGTTCATTGCATCTGATGAAGAATGGGCACAAAAATTTACGGATAAGAACATACCAGTTGTTGGTGATGACATAAAGGGCCAAGTTGGCGCTACAATTGTTCACAGAACTCTTGCTAGGTTGTGTAATGACCGAGGGACGAAAATAGAAAAGACATACCAGATCAACGTTGGTGGCAACACAGACTTTCTAAACATGAAGGAACAGGAACGACTTGTGAGTAAGAGAATATCTAAAACTGAAAGTGTTCAAAGTCAGCTTGATGAGCGTCTTGACGATGATCAAATTTATGTTGGCCCTTCCGATTTTATTCCATTTTTGGCTAATACCAAGTTAATGTTCATGAGGATAGAAGGAAAGCAATGGGCAAACATTCCATATAACATGGAAGTTAGGCTTGAAGTTGACGACAAAGCAAACTCTGCTGGCATAGTAATTGATGCAATTAGATTGGCAAAAATTGCTCTCGATGACGGTATTGGTGGTCCAATCATTCCTGCAAGTGCATATCTCATGAAACATCCTATAAAACAAATGAGTGACCCAGAAGCAAAAACTTCATGTGAAAAGTTTGTTGCTGGTAACAGTTAACATTCCTTCATTCATAAAATATTCACAATAGTTGTTAGCATAGTCAACTAAACTTGTTCGAATTCGATATTCGTTGTGTGCGATCAGATCTCACATGGTTTTCATTAAAAAAGTGGATATTTTTGGCTTCAAATCATTCGGTTTCAAGACTACAACTGTAAACTTTGAACCTGGTTTAGTATCTATTTCTGGACCTAATGGATCTGGTAAGAGCAACATACTAGATGCAATCATCTTTGCAATGGGAGAAAACAAAGCAAGAGTTATGCGCCAACCAAATCTCAGGTCACTTATACACGATATTGATGGGAGTAGGCATGGACCCAAACTTACACGTGTCAAGGTTCAGTTTGATAATTCTGATAGGAAGATCCCTGTACCATATGATATTGTTAATGTTACACGTGAGATGAATGACAAGGGTGAAAGCGAATATTATCTTGAAGGTAAAAAGATCAATCGAAATCGAATTCTAGACATTTTTGATATGGCTAATGCTGGTCTTAACCAACTAAACGCGGTTCAGCAGGGTACAGTGACCAAGATTTCTGAGATGACGAATGAGGAAAAAAGGAAAACTCTCGAGGATCTTGTAGGTCTTACAGCTTTTGATGAAAAAAAGGCTGAGGCTGAAAAAACACTAAATCAGGCTGATCAACGTTTGGAGGTCGCTATGGCAAAGATGGGTGAGGTCAAAAAGCAAATTGATGAGTTGGAAATTGAGCGAAATCTGAAAATGCGCCATGAGATGATCGGGCATGAACTGGATCGATTTAGAGCCATAGAGGCAACAGGAAAACTAAGAAAAATCAGGAATGAAAAATCTGAGAAAGAAGAAAAACAGCGCACCGATTTATCAGAGAAAGAACAATTGGAAAAATCACAATCTGTTCTAAACAATGAAATTGAAAAGATAGAAGAAGAAAAATCAGCTTTCAAGATAAAACTAGATGCCTTCCAACAGGCTAAGTCAGGCATTGATCAGGAATTGAGTACAGAGCAGGGAAAATACACTGATGCTGATAGTCAAATAAAAACCTCGAAAAAAAGACTAGAAGATATTGTAAGCAGAATTCCAGACATCATAAACGAACTTGAAAAAATGGAACAGAATCAAGGTCAAGTGGATTCGGAACTTGAAGAAGTGAAGAAATCTATTCAAGAAATAAAATCCTCGAAGAATTCTATAGATAAAAAAATTGAATCCAATGATTCCGAAATTAAATCTGTTCTGGAACGTCAATCAGAATTATCTGGTCAAAAAAATATAATTGATAAAAAAATTCAAGATCTTAAAGATCAATTACATGATGCAAAATTAGAAAACTCACAAACTTTGACACAACAAAAAAACGTACAAAATAAGATTGACAGTAATATCAAAACACAGAAATCTGTGGCTGCTGAATTAGAAAACCTCAAAGAATCCTCAGAAAAAATTTCTAAAGTAACTTCTAATAACAACTCTGATGACATTGAATTGAAAATATCAAATCTTTCTGAAAAAAGAGAAAAGATAGAAAATGATATAGCAGAATTAGAATTAATTCTAGATAAGTCATCAAAGGCTGGGCATCGATATAATGAAAAGATTAAACTTGTCAAGGATGTAATGCACGAAGATTATACAATATCTCAGTTAAAGGGTGATGCAAAAAAACTTGGCATTGTTGGTTTTGTATATCAAGTACTTTCTTGGAACAAACAATATGAGCGTGCAATTTTGGCTGCATGTGCTGATTGGATTAAGGCTGCAATTGTTCCAGATTTTGAAACACTAGTAAGCTTAGCACAAGTTGCTAGAAACAAAAAATTACCTAAATTAAAAATTATTCCACTTAATGCAATACCTGAATTTAGAATGAAAACTCCCAAAACTCCTGGACTATTAGGTATTTTATCTGACTATGTTAAATGTGATAGAGAATATCTTCCTATTGCCAGATTTTTATTTGGAAACATAATATTGGCACAAACAGGAAAAGATGCACATAACCTATCTAAGGCTGGTTACAAGGCTGTATCTATCAATGGTGAGTTCTTTGAATCTAAAACAAACGCTGTAACCATAGACATTAATTCAAAAATATCAAAGTTGACAAAAATTATTTCCCAAAGCTCCACCGTTGAGGGATTATTACAAACAATTACATTGTTGCGCAAGCATGTACAAAAGAAAAAATCAAATCTTAAGAAAATTGAACAAAAACAACGATATCTAATGAAGCAGTTACAGGTATCTGAAACAGAACGGGGTAATGCAACACATACTCATTCTACTTTAGAATCTCAAATTAAATCTAAAACTGATTTGTATAATACACTTTCACAAAGAATCTCAGATCTAAGAACGCAAGAAGAAAGATTTCCTACAAAAATAATTCAAAACTCATCAAGTATTGAATCACTTGAGCAAAGGATTAACCTTGTAAGACAAAATTATTCTGATACTGAACAAACTACTATTGCAAACAAGCTTTCATTCCTAAATGAGAAAAAATCTTCGTTGAATACTGAAAGGAGTGCAATCATAAAACAACTGAGTGAGAAAGAAGCATCTATAGCTGTAGTGGAGGATAGGAAAAAACTTAGAAGAAGTGCACTTTTACAGGAGCAAACTTCCATGTCTAAAGAAAAAACTGAACTAGAATCTATAATTACGAAAGCTCAAACTGAGATGAATGAATCTAGTGAAAAATTGACAAAATTAAGGGACAAAGAACAGGAACTAATTTCCACATCAGGTACGTCTGTTTCTACGCTATCTGAGTTTGACAGTCAGTTAAGTGAACGAAATACGAAGGAGCGTACAATTACAAGCGACATTAACAAGCTTGCACTAGAGTTGGACGGTCTTAAACGTGATCTTACTGAAATTAAAAACCAGGAGTCATCACTAGTTAAAATTTTAAATTTATTTGATCTTGACGATTCAATTGAAATATTTGATGTTAGTCCATCAATTGAAGCGTTAGAAAAAGAACAAAACGCATTGGCTGCATCACTTAACACTGTAGCACCTAAACGTTATGTGGAAATATCAACAGGATATCGTTCAATGTCAAGCAGAAAGAATGAGCTTGAAGAGGAGCGTAATTCTATTGTAGAATTCATTGAATCTGTAGAGAAGGACAAGCGTCAGACATTCCTAGATGGATTTGATACCGTTGACAAAGAAATCAGGGAAATATTTACCAGGATGAATGGTGGAAACGCATGGCTTGAGCTAGAAAACGAGGACGATATATTCAATTCAGGTATTGATTATTTCATACAATTCCAGAACAAACCTAAGAGAGAATCAACCTCCATTAGTGGTGGAGAAAAAACTCTAGCTGCGGTTGTTTTCGTCCTCGCATTACAAAAACTCAAACCTTCACCATTTTACCTATTTGATGAAATTGATGCACATCTTGACGGACCAAACTCAGAAAGCCTGTCTAAAATAGTTGAAGAGAGATCGCAAGGAAGTCAATTCCTTATGGTATCTCTAAAGGATACTGTTGTAGAAAAGGCAAAACTGATCTATGGTGTATATCCTAAAAATGGCGTTTCGCAAGTTGTGACATACAAGGATAAACGGGTTCCTACGATAGCTACTTAGTTATATCAACAAAGCACGCAACATTTCTTCCATCATGAGTTTCAAGTGAGGGCACATTTTCACACTTCTCAATTGCATATGGGCATCTGGCACGAAATCTACAGCCAGAGTAAAAGTCTATGTCAAGTGGTTCATTAATGCGGATTACTTTTTCTTTGTACAGGTTACTAGGATCAGGCTCAGATATTGCGTCAATTAATGCTTGAGTGTAAGGATGCCTTGGCTCTAACAAAACTTTGTTTATTGATCCAGTCTCCATAATCTTACCAAGGTATAAAATTATTATTTCCTGTCCAAAGTGTCTTGCAGTTGCAAGATCATGTGTTATGTAAATAAATGAAATGTTATTTTTTTTCTGTATATTTTTCATAAGGTCAAGTATTTCCGCACGTATGGAAACATCAAGCATGGAAACAGGTTCATCAGCTATAATGATCTTTGGTCGTAATACTAATGCCCTGGCTAAAACTACTCGTTGTCTCTGACCCCCAGATAACATGTGAGGATATTTGTTTGCGATTTCTTCAGACGGTTCTAATTTCACTTCTCGTAGTGCATCTAAAACAATCTTTTCCCTTTCCGTGGTGTCACCAACATTATGAATTTCGAGTGGTTCAGATACAATATCCCTAACCCTCATTCTGGGATTTATGGAATCATATGGATCCTGATGAACCATTTGACAATTCATTCTTATTTTCTTTATACTATTATCATTATCAGTGACCTCTTCTCCATCAAAAATAACTTTGCCAGAATCTGGTATTATTGCTCGAAGAATTAATTTTGCTATTGTTGATTTACCAGAACCAGATTCCCCAGCAATAACAAGAACTTCATCGTCATGAAGAGTGAATGTCACATTTTCAACTGCCCTTACCACTGATGTTTTTGAACCAAACAAATTTTTTTTAGTAAACTGTTTTGATAGACCCTCAACTTTTAGAATCTCAGCCAATAATCAATTATTGACTAACTAGTATATCAAGAAATCACAAAATAATTAACAGCAGTCAAAAGGGATTTATGTGGTACTATTTTTGGTGCCTTTTATGAGCTTAAAATCAATTCAAAAGGAGCGTGAATATACAAAATTTGTCATAGATGAAAGACTTTGTTATTATGAACCATCTAAAAATAAAACAGAGAAAACGTTTGTTGAAGAACTATCATACAGTTTAAACCAAAAACAAAAATCAATACATCCAAAATTTTTTTACGATAAAAGTGGCTCAGAACTTTTTGAAAAGATATGCAAATTACCAGAATATTATCTGACAAGAACTGAAATTAGCATATTGAACAAACTAGATGATAAATTATCAGCATACATGGATGAGGAATTTAGACTTGTAGAGTTAGGAAGTGGTTCCTCATATAAAACTAGGATACTGATTTCCATCCTTGAAAAATTACAGAAGAATATAGAATATTTTCCAATTGACATTTCTAAGATACTAAAGGAAAGCACAACAACACTACTTGATGATTATGAAAATTTGCATATGACTGGAATAATTGATAACTATGAAAGTGGATTGGAATTTGTAAAAAACTATGATGACAAGAAAAATCTAATAGTATTCTTAGGTTCTAGCTTTGGTAACTTTGATTATGAACCTGGATTAAGATTTTTACATAAAATAAATTCATCAATGAAAGACGGTGATCTATTCTTAATTGGTTTAGATCTTGTAAAAGACAGGGATATACTAGAGCAAGCATATAATGATTCACAGAATATCACTGCACAATTCAATTTGAATGTCTTATCCCGCATTAATTCAGAACTGGATAGCAATTTCAATGTAGACAAATTTGCACATTATGCAGCATTCAATGATTCAAAAAACCGAATTGAGTTATACTTACGCTCATTAGAAAATCAGATTGTGAATATTACCAAGGCAGGAATTATGTTAGAAATGAAAAAAGACGAGTTGATTCATACTGAAAACTCGTATAAATATACGATTCCAAAAATCAAAGAAATGTTTTCCAATACTGGTTTTCAAATTAAGGATCTATGGTTTGATGATAAACAGTATTTTTGTTTAGCATTACTTTCAAAAAATGACTAAACATATTCAGCACATCTGAATCCTGAAAATAGCCATCTTTCATCTAATCTGAAAAAGTTCCTATAGCTTCCACGTATGGAAATTGATGGTGTAGCGAACGAACCACCCCTTAGCACTTTTTGATTTGCAAACCATTTGTCGTTGTACTCAGAAAATCCAGTCTTAAATCCTGGATATCCAGAAAATTCAGACGATGTCCACTCCCATACATCACCAATCATCTGATGACATCCATAATGGCTTTTTCCATTTGGATACGATCCTATTTCATCACAATTCCAAATGTATGATTCAAGTAAATTTGCACGCGTGTTATCTGGTGGATTATCACCCCACGGGAAAATTGTTTTCTTTTGATTCTTGTCATCCCAACATGCAGCCTTTTCCCATTCAGCCTCTGTTGGTAATCTTTTTCCAGCCCATTTACAATATGCATCAGCCTCATAATAGCTAACGTGACAAACTGGTTCACTTGGATTTATTTTTCGTTTTCCAAGAAAGTCGCAGGTCATCCATTTCCCATCAATCTTTTCCCAATACATTGGTGCTTTCCATTTTTCATTCTGTACTTTATCCCAACCATCAGAAAGCCAATATTTGAAGTCGTCATAACCCCCATCATCAATAAATTTCATGTATTGTTTGTTTGTTATTGGATATGCGTCAATTTTGTAATCATTAAGATAGACATTATGTTCAGGCAGCTCAATATCGTAACAAAATTCATCACCAGTATAACCCATTTTATACAGCCCACCATTGATTTTGATTGCTTGAGATTCCTGTTCTGGCGTCCTATGCATTGAGTTTTTTATAACAGGTCTGTATCTGTCTGCTAATAGATGTTGTAAATCATAGATTAACAATTCTTGATGCTGACACTCGTGGTTTATTGCCATAAAGAATAATTGCTTAGTTTTTTCATCTAACTTTTCATTCTGTAAAATACCATCCACTTTGTTAGTCATCATATGAAAATACTCAAAAACTTGATCAACTGTAGGTCTAGTTGCTAGTCCCCTCTTATCTTTGTCATGTGGTTCCCCAAATTGATGATAATACGAATTAAGATATTCACTAAATTCATGCGAATAAAATTCATAATCTTTTATGGCTTTACTCATAACAACTTCTAGTAGCCAACTAACGTGTCCCAAATGCCATTTTGGTGGGCTCATAAAAGGAGCTGTCTGCACAATAAAATCGTCTTTTTCCAGTGTTTGTACCAAACTTAGTGTTCTAGATCTTGCTTCATTGAACTGCCCAAGAAGAGATGATTTTTGTCTTGAAACTGTTGCCATGCCAAATCACTTTCTTCATATACATATTATATTTTTCACTAGCTGTAACAACTACACTTTCTAGTTTTATGTTTAATACATCCCACCAATCGATGATCCTGACAACCACAGATCATACATTTTTTCTTATTTTCATTCATTTTTTATTATGGCCCACAGGAAGTTACATCATATAATTTAGCCAAAATTTCTTTAGCTGTGTTTTCATCTTCAGTTTCTTCTATTTGCTTCTTCAAGGTTTCAGCTAAACTCAGTGCGAATGAATTCAGTGATATATGACCAGCAGTTTGACTATCGATACATTCATCTATTTTTTCAATGTATTTTGATTTATCAAACGCCGAGATTTTGATTCCATCAACTAATCCTGAACTGAAAATATAGAATGAACCTCCAAATCCTATGATTATAATCGCTATAATTGCAACAGTAAATCTTACGTTTATGCCCATGTATTTCACCTATTTAGTAGCCTTTAGCAAATAGCACATTTGTAGTGCCTGAATTTTTACAATAAATACATGTTTCTGATTTTTGTTGGCTGTCAAATGGGATAACGCGCAAGTCTGCACTCGTCTCCTCTTTAATTTTGTCTTCACATGTTTGATTACCACACCAGGAACAGTCAATCATTTTCCCATTCTCTAATTCTTCTTTGAATTGTTGATATTCAGAAACCCTAACAATTCTCTCATCAAGTATTTTTTTAGCAGTATCAAACATTTCTTTCTGAATGTTTTTTAGTTCTGAGGAAATTTTCTCAGCGAATGAATTAATATCAATATTAATTTTTGTTTGATTGTGTCTTTTTACCAATACTAATTGATTTTTAGCGATGTCTTTAGGACCTATTTCGATTCGTATTGGTATACCCTTCATCTCCCAATCATTGAACTTGAAACCTGGAGTAAGTTGCTCTCTGTCATCCAGATGAACGCGTAAATTAATTTTAGATAAATCATCCATGATCTGGTTTGCTTTTTGTATCACATTTCCTTTTTCATCATCAGAATAATAGATTGGGATTATAACAACTTGTATGGGTGCTATTTTTGGTGGTAGTACTAATCCCTTATCATCACCATGTGTCATTATCATACCACCTATCAATCTCCAGGATACTCCCCATGATGTTTGCCAAGCAAATGTTTCAGTATTATTATCATCAAGGTATTTTACATCAAATGGTTTAGAAAAATTCTCACCTAGAAAATGAGATGTTCCCATTTGTAGTGCTTTACCATCAGGCATTAATGATTCAAGTGTATCAGTGTAAATAGCTCCAACAAATTTATCCTTCTCACTTTTTTTTCCAGTGATTACTGGAACTGCCAATTCCTCTTCTATAGTTTTTTTATACAATTCTAATATGTCTGCAACTTCTTTTTCAGCTTCATCCTTCGTAGCATGAACTGTGTGTCCCTCTTGCCACAAAAATTCTGATGTTCTTAGAAATGGTTTTGTCCCCTTAATCTCCGCTCTTAATGCTGAATTCCAAAAATTAATCTTTAGTGGTAGGTCTCTCCAACTTCTTATCCATTTAGAAAAAAGTGAATACGCAAGAGTTTCAGAAGTTGGGCGTAAAGCAAGTTTATCTCCAATTTCTGAATCACCTGAATGTGTAACCCAAAAAACTTCAGGATTAAATCCCTCAAAGTGTTTCTTTTCTTTACCAAGTAGTGATTCAGGTATTAGTATCGGTAGAAATCCATTCCTATGACCAGTTTCTTTCAGTTTTTTATCAAGAGATTCTTTGATTGATTCCCAGATAGAGTAGCCGTCAGGTCGTAGTACAATTAATCCTTTTACTGGTGCATAATCAGCAAGCTCAGACTTGATAACTACTTGTGTATACCACTCACTAAAATCTTCACTTTTTGAAACAGTGATACCAAATTCTTTACTCAATTAATCCTCCACCAACAATCATTATAATGATTCTTACTAGTTTGGTATTAATTTACTTGTTAGCAAGTCTCTTACTCTTAATGAATTTCCAAAGCGTTTTTGTCATTTCGCTAGGGGTAACATTACTCTTGCCAAAAACCTGTTCAAGTGTTTCATCACGATTCTTGAAACTTATGGAATATCCACCAAAGGCCTTCTTCTTTGTTTTACGTTT
>LUMK01000199.1_pt1 | contig 11552 bp, 30 predicted proteins | sample 729981 | NCBI WGS metagenome assembly LUMK01 (sample SAMN03860265, study PRJNA289734) | marine metagenome | biome: seawater column; feature: ocean; material: water; isolation source: Red Sea water column Station 22 - depth 200m | place: Saudi Arabia: Red Sea | collected 2011-10-15 | depth 200 m
GATTGGGAAGTTGATGACGGTGATGATGTTTCAATTGTATCAATAGTAAATGATTTTATGGCAATTCCAATGGATGTATTTGATCAAAAAACCAAAACTTTTTCAGCTGAGTTTGAACCATTAGAGTATTGGGTTGAGATGGATGGTGTTGGTTGTATATCTGAATGGCAAGGTGGTGGTAGTTATGAGGATTGTGTAGAATGGATAAGGGATAATTTTGTAAATCATCATAAAATGGAAATTGGATAATGACTAAAAGAGAAAAAGTAAAAAATACGTTAATGGGGTTAGTAGTAGTAGCTGTTCTTTATATTTGGACGGTTATAATGTTTATCCTTGATGGTGCACCGTTTCATTGATGATGTTTTAAATGAGGGTGGGAAAATTTTTTGGTTTCAATATATATACACCTATTTATTAGTAAGGAATAATAATGAATAAATTACATGAAATGATAGATAAGTTAATCGAGGTTAGAGTTAATTCTAAACTTTCACCCGAAGCAAACCACAACATGGATTTAGTGATCGAGACGTTAATCGAAGAAGCGAATACCGTGCCCGATTGGAATAATATGACTCCCGAAGAAATGGAAGAAATTAAATATTTTGAAAAGATTATAAAAGATATGATAGAACATCGCTTAGCTATGGCTTGATATGAGCGAATCTGGTTACGAGCTTTTTAAGTTGCCCTACAATGATGATGAAATGTATTCAATCACGGGATTAGATGTTAATAGAATGATTGTTATAACAAAGACAATGTTAAAAATGAAACCACAATGGAATGAAAGATTGATGGAATTTCTCGCAAGGTTACATGAACTTGAACCAAGTGAAAAGTGCGGACTTGAAGATATAATGAAAGAAGTGGGCATAACTCCAGCACCAAATGATAATGAAGGATAATGACATCATGGAAAATCAAATAAGTCATGAAGTTAAATTAAGTGATAGACAAATTGAGTTTTTGGTCAAGTGTATTGACATAAGTTCATCAATTGAAGATTTAAAGCCCGACTTTAGTGAAAGTGAAATAATTCGTAAGTTAAGTGAATTAAACGATGAAATTCAAGAAACTAAACACGGGCAAGACTTGATGTATAACGATTTTAATTACTAAACGTCTTAAAGTTATTGTAATTATATATGAATACGAAAAGAAATCCATGTACCTATTTGATTGAAAAACTTGAAGGTAATAGAATAGTTAAAGTTTGGACACGAGGTTACGTAATAGATAGAGATATAAAGAATCAAATGTATTTTGTTCATACGGGTGGTACTACTCTTGATGAAGGGCTTACTCTTTGGTATGACATGAAAGACGTTAAATTGACCAAAGGTCATTGGACAAATAAAAGTAATAAAGTTATTAGTAAAAAATCACTTTGGAGGAGGAGTAAATGAAGAAGTTGATAAAAGAAGTATTAAATGACTTAAAACATAGTCAAATCAATTTGGAAAGTAAATCAGCAAGAGAAATGATAGCAAATTTAGTTAGTGCTGCTTTAAAAGCAAAAGGTTCTTATAAGGAGTATACCGACTATGAGATAGATGAACAAAAGGCAAAAGCATCTTGGGTATGTACTATATGCGGTAAGTCTACTTATGAATTGGACTATGATTATATTGGTTCAGGTGCTAATCATTTGAGTTGTGAAGTTAGATTAGAACAAGATGAAAAGTATCGTAAAAAGAATTGGTCTCAAAGGAAGCATGAAGATAAAGTCTTTGATGAGTATGTTGAAGATATAGATGAGCAAGCATATGCTCAAGGTCGAGGGAGTAGTAAAGATGACTTTGATGTAGATAGTGATGAAAATGTAAAATTGCGAGATGAAGTATTTGAAAAACAAAAACAACTCTTTGAAGATGCCGGTGATGGTCATATGCTTAAAGTACAAGCCGACAGTCCATATAATGATGGATGGACACGACAATATTATAAGGATAAATTATCGGAAGAGATAATTGAAGGACAAGAAGGTAAATGGATATATGAAAGTCCCGATGGCGGTAAAACAGTTTTTAGACGACCATTCAGCAATTATGATCCGAAATATAAAGAAGAAATAGATTGGGAAACAAAAGAACCTACGGGACGAGTATTTACACAATATCCGTTTCCACCAAAAGGTGACAATAATGAAAAGTAAATTAGTAAATAAAGCTGCTAATGCTATTTTGGTAATAGCATTGACACTAAGCGGTTTTTGGGCTGGTATATACTATGGTATAGTTGAGTTTGAAAATCAAGTACAAATATGGGATACAAACTATCAGATAATAACTGATAAGGTATGGGCATATGAGAAAGTAGCAGACCCTAAAACCATTAGATCATACGTTAAAGAGTTAAATAAGATATTGGATGATATAAACTTCTTAAACAACTTGGTAAAGAGCGGACAACTTGCTGATGAATCTCTTGTGGTATATGCAAGTATGGTAGAAGATGTTGATGATAGATTAATAATGTTAAGAAAAGAAATGTATGATGAATTAGAATCATTACGGTTAAGTATAACTGTTAAAACTGATGATAAAGTATATGGTCTTAAAGAGGAAGTGGTAACTGATAGAGAAGCAGTATTATCAAAACTTGGTGATATAAATAGACGATTAGATGCATTAGAAGATATGACCAGCGAAATATCAGCAGATGTTAACACTATAAAAAGCTCTAAATATGCTAAGAAGATATGGGTAAAGGATAAAGATAAATAAGGTGGTGAGAGAGGTATTAGGGTGGTTTGTGTGGATACTGGTGTCGCCGTTGATGTTGGTGGGACTGCTGTATTTGTGGTATGTTGATATCAAGCAGAAAGCAGAATGGTCTGAATCATGGAACAACTATAAACCAAATGATGAATAATTTTAAATATAAAATATTGGTTATTTTTATGTGGTTACTGATAAGTGGGTGTTGTAGTGAAACTCCGGCTCCTCCTTCGGATTACATCGATGAAGTAGATATGAATAATTTTGTATGTATTATACTACCGTCTAACTCTTCGTAGCATCCATATCCAATAAACAACTATTAATATAATAAACAATGTTTCTAATAATTCTTCCATAATGGTATAGAAGAAGGAAGTCTATTATAAATATACAATAGTAGCATCAACAATCCAAAATTAAAAAAAATACAATACTAACTTATATAGTATAATACTCTAATTTGTAGTGTATAGTGGGGAATAGTGGGTAATTATTCCTTTTTTATTATAATAATATAATTTACCACGTGTATTCATGACTATTCAATGGGTTTGAATATATAATGAGCACACACGCCGTAAATAAAAAAATTCTACTTAGAAAAAACACTTAAAGTGCTACTTAATGCTTGCTTTTATGGTTATTTTGTGGTATATTTCGACCACGCGCCATACGCTAGAGCTTGGATTAAGTGCCCTAATGCAGCGGCGCGAAGTCGGCGCGAAGTCGGCGCGAACTCGAAAAATGCAAGAAAATGCAAGAAAATGCAAGAAAACGCTTGACTTATATGCTATTTTATTCGTATATTTAGGTATGAAAAAAAGGGGAAAAATGATGAGTTTTGGGTGAATTTAGCCCGTGTCTCTCCCAAAAAAAGGGATTACAGAGATATAGTACTGAAAAGTCGGAAAGGGCGTAAACCGGCATGACTATGGAAAAAGAAACAAAATACAAAAAAGTCGTTATAATGGGTACGACATATAAGCTCAAGGTCGCTAACTTTGATGAGTTTGAAAGAGAACTTGAGTCATATAAGAAAAATCCCATTGAGTATTTAAAAAAACAAAACGTTTAAATACTAAAGATTTCGAAGGGTTAGACGGTTGATGACTCACGGGCGACGGCTTCGTGATAGACTACGGGTGTCATACTAACCATTGTATGACTGAGAGGTTCGAGTCCTCTCCTAATCCCAAATAAAGAGTGGGCCGTAAGGCAGTCCTTTGACTTGAAACGTAAGAATACCACCACTCTTAAAATTAAATGAAAGAAATACCAGATAATGCTTGACTCATATGCTGTTTTATTGGTATATTTAGTTGTTAAATAAAGGAATCATATGTTAAATTTAAATTATATTGACTATAAAACCACTGATGTAGACGTTGATGAAGACGGCCTCATGTGGTTAGTAGAGGAGAATGATTGGAAATCAGCGGCTGAAGAAACTGCTATGTCTGATATCGGAGATGAATATATGGACGAAGAGTGGATTGATATGCATGATGAAGTGTTCTCGAAGGTTAAAAAATGAGAAAGTTAAGAAGTAGACAGTCAAATTTGTTTCCTGGTGGTCTTAAAAAACAAAAGTATAATAGAGGAAACCCCTTAACAAAAAATGATAAGTTATGGAGGATTGAAGTTTTTAATAAGATTAGAGAAGCTGGTGGTACTCTTAGAGATGTGGCAATTAAGTGGGGTATATCTCCCTACAATAGTAAGGTACAATATATGGTTTGGTGGTATGAAAAAGAATTGGGTTTAAAATAATGCAAAATAATGCTTGACTTATATAGTATTTTATAGTTATATTCTATTAACAAAAAAAGGAAAAAACAATGGCTAGATTAAAAGGAAAACCAGGAACCGTCGTAAAGGTCGTTAAATCAGGTAATAGATTTAATGCGTTTGACGCGAATGGAAACAAATTCACATCATATATCGGCACTGGCAGTAGGAAGAAAGCCTACGCTGCTGGTAATGCTCTCGAATGTAGAGAAGGTAAAACTGGTAAAATCTATTGGTGGCAAGTACCAATGGACAAATTTGACGCTACGTCAAATATTCCAGTGGCCGACTCTAATATAGAGGTGCCTGAGGGTCATAATGAGATTGTAGATTTTATTAATAATTCTTATAGTCTGAAACCCAAAGGGTTGATTATGTCTGAACTCAAGTGGAAATACTTGGTAAGGTCAGCAGTAAGAGGTAAGAACATAATGATGACTGGTCAGGCTGGCTGCGGTAAAACACTGGCTGCTAAGTCTATCATTAATGCTCTTGACAGACCTGAGTTTTACTTCAATTTAGGAGCTACTCAGGACCCCAGGTCGACTCTAATAGGAAATGTACATTATGATAAAGCTAAGGGTACATATTTCTCAGAGTCTTTATTCGTTAAAGCAATACAAACACCAAATGCTATTATCTTGTTAGACGAGTTAACAAGAGCACATCCTGATGCTTGGAACATCCTTATGACAGTACTTGACTACGGTCAAAGATATCTAAGGTTGGATGAGGCTGACGATCAAGCAACAGTTAAGGTGGCTGATGGTGTAACATTCGTGGCGACTGCTAATATAGGGAATGAATATACAGCTACAAGACAGCTGGATAAAGCTCTTCATGATAGGTTCACAGTTATCGAAATGGACTTACTTAATAAAGATGAAGAATATGGCTTGCTTAAATACATGTTCCCTACTATCGATGAGGAAGCATTAGATAATGTAAGTAATATAACTTCCTTAACTAGGGTAGAAGCTGAATCAGAAAACGCTAGAATAGCTTCCGGCGTATCAACAAGAACTTCGGTAGAGATTGCTGGACTACTGTTCGATGGCTTTAGTTTATTAGAAGCTGCTAACATCACCATATATCCTCAGTACGATGCTACTGGTGGTGTAGATAGTGAAAGAACCTTTGTCAAACAAATCGTACAGAAGTTCGTATCAGATGGTACAGAAGACGAGCTCTTTACTGACCATGATATGGATGAATCTGACGATTCTATGAACAACTAAATACCTACCCGACTTCTCATGGTCACTGACTTCACTTTAGAGTAAAGCTACACCATGAGAAGTTGATGATTTACTTTTTAGGAAGGCTGGGGTTTATTTCCTTTTCCCTGGCTTTCCGTTCTTTTACAACATAACACCCCTAAGTTAAACAATATCTTCATTTGGTTGTCCAACGTTTAAGTGCTACTTGAAAACCGGCTAAGCTTATGCAAATTTTAGCAGTAACTTTTTACCTATGCTTTTTTATAATACTTTAAAAACTAATACTTATCGGTATGAATACTATACATAAAGAAAATTTAATGATTATATTGGAATTAATAGCTGCTTGTTTGATAGGACTTGAAGTAAGCTTTAATCCCAATCCTTATATAGAAGAATTAATAATAGTGATGACTGTTTATATTGTTTTAAAGCATGATATAGTAGAGAAAATATTAAATACACTTGATAAGTTTTTTATAAAGATATGGGGCTGAACGGTATCGACTGATGTTAATTGATACCAAAGTGCAGCAGAGATTGAGCAGGTCTTGTTACAAAAGGCTCACAAACCAAAATAGCGATAGTTCGCTTGAAGGGCTGGTAATAGATTGGCATTTAGCTGAGTACGATGTACCAACTACTAATGTTAGTACTGCTCCTGTATTAGATACAGGTCTGGCTTACCAGCCGACTTGCGCTTACGCAGCATAAGTCCTTGGGTTGTTTAACACCCGAGCATAAAATAAGTTAAACAATCTTCTTCGGCAAGTGTGAAGTAAAACGGACTTGTCAGTTAAGCCTTTCTGAGTAAAGAGGTTATGGTGGGTTTGTTGGTTGACTACCAATTTGGAAACCGAACTAAGCTGTGAATGACTTTGTATTAAAGACAGACAGGACGTGGGTTCGATTCCCACCAGCTCCACTAAATAAGAGCAAAATAAACCTTGTGTTTTATAAAATAATAGTGTATATTATACACAAGAATATTTAATTCATATTTATTAGTGATGATTAAAATTTCATATCGTTGGAAGAATGGGGAGCACAGTTACTTCGATTATGGAGAATATGTTTATTTTTCTCAAAACAATATAACCCGCTCTACTTTTGATGGTATGATTAAATTAAAAATTTAAGGATACGAAAATGATTATAAAAAATTGGGTATATTATATGCAACGAGGATTACAATCTATGTGGAAAAGTAAATCAACACCAGAATATAGAGATGCGATTATCTATGGTAATAGTAATGATGATGAACTTAAAAATAAAAAATACACAAGCGTTACGGATGAAGTAACATTTAATAGCGAAGGTGTAGTACATAAGAATCATCCTTTTACAGATAGAGAATTCGATGGTGCATTTCAAGAGTGTGGATGTTTACCTGATTGTGGATGTAAAGAATAATGAATCAGAAGTTTGGTGATTTATTTCAAAAGTTTCTCATTGTATTTTTCGTATGGACTTGTATAGCGTTTATATTTGAAATAGGATACTAAATAATAAAACTAAATGAGTTACGGTGGGCTTCCAAATAACTATAATGTTTGGTCGAAAGAAAAAAAGAATATGATATCGAAAAAAATTAAAGTTATAAAAGATACTCTACATTCATTTCCAACAACAGCAATGGGATTAGAATACCTTGTAGACTTAGGTAAGAAATCAAGAAATAAATTTCCAAATAAATATAAAACAGAAGAAAATTTCATTCACGGTTGCACATCTAATGCTTGGATTAAATTAGAAAATAAAGACCCAATACAAATTAATACAATATCAGATTCAATGATAGTTTCAGGTATACTGTATTTATTAGAGGAAGCATTTAATGGTGAACCTAAATCTTCTATTAACAATTATGATGGGCAAGATTTAATAGACGGATTTGGATTAGAAGGAACTATAACAAGTCAAAGATTACGAGGGTTTGCAGAAGCAGTAAAAATGATGAAAGAATGAATAAATACAATCATCCTAATATAAATGCAATGGGTTTAACAGTAAAGTTAATTCAGGCAATAGAGAGTGGTGTAGATAGATATAAACGAGGTAAAGCTGGTGATGAAGATACCAGAGAACTATTACAATTACTAAAGAAACCAATTGAGAAGTTTGTGGATAAGGTGTCTATGAAATTAGATGAAAAATATGGAACATATCATCCAGACGATAAGTACTTTGAGAAATGGAAAGATTAATGAGTTATATAAAAATGAGAGATGAATGGAAGTTACTTATTGGATGGATAGTAATTGTTACGTTATTACTGTTATCAGGTTGTGCATCAACATCACCACCTGCACCAAATGAAAAAAGTACACCACAATGTTGTATAGGGCAAGATAAACATACTTGTGGTATGCCGGGAATGCCGGATAAACCAGAACAAGAAAGGAAGTAGAGTTAGGATAAAAATAATAACAAGAATATAACTAAATAAAATGAAAAAACTATTATTAATTATATTATTAACATCAATACTAACGGCACAAACTTATACAGTAGGTGATATAGTAGATAACTTTGGAACTTCTATATGTGCAAACGATAGTGGTAATTGGGAATATAATACTGATGGTTTACATAAGATTACTTGGATAAACTTATTCACATCTTGGTGACCATCTTGTCAAGTGGAGGCTCCACTTACAGAAAATATTTATCAAGTATATCAAGGACAACCAGTAGAAATAATAGCTGCAGGTGATGATTGGCATCAACCATATGGTTGTGAAGATTGGGTGGAATCATTTGGATTAACCTATCCTATATTAGATGATGATTGGTTTTGTATTCACAATCAGGGTTTAATCAAACTGTTATTATAAGTACAATTAATTCAGCATTAGAGAACATGGATGCTGATAATGATGGTGTTTATAATGGAATGGATAATTGTCCTGATGTAGCTAATCCATACCAAGAAGATGAAGATGGTGATGGTATAGGAGATGCTTGTGATGTTTGTAATAGTGTAGTATTTCACAATGGTAATCTGAATGGTGATGAAGCTATTAATATAATTGATGTAGTAATGTTAATAGATGTGATACTTGGAATAGATACTAATGTATGTGCATATGAATCTTCAGATATAAATGATGATGATATTGTAAATGTTTTAGATGTTATAAACTTGATACAAGAAATACTTGGTGGTAATAGACAACAGGCAATTCAATATTTAGAGCAGTTAGTACCTAGACAAACATTTAAGAGATTAACTAATCAACTAACATATTTAGATTCACCTAAAGATTTAATGATTTGGCCTAACCCATCAAATGATTTCATGACTATAAGTGGATATGGGTTTGTTAGTATTTATAATATACAAGGACAATTAATTGAAAAATTATATTTAACAGAAAGGTATCATTGGGATACTAGTAAATTATCAAGCGGTATTTATTATTTAATGAATAACGGAGAAACTATACCAGTTACACTTTTAAAATGATTAACAATAAAGAGTTAGCTAAGTATTTACGAAAAGAGATGAAAACACAAGGTGAAGTAAATACTACATTTCATTTAATTAAAGTTCCAACCGAAGATGATTTAGAATTTTGGATACAACAATTTAAAGTTAAAGATGCTTGTGGTCACTCAGAGTGGTCAGAGAATTGGAAGAAAAATATATGGATAGAGGATTAAAATGAAAACTAAATGTCTATTATGTACAGCTGTAACAGAAACAGGTCAAGGATTCTACGACCATTTAGAAGATGTGCATATGATGCCTATCAGACGTATGAGAATTGTTGAACCAGAAAATTGGATTCAGGGAATGTCATTAGAAAAAAAAGGAATGATAAGAGAAGAAACACACGATGAATGTATGGAAAGATTTAAGTTTAACCACCCCGAATATGGTACTGAACAATGTTGGTGTCCAGATTGTATTGGTGGAGAAACTTTAGAGATGGTAAACAAAGTTTGTTCTAAACATGGACAACTTTACATTAAAGGGAAACATAAATGAAAAATTGGATATATTATATGCAAGAAGGAATAAAGTCTATGTGGAAAAAGAAAGAAGTTAAAAAATACAAATCTATTACTGAAGAAATAACATTTAATAGTGAAGGAGTAGTTCATAAGAACCACCCGTTTAAGAATAGAGAGTTTGATGGTGCATTTAAAGAGTGTGGATGTTTACCAGATTGTGGGTGTAAAGAATGATAGGTTTAATTGCAGCATTAATAGTAACAGGAGTAATACTTTATTGGGTATTTTGGGGAGAAGAATTATGAATCAGAAGTTTGGAGATTTATTTCAAAAGTTTCTCATTATATTTTTTATATGGACTTGTATAGCATTTATATTTGAAATAGGATATTAAATGAAACTTCAGGTTTGTTGATTGTTCATCTTGGTTATTTGGACGGTATCAACTTACACGTTATATCCAGTAATGGAGAGAACCTATAATGTGGACAGACCTGAGGTTTCTGAAAATAGGATAATGTAATGTCACGAACTATATTTGGTACTAAAAAGATTGTTAAAATAGATAAACGTTCAAGGTCTAAATATTCAGAATCAGATATACGTTTGGAAAAGTTTAAAATGTTTATTTGGATAGTATTATTTTTATTGTATGTATATTTTATAATACAACCTCAGCAACATTTTTAATAAAGTTTTATGATTGTTAAAAATATTTCTACATACTTATTGATGAACTTTATATGATAAGAATTGATTATGGATAATAAACAAAAATCACCAATAGATTCAATTATAATAGATTTGATATTAGATCATTATAATTTATTATCTATGGCTAATAGAAAAGAAATATTAAGTTCTAATGAATTTGATGATATAGTTATACATGCACAAGAAATATATTATAAAAAAATAATGATTAATACACCATTAGGACAAGAAGGAATATCATGAAAGAATTAGTAGCACAAAGAGTTCCACCAGGTGATAGATGGACTTTATTAGAAGATGAAAGTGATATAGTATTTGGTAGTTTAACAGATTGTTTGAATCAAATATATGTAGTTCATCAAGCTACACAATTTTTTATTGATGCTAAAAAAGGTCAAATACACGATATGATTAGATATAAAATAGTAGTTCCTTATGCTACAAAGAATTCAACACTTATGTACAAATATTATACTTGGAGTAAATAATGAAAACAATGAAATATTTTTCAGCGGTATGGTGCGGCCCCTGTAAATCTTTTAAGCCAGTTATGAATGAAATAGCTGGTGAAGGTTATTCAATAGAGTTTATTGATGTAGACCAAGAACAAAATAAAGCAACCAAATATGGAGTTCGTTCTGTACCTACTGTAGTTATAGAAGAGAATGGAATTGAAGTAGATAGATTTGTAGGTTCAATACCTAAACAAATGATACTGGAGAAGTTATTGTAAATGAATAAATTATTATTAGCATTAACTGCATCATTAATTGGTCATGTTATTGCTTGGTTTCATATGCAAGCTCAATTCAAATGGGAATGGGCTAAATCAATATGGTGGGTTTTTTTCGGCGGTATCCCAATTAGTTTTTTATTTTATTATGGTACTAGATGGTATTATGAATACTTTGGTTATTATTGGGCTGTAAGGCCAATTGGGTTTGGAATGGCTACAATAGTATTTAGTATATTGACTTGGATTGTTCTTGGAGAACTACCAGATACTAAAACTATTATATGTGTAGTGTTAGCTGTTATTATCATCATACTTCAATTAAGTAATACGGTAAAGATATAAAATGAATTTAACTTGGTTTTACTTCCATTGTGTATTAGCACTTGTAATACTATATAAAGA
>LUMK01000079.1_pt1 | contig 11532 bp, 12 predicted proteins | sample 729981 | NCBI WGS metagenome assembly LUMK01 (sample SAMN03860265, study PRJNA289734) | marine metagenome | biome: seawater column; feature: ocean; material: water; isolation source: Red Sea water column Station 22 - depth 200m | place: Saudi Arabia: Red Sea | collected 2011-10-15 | depth 200 m
CTTCTACATCATCTGGGCTTCTTTTATCTAAAGGGTGTTTTTTAGAATCCTTGAGGGCCTCAATAGAATCTCATCGTGTGGCAGTTATAGCTGAAATGAAGAAAGCTTCTCCAAGCCAAGGACTCATAAGAGAAAATTACGACCCCTCAGAGTTAGCTAAACAATATCTAGAAGCTGGAGCTGCCTGTTTAAGCATCCTAACTGATGAACCCTTTTTTAAAGGTTCGTTAGAACATATCTCAATAGTAAAAGAGACAGTTCATCTGCCAGTATTAAGAAAAGATTTTATTGTGGATGAATATCAAATTCATGAAAGTCTGCTCAAAGGAGCAGATTGCATATTATTAATAGTGGCTGCTTTATCAAAAAATCAACTTCAAGAGTTTAGTCAACTGGCTTCAGATCTAAATCTCGAAGTTTTAATTGAAGTTCATGACGAAGTGGAAGTAGAAACAGCTTTAGAAATCAACCCTAAGTTGATTGGAATAAATAATAGGAATCTTGAAACATTTGAAGTTAATCTAGAAACAACTGAAAGATTAGCTCAAGAAATACCTAGAGAAATCCTTACTGTGTCAGAAAGTGGTATTAAATCTTCTGAAGATGTTAAAAAAATAATGTCATCAGGTGTTAATGCATTCCTGGTAGGTGAAGCATTTATGAGGGCAGAAGACCCCGGTAAAGAGTTGAAGAATCTCTTTTTTATCTAGATAATCTTTGATATGAAAAATTTTGGAATTGTTGCTCTGATAGGTGGTTGGCTTCTTTTAACAGTGTTTGGGATCTATAGAGGGGTTCTTGAATCAGAGTCGTTAGTGTTCACAATATCGATTTTAATTCTTTGGATGGGAATACTGATTTTACTTATTTCAGCAATGCGGCAACGTTATAAAGAATCTAAGGATGATCCCTATAAAGATGTGGAGATATAGATATGTTAGTTGTATCGAGTCCTGATATACCAGGAAAGAAAATAGTTAAGACTTTAGGTTTAGTAAAAGGTAATACCATAAGAGCAAGGCATATAGGTAAAGATATTCTGGCAGTATTCAAGAATATTGTTGGCGGAGAAATTCAGGAATATACAAAACTTATGGCAGAGAGTAGAGAGCAGGCCATAGATCGCATGGTCCAAGATGCAGAGCAAATGGGAGCCAATGCCATAATAAGCGTTTCTACAACCACATCAGTGATCTCACAAGGAGCCGCTGAGCTATTGGTTTTAGGGACTGCTGTTGTGGTCGAAGAGGAGTGAGACTTTAATCCGTAAAAGAAGATTTATTAACTTCTTTCCGTAGCCGTATCTACTCTTAGCTCTCTTCCACCGAAATCTTTACCGTTAAGAGTGTCTATTGCGGATTGTCCTCCGTCAGAGGATTCCATTTCGACGAAACCAAACCCTTTTGAGCGGCCTGATCTACCTTCAGTAATTATTCTAACGGCCTTAACAGGACCGCACTGTGCAAAATGAGCTTCCAGCTCTTCCTCCGTGCAACTCCACGGAAGATTTCCTACGTACAAATTCATATATTTTTTCCTAATTAAACGAATGCAGTGATACTGCGAGACGCACTATACTTATGTAAAACAATTTAGCAATAAATTTAATTTAAATTTCACAATTAGATGTAATAACTTGTAGATGTCATTAATCTAGCTATCCAAGACATTCCGGTTTTAACTTCATCTGGTAATTCACTTGCTCCAGATTTTTTTGCTAGTTTTGCGTGGTTATCTTCATCTTCTCTCATTTTTCTTATGACGGTTTTTGTTTTGATGTCTTTGTCTGAGACTTTATCAAGATGAGAATCTAAATGACTTACCACCTGTTTTTCTGTCTCTTCCACAAAACCTAAACTCCATTTATCTCCAGCAAGGCCAGTTAGCGCACCTATTGAGAATGACATAAAGTACCAAAGAGGATTGAGAACACTAGGACTATCTCCTAATTCATCAAGGCGTCGATTACACCAGGCTAAGTGGTCCATCTCTTCCTCAGCTGCCTGCTTCATTTGATCCCGAGTTTCTTTAAATTCAGCTGTCAAGCTTTGGCCAAGGTAGAGGGCTTGAGCACAAACCTCTCCTGAATGATTAACTCTCATTAGGCCAGCAGAGTGATTTTTTTCAAATTCATTGAGTTCAACTTCTTGCGTGGATTCAGCTGGGTAATTCCTTTGATATTCCTGTACATTTGAGAAAGACGATTTGATTCCTTTATCTAATTCAATAATTAAGTCATCTAAAAAACTCTTCATGATTCTCTCTCTATAGCCCGGTAACCTATATCTGTTCTGTAAAAACAATCCTTCCACTTAATTTGTTTGACGAAATTATAAGCATTAAGTTGTGCTTCTGTAGTGTTTTTTCCTAACGCAGTTACACAGAGTACTCTCCCTCCATTAGTTTCTATATGATCGTTCTTAGCCTTCGTACCAGCATGGAATACCTTAAGGTTTGCAGTCTCGAGAGGCAGGCCTTCAATGCTATTTCCTTTTTCGTATTCATAAGGATACCCACCGGCAGCCATAACTACACCCAGAGAAACTTTCGGATTCCATTGCAGTTCTATTTGTTGTAATTCTCTTTTGCTTGCTTGGAAACATAGCTCAACAAGATCAGATTCCAATCTCATTAAAATTGGTTGTGTTTCTGGATCTCCGAACCGGCAGTTAAATTCCAACACCTTTATGTTCTGCTGGTTATCTATCATTACTCCTGCATAAAGAAAACCACAATAATTTATTCCTTCCTTAGTCAGACCCTCAATGGTCGGGGTTATGACTTCACGCATGATCTTTTCATGCATTTCATTTGTTACAACAGGAGCTGGTGAGTAAGCTCCCATACCCCCCGTGTTTGGGCCCTTATCTTCATTGTCTCTGGTCTTATGATCCTGAGAAGAAGCTAAAGGAAGAACAGTCTTCCCGTCTGTCAAAACTATAAAGCTTGCTTCCTCGCCTTCGAGAAATTCTTCAACTACTACTTTATTGCCCGCATCACCAAAGGTATTATTTTCGAGACAAGCCCTAATGGCCTTTTCTGCCTCGCTATAACTTTGTGCCACCGTTACGCCTTTTCCTGCTGCTAGCCCATCGGCTTTGATAACAATGGGGATTGATGAATTTTTTAAATATTCTAAAGCTGTTTCTAGATCAGTAAAGGATTCGTAGATTGCCGTTGGTATTTCATGTCTTGTCAGGAAATCTTTCATAAATTCTTTTGACCCTTCTAACTGAGCAGCCTTCTTAGAAGGACCAAAGCAATTTAGATTTAGCGATTCAAATTTATCGGTTATGCCTTCTACAAGTGGAACCTCAGGACCTACGATAGTTAGATCTATTTTATTAACTTGAGCAAAATTTGTAAGTCCATCTATATCGTCAGCTGCAATTTCCACATTGGTAACACCAGCTTCATTTGCTGTACCTCCGTTACCGGGCGCTACGTAAACGCCATCAACTAATTGACTGAGCTTTGCCTTCCATGCCAGTGCGTGTTCTCTTCCTCCACTGCCGACAATTAAGACCTTCATGGTTAGTGACGAAAATGCCTCATCCCAGTAAAAATCATTGCCATATTAGCTTCATTGGCTGCTTCAATGATTTCATCATCTCTGATAGATCCTCCTGGTTGAATAATTGAACTTATACCCATGGATGCTGCCACATCAATTCCATCTCTGAATGGGAAAAAGGCATCGGAAGCCATTGCACACCCTTTAGTTTTAAATCCACTTTCTTCTGCTTTCGAAGCTGCTATTTGAGCGCTATCTATGCGGCTCATTTGTCCTGCTCCTATACCCACGGTTTGATTATTTTTTGCATAAACAATAGCATTAGATTTTACAAACTTACAGACCTTCCAAGCAAACAAACAATCTTGAACTTCCTCCTCAGTCGGTTCTCGAGATGATACTATTTTTAAATCTTTAGCTGAGATAGAACCATTATCTATTTCTTGAATCAGAAGCCCATCAGTCACACTTAGAAACTTAAAACCAGACGAAAGCTTAACCATACTTTCCATTTCTAGGACTCTTATATTTTCTTTAGTGTTTAGAATTTTTTGAGCAGAAGAGGAAACTCCCGGAGCAACAATCACTTCAACAAATTGGTTATCAATTATTTGCTGGGCAGTTTTTTCTTCTAACTTTCGATTTAATGCAATGATCCCTCCAAAAGCTGATGTTGAATCAGCAGCGAAAGCTTTTTGATAAGCTTCGGTAATATCAACATCAGTGGCCACACCACACGGATTGGCATGTTTAATAATTACACAAGCTGGTTCTTCAAAACTCTTAACACATTCAAGAGCAGCATCAGTATCTGCAATATTGTTATATGAAAGTTGCTTACCTTGAAGCTGGATGGCGTTACCTAGACCATTACCTTGCTTGGTCTCATCAACATAAAAGGCTGCCTTCTGATGTGGGTTTTCCCCGTATCGCATAACTTCTTTCTTTTGAAATTTAGCAAACATACGATTGGGAAAGTCCTGTTCAGTTAGTGAAGTTAAATAAGTTGAAATGACTGTGTCGTAATTGGCAGTATGATTGAATGCTTTAGTGGCCAAAGAGCTTCGCATCTCTTGAGAAAGGCAACCTCCATTACTTTCCATCTCTTTAAGGATAAGTGGGTAGTCATCGGGTTCGACGACTACTCCTACATATTTATTATTTTTTGCTGCTGATCGAACCATGCTGGGTCCACCTATATCTATATTTTCAATTGCTTCTTCTAGCGAAACATCTGCTTTGGAAATGGTTTCCCTAAATGGGTAGAGATTTACTACCACTAGATCTATAGCCAAAATATTATTTTCTTTCATGACTTCTTGATCCTGCTCTCTACGAGCTAAGATTCCGCCATGCACTTTAGGATGAAGGGTTTTTACTCGACCATCCATCATTTCAGGAAAGTTTGTAAATTGGCTGATTTCTACAGCACTAATACTAGCCTTTTCTAAGGCTTTTAAAGTTCCGCCAGTTGAAATAATTTCAACATTGAACTCTTCAGAGAGAGATCGACAGAATTCTATCAATCCGGATTTGTTGGAAACACTAATTAGGGCTCTTTGTATGGGTGCAGTAGTTTCTGCCATTTAGACTGATATGCCTAAATTAAATCGTAGTCTTTTAATTTAGTACGCAGCGTCCCTCTGTTTAAACCGAGAACTTGACTAGCTAAAGTTTGATTACCATTGCACTCTTTCATAACAGTTTCTAACAATGGTTGTTCTACCTCTTTAAGAACCATGTGATAAATGTTGGTTGCTTTCTCACCGTCCAACTCTCTAAAGTATTTTTGCATGCTCTTGGCAACTTGAACGCTTAGTCTTTTTCCTTCGCCGTTAAATTTTTTCTTTTTTTTGGGAGCCATGCGAGTCTAAATTTTGGTCAGTACAGTTTTATTTAAATGGGAGATAAATCATACTCACCTGTACACGACTTTCAAGAAAAATAATTCTCCAAGAAAGCTTTATTTTTTTATTGAACAGTGGTAGTGAAATCTCTTCCCATGTTTAGAATTTCAAATTCATCTTTTTCTCTTCTAATTTTTGTAACAGAACAATTATCAGGATGAAAAGAAACAAATTTTTCAGAATTTTTAATCCAACCAACCACACAATTTATAACCATGAAGTGACTAAAGATAATCGTATCCTTTTGAAGTACTTTCAACGATTCAATAATGGAATTCCTCCATAACAACTGAGGTTCTTCTAGTTCTTTAACTTTTGCATTAAAGATCCCCCTTAACCAGTCTCTTCTTTCGGATAAAGGTATGCCTGGAGAAGGAATTTCTGCAAAAGTATCATTAATATTCAGATCAAACCCTAATGTTTCTTTTAAGGGCTTAGCAGTTTCTTGTGCTCTTAAGAGCGGGCTTGATATAGCTTCGAAGCTTGAAGGAAGTTGTTGAGCTAGTTCTGTTTTTAGTTCTTCAGATTGTAGTTTTCCTTTTTCACTGAGTCCCGGATCAGGGTCTTCATCCCAAGCCGCGTTGGCTTCTCCATGACGAATTAAATAAATAGTTACTGGTTTATTGTTTGTCATACATAACTTCCTTTATAAGATCAATGTAATAATAGCCGCTGCAAGTTTTTACTGTAATGATGAACTATACAAGAATATATTCTGGTCAGAAGTTAAAGATAAATAAGACCCTAACATTAGACCAAGAACCCTCCAATCACTTGATTCAAGTTTTGAGGAAGAAGGAGGGTTCTTTGGTTGAACTTTTTGATGGGAGGGGTACATCATTTATAGCTGAAATAATCTCCCTAGAAAAAAAACTGGTCAAAGTTAAGTTGATTAAAGTTGAATCTTCTTTAAAGAGAAAAGGGATCAGGATTGATTTAGGACAGTCGTTGATTAAATCAGAACCTTTTAGTCATTCAATTCAAAAAGCTACAGAATTGGGAGTCAGTTCTATTTCTCCCCTTTACACCGAGAGAACGGTAGTAAAACTGAATCTCGATAAAATTCAGTCAAGAAAAGAACGATGGCATTCAATAGCTAAACATGCCTGCCAACAATGTGGTGAGAACTGGTTACCTGAGATTAACAAAATACAGACATTGAAAGAATGGATTGAGACAGTCAACACTAAAAATAAAATTGTTCTTTATCCCAACTCAAAAACAAAACTGTCATCTTTGAAATTTAATGAATCGGTGGCAATAGCTGTTGGACCTGAAGGTGATTTTACTGACAATGAAGTGGCCTTACTTCAAGAAAAAGATTTCTTACCTGTCCAATTGGGAGAAAGAATTTTAAGAGCAGATACAGCTGTCATATCGGCAATCAGTGCTATAAGAACAATGTGTGAAGAGTTTTAGTTCGGGTTGAAGTAAGATTAGTATGTTTACAGGTGTTATATGAAATTTGGTGTAGTGATGGATCCTATAGGCTCCATAAATTTTAAAAAGGACAGCACTTTATCTATTCTTATAGAAGCTCAATCTAGAAAACATGATCTAATCTATATGGAACCAAACTCTCTATTCTTAAGAGAGGATGGTGCTTACGCTTTAACCCAAGAAATAAAAGTAAGAGATGATTCTGTAAACTGGTTTGAACTTTCAAATACTCGTGAAATGCGTTTATCAGATCTAGACATCATAGTTATGAGGCAAGATCCCCCATTTGATGCAAATTATATTTATAACACTTATGTGTTGGAGGCTGCTGAAAGAGAAGGAGTTATAGTAGTCAATAAACCTCAGAGTCTAAGGGATTGTAATGAAAAAGTTTTTGCTACTGAATTTCCGCAGTGTTGTACGCCGTTTTTAGTAACAAGTAACCAAAGTTTATTAAAAGAATTCATTAAAGAACATCTTGATACTGTAGTTAAACCACTCGATGGAATGGGAGGATCTTCTATTTTTAGAGTTAGAAGTTTAGATCCCAACATAGCGGTAATACTAGAAAACATTACTAAAAATGGTGATACAAAAGTTATGATCCAAAAATACATTCCAGAAATTGTTGAAGGAGATAAAAGAATATTACTTATAGACGGTGTGCCCATGGAGGGCGCCATAGCCAGAGTTCCAGCTGAAGGAGAGTTGAGAGGGAATCTAGCTGCTGGTGCCTCTGCTGTAGCAAGATCGTTAACTACTCAAGATAAATGGATTTGTGATCAAGTGGGGCCGCGTCTTAAAGAACTTGGTCTCTGCTTGGTGGGGTTAGACGTAATAGGGGATTATTTAACTGAGGTTAATGTAACAAGTCCTACGTGCTTTAGAGAATATAAAAGCCTCTGTGACATTGATGTTGCTTATGACTTTTTGGATTGTTTAGAAACAAAGCTAACTTAATGATTTTGGATTCCAAAGTAATATTAGCTTTTGATTTTGGTTTGAAACACATTGGCGTTGCTATAGGTCAAGAAATTACAAATACTGCCGAGACCTTCTTTTCCCTTGAAGCAAAAAATGGAGAACCGGATTGGAGTAAATTAGATCCTCTCGTGAAAGAATGGAACCCCAAACTCCTGGTAGTAGGCAACCCCTTAAATATGGATGGGTCTGAAAGTGAAATAAAAAAAAAGAGCGATAAATTTTCTGATTTAATAAATAAAAGGTATAACATTCCTGTTGAATTAATGGATGAAAGACTTACCACTAGAGAAGCTAAAGATAGATTAAAAACTGAAGAAGATAACTCTGTATTTTCAGGCAGAGACACTCATCAAATTGCTGCTCAGATCATTTTAGAAAACTGGTTTTCAGAGAATAGATAAATGCCTGGATCCATACCACCAGCTTTCATTAGAGAAATTGTAGACATAACAGACATAGTTGCTTTAGTGGATAGTTATGTCCCTTTAAAAAAGAAAGGAAAGGATCACTGGGGTCTTTGTCCGTTTTGTGATGATGGCAGTAACCCATCTTTTAGTGTTAGTTCACAAAAGCAGTTTTATTATTGTTTTAAATGCAGGGCCACAGGTAATGTTATTGGTTTTCTAGAATCGTTTGAAGGTTTAGGGTTTGTAGAATCAGTAGAAGCTTTAGCTTCTCGAGCGGCCCTAGAAGTTCCTTACGAAAAATCTTCAAGGAAACAAGAAGATAGAGAACCTTTATTCAAAGTTTTAGCTAGTGCCTCCAGTTTTTTTGAAGATTCTCTTGCAGATTCATCAATAGCTAAAAAGGTTCAGAGCTATATTAAGGACGACAGGCATATTTCAGGTAGTACTTGCAGAAGATTTAATGTTGGATTCGCTCCTAAATCTTGGAATGCTTTGTCTTCTCATTTATCTAGTAAAGGTTTTTCAGAAGAGCTTCAAATAAAAGCAGGTCTGTCTAAAAAGAACAAAGATAAAGAGCCCTATGATTTATTTAGAGATCGATTGATGTTTCCTATAAAAGATAGAAAAGGAAGGGTGGTAGGCTTTGGAGGAAGAGTAATGAACCCAGAAGACCAACCTAAGTATTTAAATACTGGGGATACTCCAGTTTTTCAAAAGGGCAAAGAACTTTATGGTCTCCATGAAACCTTAGAGGACAGAAGGAACTTAAGAAGAATTTATGTAGTTGAGGGCTACATGGATGTTATCGCAATGTCTGAAAAAGGTATAAACAATTCTGTTGCCACGTTAGGTATTGCCACCAATCGATTTCATACACAAGTTCTGCTTCAGTTAGTTAATGAAGTTATTTTTTGTTTTGATGGAGATGATGCAGGTCGCGGTGCAGCCTGGGGTGCTCTTAAAAATGTCCTGCCAGTAGTTAATGATGGAGCAGAGATAAAATTCCTTTTTCTACCTGAAGGCGAAGATCCAGCAAGCTTATTAGAAAAAGAAAGTAAGGAAGACTTTGAAAGCAGGCTTGAAAAATCCTTACTATTGTCAGAATATTTTATAGAAAGACTAACCTTAGCTATTGGTACAGGTTCTTTAGAAAAAAGAGCTTCGTTGGCTTCTAAAGCAACCGAACTACTAAGATCCATGCCAGAAAGCGCCATAAAAAAATTATTAGAGGCTGAGGTTTCGAATGTAACTGGCTTAAGTAAAAAGGATATTGAGGAGAATTCCCAGTCAGTAGCTATAAGAAAAAAGAAGGAAACTAAATTTATTTCGCCTACCCTAAAAGATAAAGAAGAGAAACCTTTTGAGCCGAGTGGGATCATAGCAAAAGCCTTGGCTTCAGTAGTAACTTATCCAGAACTCATTTCTGAAGTAGATTCTACGGAGTGGATAAAAGATCTTTCAAGACCTGAAGCAAATTTGTTAATACAGGTTATTGAGTATTTTAAGAATTCTCCGAATGGTCAGGTTGCTGATCTATTAAGTTCTCTAGACACCGATTCAGCTTCTTTTATAGGGAGTTTATTATCTGGAACTCCTCTCCTAGAAGAAAAGAACTCCGTTGCTTATTTTCATGACTGCTTAGAGGCTATGAAGAAGTCCAATCCAATAGTAAGAATCCAGGAATTAAAGGAACAACAAAGTAAAGAAAAGTTATCAGAAGATGAAACTTTTGAACTACAACAGCATCTATTATCTAACTTAGATAAGTTAGATGAAGAAGACAAAGTATTATTGAGGCAGTTAAGTCAAAACTAGTCTAAGCAATTGAAAAATAAAAATTAGTATCAATATTGGGATTTGGGCAGTAAAAACACTATAATTCCCCACCCTTTTTAATTGAGTATGGCAAAAAAATCTAAAAAAGACATCGAGTTAGAAGTCGAAGAAACCTCTGAAGAACAAGAAGTCGCAATATTTAGCGAGGAAGATCTCGAGAACTCTGGTTTAAGAGAACTAGTTGATAAGGGTAAGGAACAAGGCTTTCTTACCTATGAAGAAATAAACGCGATGTTACCAGAAGACATCTCTGACCCTGATCAGGTTGAAGAAACCATACAGATGTTGATAGATATAGGGGTAGAAGTTCAAGAAAGAGCTCAAAGTGAAGCCGATGAAGGGGCAGCTCCTGAAACAGTACCAGATACTAGAACCACTCTAACCACTGTTGAATCAGAAATAGGAAGGACAACAGATCCAGTCAGGCTTTATATGAGGGAGATGGGTACTGTAGATCTACTCACTAGAGAAGGAGAGATCGCCATAGCCAAACGCATAGAAGAAGGCTACCGAGAATTATTGGCAGCCTGTTGCTTCTATCCAGGTATCGTAGATAAGATTTTGGATGACTACCAGGAAGTATTAAAAGAAGAAAAAAGGCTGACTGAGGTAATGGTTGGTTTTATGGACATAGACGATGAAATACCGCCACCTGCGATTGTCCAAGCAGCACAAAGGAAAGAGAAAGGCGAAGATGATGACGAAGCGCCTACCGGCCCAGACCCAGTAGAAGTAAAAAAACGTTTTAATTCCCTTAAAAGGCAGTTTAATAAAGTAGAGAAGGCTTGTTCAAAGTCAAGGACAACTAAAAAGGCTCTTGAAGAACAAGGAAAACTGGCTGAGATATTTAAGTTCATTAAACTGGCTCCAACTCAATTTGAAGTCATAGCCAGACCGGCAAGGGATGCTTTAAGAATTATAAGAGATAGTGAGAAAGAGGTTTACAGAATCTCTGTGAAAGTAGCAAAGATGCCCAGAAAGGAATTTATACAAAGCTACCCTGGAAACGAAGCTAATCCCGACTGGGGTCTAAAAATATCTAAAATGAGAAAACCTTGGGCTAAGGTGATTAAAGAAAATATTGATGAGGTTACAAGACAACACAATAAATTAGCCAAGTTAGAAAAAATAATTGGTTTAGATATTCCACGCATTAAAGACATCAATCGAAGAATGTCTATTGGTGAAGCCAAAATAAGAAGGGCAAAGAAAGATATGGTTGAAGCCAATTTAAGATTAGTTATTTCGATAGCTAAGAAATACACCAACCGTGGCCTCCAATTTTTGGATTTAATACAGGAAGGCAATATTGGGTTAATGAAAGCAGTGGATAAATTTGAGTACAGAAGAGGCTACAAGTTCTCCACTTACGCTACTTGGTGGATCAGACAGGCAATTACACGATCGATTGCGGATCAGGCTAGGACCATCCGTATCCCAGTAC
>LUMK01000111.1_pt1 | contig 11445 bp, 8 predicted proteins | sample 729981 | NCBI WGS metagenome assembly LUMK01 (sample SAMN03860265, study PRJNA289734) | marine metagenome | biome: seawater column; feature: ocean; material: water; isolation source: Red Sea water column Station 22 - depth 200m | place: Saudi Arabia: Red Sea | collected 2011-10-15 | depth 200 m
CTACCGTTACGCTTGAATTATCTAAAAAGCCCATATTGTATCTCCAAAATTTATAATTGTATATAACTTCACTAAAAATAAATATCTATATTCTAAATTTTTAAACATTTTAATTACTCTGTATCTACTACAGTTAAGTTAGCATCTGTAGCATCAACTGGTACTGCGACTGTCGGCGCGGTTACTCTGATAACAATCGGATAATCACCATCAGTTGTTGTAGCTATAGTTTGTGTTACACCTTCATAAAAACTACGATTTAACGCAGTATTAAATTGATATTCTGGATCTAAATCAGTTTCTACTAAAGACTTTGAACTATAAAAATTTATATACTTGTCACTTGAATATCGTGAACTATTATTAAAATCTAATGAACTTGTATAATAATATTTATATTCTTTATTATATACTGATTTTCTATTATCCATTATAATTGCACCTGTCGGCTCACTAAATACTTTATTAGGACCTCCATATTTAGCTGAACCACTTATATATAAATTTCTATCATGTGTCTCATCATAAGCAGTATTATAATTGTCATTTGCTGAAAAATTATATAATGCTGGTTGTCTAAACATTGATGCCGTAATATTACCGTCATAATTTGGATATTCTGTTTCAATTATAACAAGTGAACGACTATCTTCGTGTTCTGGCTCCATAACTGAAACATTTATTGTATCAGTATAATACGGTGTTGTAAAACTTGGATTACTTTGTTGTACGGGTGATTTCGGTCTTTCAAAAATATTACCTTCAATAAGTGTTCCCATATGAGTTTTAGCTCGTGCCGGTACAAATTTACTAAGTTGTTTAAATACAGACTGATCATAATATTTTATAATATGCATATAATCCCAAAAATTAGCGCTACCCGATACATACTTTTTAAAATATTCATTAGCTACATTTGCTAACTCCGGATAAGTATCTTTAAAATTGTCTCGTGGATCACCAAGATATTGATTAAAATCTAAGTTTGCGAATGACTCAACAATATCATTATTTACTACATCAGTGGGTGAAAAATAAATTCCAAGTTTTGGTGAATCGAGTGGTGAAAAATCATTAGCACTTACATCATATCTATTATTTCTACTTAATAATGCTCCACTACCGCTTAATACATTATTTTCTATTCTTATCTTAGTAGCCATTCTACGATTAGGACCGTGATTAGGTATTATTGTTTTTGTTTTATCTATTACAGTTTCAAATGTATTTTCTCCACCAAATCCTCGAGCACTACCACTTTGAGTAGAAGTTTGATTTGCACTTACATCTCTAAGTTCATCTCCGTCTGATAAGGCTGAATTATCATCAAATGAAAATCTCCTTACTAAATTATAATAAGATGAAGATGGACTATTACCAACATATGATTTTGAAAGTCTGGTACGGTCATCTCTTAATGATTCTGGTGAACTGAACCAGTTATTTCCAAAGATGTTTTTGATGAATGTATTATTCTATCTAAGCCCGCTTCATATTTTTTTACAAATAAATCATAACTAAAATTATCATTAATAGAATCTGTATTAGTTTGTACTTTTCTTAAAGATATATCATCCCAATAAATTGTTGAGCGAGGTTTTAAATTTTCAAACCTTACACCTAATTTTGCGGTATTAGGAAACTTCATTGTTTTCTGTACTACAATTTGTTTCCATTCTGTTTCATTTAAACCAACTTTTTCAGAAGATTTTACACCACCATCTCTTAATTGATATTCAAACTCTTGGTCCCAATTAACAATTTCTTCATTCGAATCTAATTCAAATAAACTTAAACGACCTGTAGAGTCTACAGCACTTGAAGAAACTTTAGCATATGCAGTAAACATATAAGTATCACCCATACTTACTGATGCTACTGATATGTTATCAGTTATATTATTAGGTGGTTTTTTATAAAATTTAGAAAATGAACTATTATCGTATGATGTATTTTCGTGACTTAAGCTTTTAGTACCTGACCGTGCTACATTTGAACTACTAACAATTTTTATCTCACCTCTTTCAGCGTTATCAACACCTTTTATAAATGGTGGATTAAACAAACTGGCTGTTTCAAATGATGGGTATGAAAATATCTCATTTTCAATTTTAGATTTTCTTAACATTACTGAATGATACTCACCATCAAATACTGGTAACAATGACGAACTAACTTCTTGTAATCCAAAAGAACCAGTTAACATGAATGAAACTGTTCCATAATTATCAGTTGAATCGTTATCTTTTAATTTAATTGCCCATTCTGTATCTTTCTGAACAAGTATTTGATCTGAACCTGAAACTGCTCTGAATCTAAATTCAACTGTATCTGGTTTTCTACTACTATCAGAATCATCTGCCCAAGTAGTTTCTACATACTGTTCACCTTTAAATCTTAATGCTCTTGTAAATTTTCTTGCTATTTCAAATTCAGCTCTTTGATTTTGTTTTTGTAATCCTCCGTACTCTTTCACTCTCAATATAGAAGATGGTATACCATAACAATTCAATATACCTTTCAATGAACCAATTGTACCTTTAGCTTTTAATAAATAAGGTATAGCAGCTACTAATCGTTTTGTAATTTCTTTTGAGATATCCCCTTCTGGTGGTGATGACAATGAACCGGATGTATAAAGTGAATATGTTGTACCACTAAGTTTTTGTCCAAACCCTACTCTACTCAAATCTAATAAATCTTTACCATCCTGTATATCCCAACCTAAAGATTTTGCTAAATTAAAAATTAAGTCTTTAGAAAATCCTTCACTCAAATCATTTTGTCTATCTGTAATATCAGCCATAGCCTGAGTATAAGTCCATATTTCATCAAACTGTTGACCTATCATATCAAGAAAATCAAAGAACTGTTTATTTTCTACATCTTCTTTTACATGAACTGGTAAAAGATTTACTAATCTATTTGCGTTATTAGTATCATAAAGTGACGCACTATATAATTGACCCATTGACGCTGATACTGTACCATACCAATTTGTAAATGAAGCATTGGATGAAGTAACAGGTCTGTATGGATCTGCGAATGTTCCTGATCCTGTCTTAGGCCACGAGGCATCTGGAAATTCTCCCATTGAACTTGTTGTATATGATGAACTTACTTGATATAAATAAGTCTCATAGCCATCTAAATTCTTTTTAATACTTCGTATTTTATTATCAACTGCTACTAAATCATTCTTAGAATTTGAAATACCCACTAATGAAGAACTCTCAGCTGTATACGCTTCAAGTTGTTCAATTTTATATTTAAAGTTTTTTAATCTTTTTTCAGCTGAAGAAAAGTTAACAAAGTTTTCATAATTTGAATAATCTATATTTAGTTCAGCGGGTTTTTCAGTTAAGTATTTATCTTCAATTTCTTTTTGTAACTTTACATCTGTTGTAACTAAATCTTCATAACTTTGTAAATTTGTTGACCTTCTTGTTATAGGTGAATCTACTTGTGCTGTATCGGGTACTCGTAACACCAACACGTCTTCATCTTCTTGGTCATATGGTTTTAATTCAACTACTTCTGTTATCTGTGGTAAAACTTCTCTGGCTATGTATACTTTATCTTTTTCTTCTATATCATCAGGTAACGGTTCATATAATTTAAACACTGCAGAATGTGGATATGTCTCAAATGTTTCACTATCAGTTTTTACATTTGTTGTAAGTAATAAATTTTCTCCACCAAAATGTAAATAAGTATTTAAATCTCTTTTATCACTTGTTTTAAATGTTACATTAACATTTTCAAACTTATCTATTGGTTTTACAAATTCTTCAGTTATATTCAATTGAGATTTAAGACTATTCCAAGATTGATTTATTCCAATTTTGTTATCAGATATATCTGTAATAGTTGCCACAAACGGAACAAAAACTGGTATTGGTAAACCCATTCCTGACTCGGCTTCTGAGAGTGCCGTTCTATCGGCTATCATATCAACTTCAAGACTATAGGTTCCCACAGATACAGCTCTATCATCTTGATAACTTGATTGATTAGTTTTAAATAGTTCTACAGAAATTACATATTTTCCTTCACTGCGAATTAAGTTTCCAACATAATCATCAATCTCAAATGTTATTGTTGAATCATTAATACCTATATCCACTTCTTGTTTAAGTGGTGTTTTTAATGTCCATACATATTCTTCAATATTGTTCGCAGCATACTTTGTACCAATAGTGATAGGTACATTTAAAATTCCATGTATAGTTTCACCAGTTGAGTCTAAACCACCTTGTATTGTAAAATCTTGTTTACCCATTTTTCTTTAACCCGGTAAAGTAACAATAGCAGCTGGTAAATGTATTGTACTTGGTTGTCCGTCTTTAGGTTCTATAGTTAATTTAACACCCACATGAGTATTTGTACTCCATATTGTTATTCTAATCTCACTGCCAGTAGTAGATTCTTCTGTAACCTTTAATAAGGAATTCTGTGATGGTGTTGGTGAATCTATTGAAACATCTCCATCGTGAGTACTTGTATGAGCTGATATTTTCCCCCAACCACTACTGCTACTCCAATCATATCCAGTTATTTCCCATGTATATTTTGTAGATACATTTGGTTTACTTGAAACACTTTTAAGAGAAAGTGTAGCATTATTCGGGTCTTTTTGTTTATATACAGGTGGATCAAATATATCATACTTTAATTTATATATCCCTTTAAGATTCCTACTTTCATATTTAATTCCAGAATCATCAGTTGGGAATGCACTGTCTTCAAGACCTACGAATCTATCATATATTTTACTCATACTTCTATCACCTTTTAGATATTGAGCTGCATCTTCATTTGAAATAATAAATTTTGCTTGAATCACATTACTTTCTACTTCGTTAGTTGGAGTAGTGTCTGAACCATCTGATGTTCCTGGTGGTTCAATATATCTTTCAATAAATGCATTGTCTATTGCTATAAACCCACCTACCATCTGTTTTGTGATTGGGAAATTACCTTCTACCTGTAATGTAGTACTATCAGGTTTCAATGCATCTGAATCTGCTGAAAAACTTAGTAAATTAGGTAATGTTATTTTTTTAACTTGTTTTTGTGCATAATAAAAATCATTTAAATATTTATCATCTTCTATAGGTTGTGGTGCTAATCGTACTTCTTTTCTTGATGGTGATATTTCATGTATAAAATATTTATACTCTTTTAAAAATAAAACTTTAGCTGTATCTGAATGTGCTTGTCCTGTCATAATAGTACCGCCTGGCATTGTATGATAATCACCTAACCATCTATTACCTTGAGAATCAACTAATATTGTTTCGTATGAACCTGCAGCTTTTCTTAAAAAATTATATTTAACAACATACCTACCTCTATCATAACCCATTTTTCTAAGAATAGTACCTGTATTTAATTTTACTCCGTTATCTTTATCATATGAATAATCACTTGGGTCTGCGATACCACTTTCTATAAAATTATTATTTGTATCATAAATTAAAACTTGAATATAATCATTTGAGTTAGTAGTAAATTCACCACCCAAATAAGCATCTTGAGCTGAAGCCAAATCTGTTGTTTGACCCGTTTGTAAAAGTTCTAAATCTTTTTCATTTAATCTACTCATTATTCTACAGGTTCTCCATCAGGGATAGTCTCTAATACAGTTTTAGTGAGAGTCTTCAATCCTCCTAACATATATCCTCTACCATAATATGTTGCCAAATCTGGAAATATTCTTTTTTGATTAGCATCTATAAGCCATCTCCTAAAATCTTTTGCATCTTCATTTGTAACTACATCGCCGTTCTCTATATCATCTGGTAACTTTTCGGCAAACTTTGATTCAGCTAATTCTGAAATACTTCTATCTACTATTTTTTCTAAGGTTTTAGTTTTTATGTATCTTGGATAAGAATAATTATTTAATGTTTTTACTGACTCTTGTTGTTCTACAGTCAAGTAATTAATATACATCGAATTCATATTATTACTTAATTGAGCATCTTCTATACCAGCTGTAGATATTATATCTTCAAAAGAATAAAAAACTCCGTTTTGTCTAAACCCAGCTTCAGCGTATTCTTTTAATTCTTCTAAATATTTAGTTCGAAGACCTTTTACAAAAGACTGATAAAAATCTATGTTTTCTAATTCTGGTTTTGTGTAAGGCATTACAGCGATACCTTGAACGTAAATCCCTCATCAAAATATTGGTCAAGTTCTTCAACTGTTCCACTGCCGCTTACAACTCTAAACTGTATAGAATAATATCTTTCAGGTTGGTATCCGTCCAACCACAAGTTAAAATAATTACCAGTTGAATCACAACTTAGTTTTGAACCAGTTCCATATGGAACTATAACGTCATTGGTTTCAGCATCAACTATAGAATAAAATGATGAAGTACTTGGTAAATATTTTACATTTAAATTAGAGGGTGTTGTTGAATATGTTTTAGCCGGAAATCTTTCTCTACCTACAAGTCTAAATCTCGCTTTAGATTTTTCTTTATATTCAGGTCTTAATCCTTTCATATAAATTGTCATATCTTCTAAAGCAGAACCTGTTAATGGTGACAATGATCCCGTTGACCATTTAGAATCATCCCAAACAACTTCTAATGTAGGTGGATATATTGTATTAGTGTTAGATGAAAAGAATGCAAAACTACCTAATCGAGCTGTACTACCTTCTGAAGCTGACGGATCAGTATTTCCTATACTACCACTTCGTTTAATCATAAAACCATCATTTACAATTGAACCACTTAACCATTGATTTACAAGTAGTGTAACATTCATTCTCATATCTTTAGTATTATGGTCAAAAGAATGTGAGGCTTCATATCCACTTCCACTCCACCAAACTCCACCTGAAGAACTTACAGTTGAAGACCACGTTGTACCATTACTATCACCGTATCTATATTTCCAACTCGCCCCATCAGCTGTTTGTGGATTGTCGTATGAACGGCCTGTACCCATATCCCAAGAACCACTAACTGGATATGCATATAAACTTTGTGATGTTGCCAATGCTTTTGGATTAGCGTCATACAAATTTAAAAAATATTTAGGATTTGTTATTCTATTATTTACAATTGATTCTGAAATATACGTTAAATCAAATTTCATTAAAATTCGAGAAACATCTACAGTTGCTCCGGTTTCACTAACGTTTTTTCTAATTTCTAATACTTCATCTAAACCCGCGTTCAAACTGGAACTGGCTTCGAAAAGAGTTGTATCTTTTTCTGGAAATAAAAAATAATGCATTTACTTACTCCGTTATACCCAAACTATCACCGACAACTTTACCTTTAATATCGGCGTTAGGATATTTAACTTCAAAAATACTTGGGTCTAAAGCTGGATATAAAACTCCATCAATTAAACTACTTCTTATATCATAGTAGTTACCAGAATATCCATCTCCAGGTTTATATCTGTTTTCAATAACAATAGGTAATTTTTCAGGATTATTATCTGTAGGAGCTACAACTGATGCTACACCATCTACTAAAGATAATTCATAAGCTATATCAGACATAATAATTGGTTGACCTATTTGCCATCTATCAATATCGAAAAAATCTTTAACTGAGGCTACACATCTTAACAATACATCATTTTTATTAAAACCTGTTTTTGTTAAGATAGCAAAATTAACTGCAATATTAATTATATAAGCATCTTTAATATTAACAGCATCTGTAGCTAATCTGAATTGTGATAAATAAGTTTTTAAATTTTCTTTAACTGTTTGATTTAATGATGTTAACTTTTTATTTGAATCATATCCTAAAGAATACATATTCATCGCTAACGGATTAGGTGTTCTAACTTGTAATGATTTTATTGTTCTTTGATTATCAACATCTTCTTGAGTTACTTTTCTTTCTAATTCATCAGTACCTATAGACTTATTTAATTGGTCATCTTGTACTAAATGAGTTTTAGCTATATTACCATATTTGGGTGGTAATGAATATGCTCTTACAATATAATCTTCTTTTGTTACAGCTCTACTTTGAGCTTGAAAGAATGCCAGCGCGTTTTCTCTAACTTCTCTAATTGATTCACCGGCTGATCCACCTGTAGCTGGTTTTGGGTTGGTGAATGATACTGAATCTTTTGCATCTTGAACTAATGATGTTGTTAACAAACTATCTTGTATTGTATATGTGATGCTTGATATATCTGTAATATCATTAGCGTTTACATTATCATCTATACCACCACCATAAGCATATCTTACACTAAGAGTTGTAGCAGCTGGTGCTAATCCAAAAGCTTTAGTTTTTAGAAAGTTACTTGGATCAAAAGCTGTTGTTAAATAAGTAGGACTGCCAGGTAAAGTTGAACCAACCATATCCGGATTCGGAATTATTTCTTCATCTGCATTCTCAGATATTCCTGCTCCAAATCTAAGAACTGTTGAATCATTTTGATCAATATAACTTGTAAATCTTCGTGATGTTTTATTTAATTTTAATATATAAGGAGCTGTATCTTTATTAGTTACTGATGTAGGGTCATTAGTAGAATTATTTTCCATATCAACAAAAACTGTATCTCTGGCCAACGAATCAACTTCATACCATGTATTACCGTCACTATCAGTTACAGATATTATCTCTATAACTTTAGGATTTGATAATTTAATTTGACTATATTTTTCTGCTGTACCAAATGTAAAAGTTTCTGTAGTTATATTCCCACTCTCAGCTTTAACTTTCTTTTTCAATAAAAACTTTGTAGGAGCTCCTGAATCACTTTCGAATATTGTAATTTCACGTGGGTCATAGGAACTTGAAAATTTAAAATTACAATCTTCTAATGTTCTAAACGTTGTACCGGTACTTGTTGATTTAACTTGTGTTCCCGCATTAACAGTTAACGCATATCTTTCATCAGGTTTCTCATTCAATGCTGGAATAGTTTGGAATACATCTAATACAACATTTGATGGTGCCGTAACATTTGGCTTGTATCCAAATGACTGAGCTATGTTATAAACGTTTCGTTTTTCTTCCGCGTATGCGAGTAACGATTCTCTAAATTGTGAATCAATATAATAAGATAACACATCACCTACATAAGCTGCCATTTCTATGAACATCATTCCTGGTGATGCTTCATTAAAATCATTATATGTATTTGGAAAATAAACTTTAGCGAACTCTATTAGATTATCTCTAAAATCACTAAAATCTTTATTAAGATAATTTACTTGTTTAACTACATTCTTGTTTACACTTGTTCGGGCCATTTAATTACTCCTAAACTCGCTCTGCTGTATAGCTTGCATCTACTGTTATTGATTCTGTTGTTTGTGGATTCAATGTAGTAGAAAATTTTATTTCCACATGAATTTTATTTTGATCCTGTTCTTCAGTTAATGTATTAACTTCTTGTATATTAATATACGGTAACCAAGTTGAAACTGCCTGTTTTACTTCTTCTTCAAGTTTAACTGGTAATTCATCATCTATTTGTTCAAAACATAACGCTCTTAATCTACTACCAAATTCAGGTTGTCCTACTCTTTCACCTGGAAATGTTAGCAATAAATTTTTTAAGTTGTGTCGTGCCTGTTGTAATGAAGTTTTTGTCATTGCAAAGTCATTAAACTTATCTTGTCTTAATGGAAAAGATAAACCAATATAGGTATTAGGATTTAAATCAGTTTCTAATGCGGACATTTATTTTCCTTTTTTATCCATAGCTTTCATCAAGTCTGAATAATCTCTTGTTAAAGCGTTCGTTACATGTTCTGGTACTTGTTCTGAAGTAACACCCGCCTTTTTCATAGTATCAACAGCTACCATATCTCTTTTAACATCTTCTGGTTTACCATAACCCATAAGTTCACTCATACGACTTGTATCAAATACTCCACTTCCCATAGTTGGATATTCTTCAGATTGGTTATCTGTTTTTGAAAGTCCAACTGTTTCATTTAAAACTTTATTTAAAGTCTTATTAGATGAATAACTAATTTCTTCTTTTTTAGGTTTTGGTTTTTTTACTACCGCGTCTTGAAGTAAAGGTGAAGTTTCTTCTTTTATAAATATCTTTTGCACTTCTTTTTTTACTTCCTTACGGACTACTTCTTGTATTATTTTCATTAACTCTTTTTTTGTCATAATAACTCCTATGATGTTTTTACTTTATTACTTAACATTGTGTTTATTTCTAATTTTCCTTTAATGGTTTGTATACCCGCTTTAAACACAGGACTAGCTACAGCACCACCACCTGGAGCTGCGGGTGGTATAGTTGCCATAGCGTTTGTAAAAAATAAGTCTATATCTGTTAACATATCATCTAAAAATTTTTTCAAATCTTCACCTCTTACTACTGATTGGTCGGCGCCATTACTTATTTTTATTTCATCTGAATTTAATCTAATTTCATCTCTTCCATTAATAAATATACCGTCAGATTTTATTAGTATTTTTTTACCCTTAATTTGTTCACCGTCAAACTCTGTACCTGATAATCCGTCTGATGTTAAATAAATTGAACTATCATCTGTATCAATATTTTCAGTTGTAAATGCACCTTCACTTTCATCTATATTTGTTCGTATCTTAATTGATGGTTTATTTTTATGACTATCAAAATGTATTGACTGTCCAAATCTACCTTCATATAAAACACAACCTTCACCTATTTGAAGTGGTTTAACATTTTTTCTTTCAAAAGTTTTACCATACTTTGTATTCTTTTCATACGTACCAGAAGCGCCCGGTATAGAATTTTCATTTATAGAACCTTTACGATTTATAATACTTGTATAATAATGTTGTCCATTATATTCAATAGCTACTACGTGTTCACCGACTACAGGAACTGTAACAACATTAGGCATTAAAGGTTTTACAACTCCACCGAGTATTTCTTGATTTGGATTATTAATAAAAGTTCCTTTAACACTACCACGATTTCCAGGTTCATTTAATATAACTTCTTTAACTTCAAACGCTTCTGATTCATGGTAGTCATATTGTGAAGCGTTCATAATTTGTTTTACCATTGAAGCTATTCTGGAATAAGTTGGCATACCAGTTGGGTAAGACGTAGTTGTATCTACAGTTCTTTTATGTTTCCAGGCCATTTAACTTACCTTTTTTACTGATTCTATTTTGTTGTGTATTTTATCTGACTCTACTTGTAAATCTTTAACAACATCTTCCATCCCTGTAAGTAGTTGAGCTTTCTCTTCTTCTGATAATCCATATTCATCTTCAGCACCAGCTCTACTTTCCGCTGAAATTAATCGTTGAACAACTCCTGCCATTTTTACAAGTTGGTCATCATTCTTAACATTAATTTCTAAATACTCTTTTATCATCGGAACTATCTGAATTGCGGTGTCGCCGTCTTTAATAAATTGAACAAGTTCTTTCGTTAACACATCAAGTTGTTTACGATTATATTGTGTATTATCGTATAT
>LUMK01000096.1_pt1 | contig 11329 bp, 6 predicted proteins | sample 729981 | NCBI WGS metagenome assembly LUMK01 (sample SAMN03860265, study PRJNA289734) | marine metagenome | biome: seawater column; feature: ocean; material: water; isolation source: Red Sea water column Station 22 - depth 200m | place: Saudi Arabia: Red Sea | collected 2011-10-15 | depth 200 m
GATGATGGTGCTTTCCAATTCGCGGACATTGCTTTTTAGGTGGCGTGCCATGAATTCCACCGCATCAAACGGTATTTCCAGTCCGTTTTGCTCCGCTTTGTCCATTAATATGGCGACGCGTGTTTCAAAGTTCGGCGGCTGGACATCAACGGAAAGCCCTGATTTAAATCGCGAAAGAAGTCGGTCGGTTAGGCCCTTCATGTCTCCGGGGTAGCGGTCAGCGGTCATAACGATCTGTCTCCCCGATTGGTATAGTTCGTTGAACGTGTGAAAAAATTGTTCCTGTGTTTGCTCTTTTCCTTGAAAGAATTGAATATCATCAATCAGCAAAACGTCGGCACGTCGGTATGCTTTTGAAAATTCAACAGTCTTATTTTTTTGAATAGATGAAATAAAATCCAATGTGAATTTTTCACTTGAAGCACAAACAACGGTCAAGTCTTCGCGTTCATTTAACAGGTGGTTTCCAATTGCATGGAGTAAGTGCGTCTTCCCCAAGCCTACGCCGCCGTATATAATAAGAGGGTTAAACCTCTGGTCTCCCGGTTCTTCGGAAACGCTTTTTGCCGCAGCCCTGGCAAACTGGTTGTTGGATCCCTCAATATAAGAGCTGAAGGTGTATTTGCTGTTGAGTCGGGGCGCTGTGGGCGCTTCCCCCTTTTTATTTAATGGCTCTCCTGGCTGTTCAAGTAGTTGAAAGTTTTCTGGTTTAGGAGAAACGGTGTATTTGGGGGTTATCTCGCCCGCGGTTTTTCTTTTTAAGGAGTTTTCTATGCGTTTTCCATAATGGGATTCTATCCACTCAAAGAAAAATTGGTTTGGAACCTCTAATATGAGTTCGTTTGAGTTGATACCAATAACGCTGATTGGCTCTAGCCACGTGCTGAAGGCATGGCCTGGAATTTCACCCTTAAGGTCGTTTTTAGTTCCGGACCAAAGCTCAGCTGGATCGTTTATCTGGTTTTCCACAGCTTTTCCACACTCCCTGTTTCTTTAATTTAATGACCCTTTTTCTCTCGTTCCAAACCATAAATAGTAAAAAACGGAAATAATCTGCTGTTTATCTAAAGGACCATTTGTTTTGGTCTAATTGTCTTCGTTTCATTATTTTCCCGGGCTATTTTTTGGAGAAAACATGAAAAGACCTTATCAGCCCAGTAAGCGTAAGCGTAAAAACAAACACGGTTTCCGTGAACGAATGTCAACCGTGGGCGGCCGCGCGGTTATAGCAAAGCGCAGGAAAAAGGGGCGCAAAAAGCTCAGCGCTTGAAACTGCCCGTAATACCATACGCTATTCACATTATTGACAGGGCGGCAGCACAACTGTTTGTGCTCTTCATTCTGTTATACAGGAAGGGTGTGTCTCCGCTGGTTGGAAATCACTGCAGATTTCACCCCACCTGTTCTGAGTATGCTCTAACAGCATTTAAAACTAAATCCTTTTATTCAGCGGTATCATTAACGCTCCGCCGCATTTTACGGTGTCACCCTTACCACAGCGGCGGATACGACCCCGTTCCTTAATATTGTGGAAAGAAACACCTTATTAGCCGTTATACTTATTGCGGTCGTTTTTATTCTGACGCCGTATTATTTCGAGTGGATATCCCCACCTGTTATTACTGAAGATCCGTCAGAATTTGATAATCCCGCACCAATCTCTAACGATACACAACCCGAGATTGTTGAGGCGAACCCCGTTCAACAGATTGTTGAAACCGATGAAAAGGAAAAAACCTACACTATAAGCACGCCGCTTTATACTGCGGATATAAGCTCTAAAAACGGTGGATCTATAACATCATTTGTTCTTCATGAATATCAACTGCACGATTCTGCGAATGTTAATTTGATAAACAGCAGAAATACAGACAACCTGCTTATAAGCTATCGTTCGGTTGACGGCGATCTAGTATCTTTAAATAACATTTGGGAGCCGGCTGTTTATAATAAAAATTTAGATGTTAGATCGCCGGGGCAGGCCTTGGGCTTTAAGACACTCGTTGGCGGCCATACCGTGGAAAAGACGTTGGTCCTTAACCCAGACAATTATGAGATCGGCATCAACATTGATTTTGCCCGGGCAAAAAACACCCTTTCTCAGGGCGAATACGGCCTTTCATGGGCAGGCGGACTTCCTTCCACTGAAAAGAATACGAAAGACGACTTCTCCTATTTTCAAGGAAATGCTCTTTTGGGCGATGAGCTGCATTCCTCAAGCCTATCCTCTGACCAAATTACCGAGGATAAGCTCAGGGGGGCTACAAAATGGGCGGCAATTAGATCAAAATATTTTGCGTCCGCTCTTATACCGGAAAATCCAGCGTCCGGAATGCTTATGGGAGGAATCATCGAAGACGGGCACCCATATTTTGATTATACGTTATTCAATAATGTAAACGAGGTCACAAATATCACACTATTTCTAGGCCCATTACAAAAAAATCATATTGAAAACGTTGGGGTGGGGCTTGAGAAAATAATGAATTTCGGATGGGGTTTTTTCAGGCCGATTGCCAAAGTTGTGCTGTGGTCTTTGAAAAAAATGTATGATCTAATTCCAAACTACGGAGTTGTTTTGATACTGTTTTCTTTAATCATTAAGATTATTGTTTATCCTCTCACAAAGAAGAGTTATCAGTCTTCTCGTGAGATGCAGGCAATTCAACCCCTTATTGCAAGCCTGAAAGAAAAATATAAACACGATCCCAAGCGACTAAATCAGGAACAGATGAAACTATTTAAAGAGCACGGTGTAAACCCCCTTGGCGGGTGTCTCCCACTACTCCTGCAAATGCCCTTATTGGTTTCCCTTTTTATTGTATTTAGATCTACTATCGAACTTCGTGGGCAGCCCTTTGCCTGGTGGATTACCGATCTTTCTTCCCCCGACACGATAGCCTTTGTTGCGGGTTTTCCTATAAACATTCTTCCAGTCTTTATGGCGGTTACCATGTTCGTTCAGCAAAAAATGATGCAGCCGTCGGCCGGCTCTCCGGGCCAAAACAAGATGATGCTTTATTTTATGAATGCATTCTTCTTGTTCATATTTTACGGCTTTCCCTCGGGGCTTAATCTTTATTATGCCCTGTTTAATCTGTTTACCATTTTACAGCAAAAGTTTCTTACTCCGGCAGCTAAGTAGTTATACGGCCATGTATGCCGACACAACAATTGTTGCTCCCGCAACTCCACATGGGTATGGAGGAATCTCGGTTATAAGATTGTCCGGGCCTGATAGTTTAAAAATTATTGAAAACAATATATCCTGCAACAGCGAGGCCCTTCAAAACAATCCCAGGTTGGCGATTACTACACTCCTTACAAACAACGGCGGAAAAGAAATTGATCAAATAATAGCTACATATTTTAAATCGCCCAATTCCTATACCGGCGAAGATGTACTAGAGATTTCGTGCCATGGGAACCCAGCAATTGTACAGGATATAATTTCCGTGTGCACACAAAACGGCGCCGAAATGGCAGAGCCGGGAGAGTTTACTAAGCGCGCATTTTTAAACGGTAAGATCGATTTAATCCAGGCTGAGGCCGTTGGTGAGCTTATTAATGCAAAATCAGCAGAAGGGGCAAAATTAAACCACAAAATTGTTTCAGGGGGGCTTTCATCAGAGCTCTCTTCTTTGAAGGATAAACTAATTACACTGCTAGCATCCTTTGAATACAGTCTGGACATCAGCGAGGAAGAGTTGGGTGTAGATTATTTCCCCGGCGTTAAAGAAACAATTGACAATATAACGTCTTCCGTGGTTTCGCTGTTGGATGGGCACCGCCAAGCACGCCTGCTTACGTCCGGCGCTTCCGTTGTAATTGCCGGCCCTCCAAATGTTGGGAAGTCCACCCTTTTAAACACCCTATCAAAAACGGACAGAGCAATTGTTAGCAGTGAGCCTGGAACCACGCGTGACCCCCTAGATGTAATGCTATTGCTTGATGGCGTTCCCGTGCGCCTTATAGACACTGCGGGCCTGCGCGACACAAAAGAACCCATTGAAAAAGAAGGTGTGGCGCGGACCAAAAAACATATAAACGAGTCTGACCTATCAATGCTTATTTCTTCTCCCGATGTTCGCGATAATAGTCAAAAAGATCTGGGTGAAAACTTCATATCTATATTAAACAAATCAGATTTGCTGGAGCCCGGTTTTGATTCTAACGGGTTTGATTGCGTTGTATCTGCGAAACATAACGATCGGCTAGATGATTTGATGATTCTGATAAAAAAGCGCCTTTCCATCTCCCCCGCCATTTCCGATATCGCATCGTTAACATCGGCTAGGCAATACGATTCTCTTTTAGATGTTCATTCTTCCCTAGTCCGCTGCGCCGATATCTTAAACTCAAAGCACAATCAACTAGAACTTCTTGCCGCAGACATCCGATCTGCCATTGAATCGTTAGATGTGATTCTCGGAAAAACCACAACGGATGAAATTTTAGACTCTGTCTTTAATAGTTTTTGTGTGGGGAAATAAGTTTCACGTGAAACGTACAAATAAATCATATGATATTGTTGTAATCGGAGGCGGGCACGCTGGAGTGGAGGCCGCGCTTATTTCAGCTAGGTTCAACCTTTCGGTTGCCCTAATAACGCTTGACAGCGCTGCCATAGGAAGAATGAGCTGCAATCCAGCAATAGGCGGCCTCGCAAAGGGACAAATGGTGCGTGAAATAGATGTTTTAGGTGGCGCAATGGCCGAAACGGCAGATCGGTCTGGAATACAGTTCAAAATGCTCAACAAATCAAAAGGTAGAGCCGTATGGTCACCAAGGGCACAAGTTGACAAGCGCAAATATGGGGCGTTAATCAAAAAGCAAATTAAAGAATCTAAAAACATTCACATTGTCGGCTCTGAGGTGGTGGGAATTAAAATTAAAAACTATAGTGCTGTGGGTGTAATGTTGCGAGAGGGTTCGGAGATCGGCGCAGGGGCCGTGATTGTTACGTGCGGAACTTTTCTTAACGGCCTTATACACATTGGCGATAAAAAAATAAGAGCGGGAAGAATGGGTGAACGAGAAAGCAGCGGAATAACTGAGGACTTGAAATCTCATGGGTTTAGGGCGGGTAGGCTTAAAACGGGGACGCCTCCAAGGCTAGACGCAAAAACAATTGACTGGACAATGGCGAGCGGGTTCGTTGGCGACTGCGAGCCGTCTCCTTTTTCATATAGAACAACACACTTCAACCCGCCCAACGAAAAATGCTACACTGTTTCAACAAATATAAAATGTCATGATATTATTGAAAAAAATAAAAATTTATCGGCGATGTATTCCGGAGACACTGTGTCTACTGGGGCGCGTTACTGCCCATCAATAGAAGATAAAATAACAAAGTTTTCAAGCCGCAACCAACATACTCTGTTTCTGGAGCCCGAATGGACAGGCTCAAACCAAATCTATATTAATGGTTTTTCTACAAGCCTGCCCGAGGGCCCGCAAGCTCGGGCGCTTCGGTGCATCCCGGCGCTTAGGCATTGTGAAATTCTGCGCCCGGGCTATGCAATAGAATATGATTATATTTTTCCCGCACAGCTTAAAAACACGCTGGAAACCAAAGATGTGTCTCGTTTGTATCTGGCCGGGCAAATAAATGGGACCTCTGGGTACGAAGAGGCAGCCGCGCAGGGATTAATGGCGGGAATAAATGCCGTTCTGGGGTTGGTTGGTGCGGAGCCCCTTGTAATTAAAAGGGATGAGGCATATATGGGGGTTTTGATCGATGATCTGATTACCAAAGATACCAACGAGCCGTACAGAATGTTTACATCTCGGGCAGAGTATCGACTTATGCTCCGCTTTTCGAACACACACAAGAGGCTTCTCAAACATGCGTCTAATCATTCTTTGCTTGACAAAGGTATTATTGAGGATATCACAAAATATATAAACAAAGAAAATGAAATTAATAGAACATTAAATCGGCGTGATACAAATTTTGGCGCCACAAGAAAAAGCATTAAAATCAATAAACTACTGAAGCGCCCGGAAATAAAAATCAATGATTATATAGATTTAATATTAAAACAAATAAAAACATCGGGTCTGCCAAATCATTTTTTAATTGAAATTCTATCTGAGGTAGAAACAGAAATCAAATATAGTGGCTACATAAATCGCCATTTAAAAACATTAAAAAATGAGTCGTTTTATGAAAACGTGGATATTCCAAAGGGCATCAAATATCAAGAGGTTGTTGGCATTTCAAACGAATCAATTGAAAAGCTATGCGCAATTAAGCCGCAAAACCTTGGTCAGGCCAAAAGAATCTCTGGTGTTTCACCTTCAGACATATCTGTCCTCACTGTGTGGTTAAAAAGATATGAAACGAAAAAGGAACAATGATGAATCAATAGGGCTGGCTTTGGCGGCTTTAATCAAAACGGATCCGTTTAAAGAGCTCATATCATCAGACCTTTCTAAATCAAACATACGCCTCGTTGGGGGCAACAAAACTTTAATTCCTTTTATTATTGCTATATTGGCCAAAAAAACGGCTAAAGAAGCTATATTTATTTTTTCCGATGATATTGAATTTGAAAACTTTGTTGATAAGTTGGGTGAAAGAATATACAGACATGCGGGTGTTGCTGCTTTTTTCAGGGGTGAGCATTCGGTTCCTGGGTTGAGAAATGGGCTACACGAAAGCTGGGTTTCCTATAAGGGGCCGGTGTTTGACGGGGGCGCGCAAGCAATAATGACAGCGCGGGGTGATTATATTTATTTGCTAAATATTATGCCCGGGCTTAGTTCGGGCAAGCTTTTTTGTGTTGGAGATAGTATATCAATTAAAAAACTTGAGTCAATTCTTAAAAAAGATGGGTATGAGCGCGTTAATGGCGCGTTAAACACCTCCGAATATTCAATTAGGGGCGGTATCGTTGATTTTTTTCCTAATCATTCAAACGACCCCGTTCGGTTTGAGTATGCTGGTAACACTATTTCATCAATCCGTATTTTTTCGGTCGTTGACCAGCTATCAATACATTTGCTTGATGAATACCGCCTCATTCCTAAGCAGCGTTACAACAATACTTCGGCTGAGCACGCCAACGATCGATCCTTGAAAAACCGAATTATGTCTGTTTTTATCGACTGCTCTACTTGGGTGGTTTCAATTAATGAAAACAATTCGTCTAACATGGTTGAAATTGATTTGAACACACGAACTGTTTCTCATCGGGATATAAAAACAATCCTTAATCAGGGTGGGGTAGATAATATATGTATTTCACTAGGAGATGGGTTTTCTTCGTGTGTGGTTGACGGGTCTTTAATTCTTGATGTTGGTGGTGGTGCTATGAGCAACAGAAACCTGGAAAATAAACCACCCACGGGGTTTGTTGGTGTCAACGGCTCTTCTTTTCTGGAAAGTATTAATATAGGAGACCCTGTTCTTCACAAATTCCATGGAGTAGGTCTTTTCAGGGGCTTGGAGGGAGTTGCTACAAAGTCCGGAGATTTGGTTGAAAATATAATAATTGAATATAATGATGGCGGTCTTGTCTTTGTACCCGTAGATAAGCTAAACAATGTTTATCCATCTCCATATAAAAAATTGGTCGGAGATTCGTTATTTAGGAAGTCCTGGAAAAAAAGATACAGGTCTGCCGAAGGGGGCGCCCGAGAGGTTGCCGCCTCGTTGATAAACCTATATACGATCCGCAACAAAAATAAAGGCCGCAAATATACTCTCGATAAAGAGCTTGGCAGCGCTATAGCAAGCTCTTTTCCCTACCGGCTTACTGGCGATCAGGAAAAAGCTCTTAAAGAAATTCTTTTTGATTTACAACAACCAAAACCCATGAACAGGCTGCTTGTTGGCGATGTGGGGTTCGGCAAAACCGAAATTATGCTTCGAGCATCGGGTTTTGTAGTTGGGAGTGGTTATCAGGTAATCATTTTGGCTCCCACAACCCTTCTCGCGGATCAGCATTATTTCTTATTCAAATCCAGACTTGAGCCAATTGGTATTCGCATCGGATTACTATCGCGCTTTGCTGCCAAAAAACAAAAAAATGACTTGGTTGATTCTTTCATAAAACAAAAAACCGACATAATAATAGGAACCCATGGTGTGCTAAACGCAAATATAATATCAAGCTCCGTGGGGCTGGTGATTGTTGATGAAGAACATCGCTTCGGGTCCAAACAAAAAGACCGCGTTTTGCTTAAACATCCGCTACTTGATTTATTAACCGTTAGTGCCACCCCGCTTCCAAGAACTGTTCAAAAATCATTAGAGGGGTTTCTTCCGGCCTCTGCTTTATCCGAGCCGCCGCCCGGGCGCCTATCCACAACAACGCGTATAAAATATTTTGATTATACTTGGGTCACGTGGGCAATAGAAAATGAAATACGCAGTGGGGGGCGCGCAATGGTTGTACAAAACTCCATAAACAAACTTTCTGAATATGGAAATCAAATTGAAAAGCTGGTTGATGGATCAAAAGTAGATATTATTCATGGCAGAATGTCATCAAAGTCCCTGGAAGAAGCTTTTTTAAGGTTCTTTGCTGGAGAAACGAATGTCATCTGCGGAACGACAATAGTAGAGTCCGGCCTTGACATTCCAGATGTTAATACAATTATTATCTGCGATGCCCATAAATACGGCCTTGCACAGCTTCATCAACTGAGGGGCCGCGTTGGCAGGTCAACCAAAAGATCCTACTGCTATTTGAGCGTTCCAAAGAAAACAAAGCTTAGTCCGGGTGCTTACTTAAGGTTGCGGTCTATCAACGAAAACTGTTATTTGGGTTCTGGGTTTAATATTTCTCAGCAAGATTTGGATGTACGCGGTCCTGGAGATATTTTTGGACACAAACAAAGTGGAAACATAAAGAATGTTGGTTATCCCTTGTTTTTGGATCTGTTAGAAAAAGCGCTTGGGCGGGACTCAAAACCAGAGCCCGATATTAATATTGAATGCCCACAGCTCATACCCCACCATTATATAACCAACGATTCTGATCGCCTTTCTTTTTATGCGCGCATCGCAGGGTCGCGGTCTTACCAGCAATTGGCGGATATAGGGTCTGCTCTAAAAGACCGCTTTGGTCCTTTACCTAAAGAGGTTGAACTTATGTTAATTTCCAAAAAAGCATATATATCTATGCAAAAGTCGCAGCTGGTGCAAGCATCAATTAATAGTGCGTGCATTAAGCTTGAGCCGTCCGCAGATAGTGGCGTCGCTCTTGAGCGTTTATTTGTTTTCAACCGATCGTTAGAAAAAATAGAGCGTTCCAATACGGGGTTAATTCTTTATCCCAACAGCCCCTCAATCGAAAAAAACATTCAATTATTTATTAATCTTTCGGAACAAGTATATGGTTAAATTCATTTTAATATGGTCTTTTTACATTCTACCAAATTGGAAACAAAGCAGTACCATGATTAAGATCAAGACTCTGGTTTTATCCCTATCTCTATATGTTGCGGTTTTTGCGCAGGGCGGGGGTCCCTCGGCGATTGATGGAGTGGCCGCAATTATTGGAGAGCACCTTGTATTAAAAAGCGAAGTTAATCAGATGGTGCTGATGGCGGCGGTGCAGCAGCGGCTAGACCCAGCAAAAGATGTGGAACGCATTAAGCTTCTTCAGGATCAAATATTAGGAGGGCTGGTAGACCAAAAAATATTACTGGAAATGGCGGCTGAGGACTCTATCGTTGTCGAAGAAAAAGAGGTTGACCAGGCCCTTGATCAGCAAATAGATGTGTTTGTTTCTCAGGCGGGAGGAGAAGATCAAGCTGAAACCATGCTGGGCCAATCAATTGCTAGTTTTAGAAGAGAATATTGGTACGAAATGAGAGACAAGTTAATCACAGAGCGTTTCCAGCAAGAAAAAATTTCAATGGTATCCGTAAGCCGTGACGAGGTTATTTCCTTCTTCAACGCCTATAAAGACAGCCTGCCGCCCTTTCCCAATAAAATGAAAATTCGGCACCTGTTAGTTCAAATAACTCCGGGAGAAAAATCTAAACAAACCGCCTATGATCTCGTGCTTGAAATACGCAGACAAATTGCCGGCGGCGCGCCCTTTGATTCTTTAGCAATGAAGTATTCCGCAGATCCCGGGTCAGCCGCTTCTGGTGGATCCCTTGGTTATGTTAAAAGGGGTGCGCTTGTGCCAGAGTTCGAGTCTGTAGCATTTACGATTCCCGTAGGAGAGCTTAGCCAGCCCGTTGAAACACAGTTTGGCTATCATTTAATTGAGGCACTTGATCGACGCGGGGACAAGGTTCACGCAAGGCACATACTTATTGCTCCCGAATTATCAGCTGAGGATGAAAACATCACTTACAGTTTTATTTTGTCGCTCAAAGATTCTATAAACAATATTGCCGACTTTAAAACCCTTGTTGAAAAACATTCCGATGATAGCGAAACAAAGAAAATTGGCGGGGACTTGGGTTGGATCAACTTATCAAATTATCCCATACCTGAGTTTAGAATGGTCGCAGACCGCCTCGAAAGATCTGTTCCAAATGGGCCGTTAAAAACCGATCTGGGTTACCATTTGGTTTGGATTGGATGGAAATGGCCAGAGAAAAATTTATGGTTACTCTTTATGAATAACTTTTCAACAAAATAATAGTCAATTTTTCCACAATTTTCTTATTTACAAATAAATCAAAATGTTCTTTCAACAATTGTTAATTATTCTCTCTTTTTCAACAGAATAAACTAGCCTTCAACATAAAGCTATGCTTTATCACATTGCGGCAACCGCAACCTTGCATAATAGTTTCTTGAAAAACATCTTATCTTATCAACAGTATTAACATTAAAAATAATAATAGACTTTAAAATCTTTAAAGATAATCTATTATTTATAGTTTGTTTACCAATCGAAACTCAAAACGTATTTAGAGAAAAAGCGCTTGTGAAATGGGCTTCTCTTAATTAAGATAACCAGCCTTTTTAGAAAATAAAACGCTACAAAAACGAGAAAATTATAAGTAAGCATTCATGAAAATTTCCACGTCCAAAACTGAACTGCAATCTGCCCTTCAAAAACTATCGAAGGCAACTCCCACCAGGTCTACCCTGCCAATACTCACTTCCGTATTATTTGATGCGCAAGAGGATGGAACAGTACTCAGAACGACAGATCTTGAAATAGCTATTGTTGTTTCTTTGCCGGCCAGCCTTGAAGAGACGGGATCGTGCGCTATACCTATACAGCCTCTCGTTGAAATAACTAACGCTCTACCCGAGACACGTATTACAATTTCTATAGATGACTTTTTTAAAGGACCGCTCATGACCGATCTTGGTCAAAATGAAATTCTTACCGAGATAAAA
>LUMK01000879.1_pt1 | contig 11267 bp, 13 predicted proteins | sample 729981 | NCBI WGS metagenome assembly LUMK01 (sample SAMN03860265, study PRJNA289734) | marine metagenome | biome: seawater column; feature: ocean; material: water; isolation source: Red Sea water column Station 22 - depth 200m | place: Saudi Arabia: Red Sea | collected 2011-10-15 | depth 200 m
GTCAGCTGTAGGCCCGGCTACAAAAAATCTGAGGACAGGATCTATGAGTGATATCAATAGTTCAGTGAAACTTTACATTACGCTGACCTCTCCCTATGCCCGGCTCGCCCGGATGGTGGTGCTCGAAAAAGACCTTGGTGATAAAGTCGAGCAGATCATCGCTAAGACCCGACAGGTTGACAGCCCTTATTACCAGGTTAATCCGTCTGGTCGTGTCCCCTGCCTCATACTGTCCGACGGCACACGACTAGAAGAATCTCAGCTGGTGTGCAGCTACCTAGATCACCTTGATGCGGCACCGCTTTTCGAACCACCTATGGGAACTGTGGGGCTACACGTGCGCAGGCTAGAAGCGATGGCACGGAGCCTTATGGACGGGGTGAGCGTCTGGATCCGGGAAGGGTTTCGCCCAGTCGACGAGCGTTCGCCTGGCATAGTTAGTCATGAGCAAGCGCGCGCGGCACGACTGATCGATGTTTGGGAAAACGAGATCATCGATTCAGCGATGCAGGGGGATCTAAATAATATGGCACAGTTAACACTCATTACTGCACTCCAACTCGAGCAGTGGAACCCGGACTTTAAGTGGCGTGAAGGAAACCCCAGGTTGGTCGAATGGTGTGACCAATTGTCTGACCGGTCATCAGTACAGAAAACAGTGCCGGTGCTGTAACAAAATTGATATCTCTAAAAGGAGTGTTTGTGTAGATTAGGGCGAAGATAAGGAGGAACAAATCATGGTAACGACTGTTGGAGAGATCTCCCGAGAAAGTGCAAAACGTTTCGGCGATAAGACCGCGCTGATCATCGAAGATAAAAGCTTCAGTTACAAGGAAATTGACGCTATGGCCTGCCGTGTCGCCAATGGGCTGAAAGCATCCGGCGTGAGACCCGGTGACCGAGTCACACTGTATTCATCCAACTGTTGGGAGTGGGCCGTCAGCTATCACGCAATCGCTAAGACCGGTGCGGTGATCAACCCGATCAACGTCATGCTTACGTCGGACGAGGTCAAATACGTAGTCGAGGACAGCGGTACTACGGCAGTGCTGGGTTCTGCTGACAAAGCCGAGTCACTGTTAGACCTCAAGGGCAATAACGAGCTCAAAGAGATCGTGCTTTTTGGTGACACGGTACCCACTGGTGCAATTTCGTTTGAAGAATGGCTTAAATCAGGCGCTGACACTTATGAAGTGGCGCACCGGAACCGTGAAGATCTAGCAGCAATCTGTTATACCTCTGGGACCACCGGCCACCCTAAGGGTGCCATGCATTCGCATCGCAATATTCTCGCGAACGCCCAGGGCACGGCGATGATGCACGTGAGGACCGAATCAGATGTGATGGTCAATTCTCTTCCGCTGCCTCACGTCTACGGATCCGTGGTTTTTAACAGCGGCTTGATGTACGGTGCGAAACTGGTGATTGTGCCGCGGTTCGAGGAAGAAGCTGTTATGTTGGCCATACAGCAACACCGGGCTACTATTCTGGACGGCGTGCCAACAGCCTATTACTTCCTATTGGCCCATCCAAAATTCGATGACTACGATCTATCCACATTGACACGATCAACTGTGGGTGGCCAGACACTACCGGCGGCGAAATCTATTGAATGGGAAGAGCGCGTTGGTACAGCCGTGCTTGAGCTTTGGGGTATGACCGAGCTGGCCGGTGCCGCAACTGCCAACCCCTACTACGGTGATAACAAGCCAGGCACCATCGGTCTCGTCTATCCCGGAAGCGAGGGTAAGATAGTATCAGCGGAAGACCCTGCTCTAGATCTTGAAATCGGCGATGAAGGCGAATTCATGTTTCGTGGGCCGCTGGTAATGCTGGGCTATTATGGAAACGATGAGGCGACGCGCGACGCAATGGCTTCGGGCGGCTGGATGCACACCGGCGACATTGCGACGCAGGACGAAGACGGATACTTCACGATCGTGGATCGTAAAAAAGACATGATCCTGACAGCCGGTTACAACGTGTATCCCGCTGAACTGGAGCGCGTGATTTGTGGTCACCCGTCAGTGGCGCTAGCGGCGGTTGGCCGCTTAGAGGATGAGGCGAGAGGGGAGCTCGCAAAAGCGTACATCATGTTAAAGCCCGGCACGCAGGCTACGGGGCAGGAGATCGTGGATTTTTGCCGAAAGCAACTCGCGGCTTATAAGGTTCCTCGGGCAGTGCAGTTTGTTGACAGTGTGCCACAAACCTCTAGCGGCAAAATCATGCGGCGGCTGTTAACGGATATTGACGACGGTGAGCGGGCTGTGTAGCGCAGAGCACAAATTTGTTAATAGACCAGTCAGTCCTCTTGCTTTTTCTTGTGTTCGTGTTTGTTGCTGTGACCATCTTGTATCGTGACAGATTCTTTCCCAAAAACCAGCTTAGTCACAACAAGATCGCGATGCGGTTTAGTGAATTCGAGTTTCAGGGCCCACTCACCGTACATCTCTAGCGCGATGCGTACATGGTACATTCCGTTACCATGATTATGAGCAGGCACAGGGACAACATTGTGAGCCATTGCCATGGACGGCATATCAGCACCGACCGTAAATTCTGCATTAGAAATCAATTGACCGGACTTTTTCCCAGTCAGCGTAATCATGCACTCGTAAACCAGCCGGTCTTCAGTTGTGGCACACTCAACGTGGGCCGATTTTTTCTCACCAGCCTGGACTGAAAATAGCGCTAGGGCCAGATACAACCCGAAGAGCATAGTTGATAGACGAGCTATTTGGGCCATTATTTTCTTTCCTCGCGGTATTTTTAACACAGAATTATCAACCTGTCTTTAAACTTAGAATACCGAAATCGTGGCTCAGATTCTAGACCGAGTTCCTGCCTAAAAATGCATTCAAGCCTGACGCGCGCCGTAACCGATGATCGGTTGCTCGTGATGCATACTGATCTGGTTGCCCTGCAGCAACTCGCTGATCAGGAGCGCGCAATTCTCTCTGTTAGCGAAAGTGGTTTTTCCAACGTTGCCTACGTTGTTGTTGAGAAGGCCGATGTCGGTGTAGTGAGTCGGTTGCGCGGCCTGCCATCGGTCCAGTTTGTTCTGAGAAATCGAGCGGTGCTTTTCTGTCATTGATACCTCGGTGTCAGTAGGAGCCGCGTCGCCAGTTAGTTATAGCGCGAAAGTCCGCTGCAAGCTGGCTCGCTTCATGGGGCGGTGTCAAGATCGCCTGGAACTCAGCATCTGGGTTGATAAGGAAGATGCTGTAGGAATGATCAATGGTGAGCTCGGAGCTATCGTCGCGGTTCACTTTGAACGGTGCCGCAATTTGCGCGGCCAGTATTCTCAGTTCATCTGGGTCACCAGTGAGACCGACCAATCCCGGGCTTAAATTCTGTAGGAATGTTTTCAGTTGTGGGAGAGTGTCCCGTTCCGGATCGACTGAGACGAAAACAAATTTTACAGGCACATCGTCATTAGGGCTGTGACCGGATAGTTTATCGCTCAGGTGCTGTAACTCAGCCAGAGTCTTGGGGCATGGTTCAGAACAGCGAGTGAATCCGAAGTAGACAAACGACCAGGCCCCTCGAAAATTCTCGACGGAAAAGCGCCCCTGGTTTTGGTCGACCAGTTGGAATCCGCCAATTGCTTGCGGTTCGTCGAAGACAATCCCGTTCGCAATAGGGGTCGGCTCAGTAACAAAGAAAGATAATTGGCTACCGATCGAGATTCCAGCAACCAGTGTCAGCACGCAGACGGCAGCTAACACAATCTGGCACGAGAGGGTTTTCGGTAGGTTCAACGCTCAGCTCCTTACTTGGTGATGTGACCATCTCGGTTTGGTAATGGGCATTACTAATTCCCAGCTGGTATGAACGCACTCAACCAGACAAATGTAATCGCCCGTTGTGTCGCTCGGGAAACAAACCGAAACAGTCACGTACGCGTCCGACACGACTATAGGTTATATCAACCACATTGAATTCGAATCACAGTAGCCGTTTCATGACTCGTCACCCCGCTCTAAACCCATGTAGGTATTCAACAGGAGTTCGTGGTTCGCTAAATACTCCGCCTTGCCTTCGAGCAGGATCTGCCCACTTTCAATGATGTAACCTTTATTGGCCACGGCCAGTGCTTGTCGGACGTTCTGCTCTACGAGCAGAATTGTGACACCTGTTCTTCGCAGTTCTTCGATAAGGGTATAGACCTCTTCAACGGCGACCGGCGCTAGACCCAGCGAAGGCTCATCAAGCATGAGCAATTTAGGTTGCGCCATTAATGCCCGTGCAAGTGCCAGCATCTGGGCCTGACCGCCGCTCAATGCGGCTCCTCGTTCACTGAGCCGGTTTTTCAACATGGGAAAAATCGACAGCACCCGTTCTATGTTCTGCTCTTCCGAGCGTGGCCCGGCTACACCGTAAGCGCCCAGTCGCAGGTTCTCCTCAATAGTGAGGGTCGCGCGCTTGATTCCGCAGATCGCATGCATGATGGAGCTTTTGCCAGCACCATTGGCACCGATCAAAGCAACAATCTCGCCTTTGTTGACTTGTATTGATATGCCCTGGACAGCGCGGATTTGGCCGTAGCGAACCTCTAGATTTCGGACATCAAGCACTGGACTGACTTCGGCCCAGATAAGCCTCGAGTACGTCTGGATGATCCAATACCTGCTGTGGATTGCCTTCGGCTATCTTGCGCCCAAAATTGAGAACGCACATACGCTGGCACAAACTCGACAGTAGTTCCATTTTGTGTTCGATGACAATGCAGGTCCGGTTAGGTGTAGCGATATGGTGGATAAGATCCGCCATATCAGCAGTCTCAGCTGGGGTCATCCCACCAGCTGGCTCGTCAAGGAGCAGTAAATCCGGAGAGCGAATGAGCGCGCGCGCGAGTTCCAATCGTCGCTGCAGTGCTAAGGGTAAGCCGCCTGCGAGCTGGTCGGCATGATCTGCCAAGCCTGTGACGTCGAGCATTGTTGATACAGCCTCGCGGCGCGCCCTTTCAGGTTTGCGCCGCGCTAGAATTAGTTCCCGTAAGCCGACGTCAGGCAGGCTGTGTTGCGCCACCCAGACGTTGTCGAACACTGTCAAGCGACTGTACAGGCGAAGGTTCTGGAAGGTACGGGCTACGCCGTGGCGAATTATTTGTTGTGGCTTTAGGTTTGTAACGTCTTTGCCACGCAGATAGATGTGGCCGCTGTCAGCTGGGTAGACGCCGGTCAGCACATTGAACAAGGTCGTTTTGCCGGAACCGTTCGGCCCGATAAGGCCGAGTACCGAACCATCGTGAACCTGCAGATCAAGTCCGGCCAGCGCTTCAACGCCGCCGAACATACGTGAAAGGCCCTCAACTTTGAGCATGGAACAACCTCCGCCAATGTTGACGAAGCCAGTGCACGGCGTTCTCGTCCAGAAGACCACGCGGCCGTATAATCAATAGCACTGCAACGAGGCCGCCGAACACGATCATGCGGTATCCCGAGGCGATGCGAATTGATTCCAGAACACCGATATCAATGGCGACACCGATGAGTGGTCCGAAAGCAGTGCCTAGGCCCCCGATCAATCCATAAGCAAGGCTGTGAACACCCAGCATCACATTAAAGATCTTGGGCTCCACGTAAGTCGCAAGGTGGGCGTACAATGCGCCCCCAATTCCAGCGATGCTCCCAGCCATGGTGGCTGCAATGAGCTTGTACGCAACCACGTTGAGACCTTGCATTTCTGTCAGCATCGGATCTTCACCAATCATGCGAAAGGTTGCACCCAAGCGGGAGCGCTCGAGGATAATGAATCCCAGGAGCACTAGGGCTAACAGAGCGTAAATGATAAACATGTATTGCAAAGCTGAAATATCCTGTTCGTAGATCAAACGTATGTCGCGGAAACCTTCCGAACCATCGGGGCCGACCAGTTCACCGTCGATTTCAACCTGATAGGTGAAAATCTCGAAGATCAGTCGCACCATCTCGGCAAATGCCAGAGTCGCAATCGAAAAATAGAGCCCTCGCAGCTTCAGGGTTGGAATAGCCACGAGCATCGCTGCTAAACCTCCGAGAATACTGCCCCACACAAGTCCAAGCCAGAAAGGCCAGCCCCACATTGTTGTTGCGATACCCGCAGCATACGCGCTAATCGCAAAGAAAGCCTGTTGGCCGAAGGAAATCTCCCCCACCAATAGCAGTAGGTAGGCCGATAGCGCGATGAACGCCAGCATACCAATATTGGATAGCACTGAAATTAGGTAGGTATCCATTTCTCAAACCCGGCGTGCTGCTGCTTGCTCTCGCCTGACTTTGAGTTGTTCCATAATGCCGCCGGGTCGCAGTACTAGAAATAGGAACAGCAGCAAATAGGCGGCAAGATCCCGGTACTCGGTACCTAAATACCAGACGCTTTGTATTTCGATCACGCCGAGCAGCAGACCACCAAGAATCGCACCGGGCACTGATCCCATACCGCCCAGCATCATAGCGATTAGCCCCTTGAAAGTTGCCCAAAGTCCAAACATGGGGGTTATCTGACCATCAGTTCCAACAATAAGATAAGCGGCGACACCTCCAAGAGCAGAGGCCACAGCGAAAGCCCAAAACATGACCGCATGAATGTTTATACCCATAAACTGCGCCGCCAACGGGTTCTCAGAAAGAGCGCGGAGCGCAAGCCCGAAGCGCGTACGATATAGCAGGATATGCAGTAGCACCATGAGTACGCTGGCGCAGGCGATCATGATCAGGTTTTCAGCCCTAAAGAAGAATGGGCCGAGAATGATGGGCGCCACCTCGGTTAAGGGTGGAAACGGGTAGGTCCGTTCGGGAAAGAAGATAGTGACGACTTCTTCCAGTTGCATCCAGACCGCGAAACTGGACACCATCGAGGCCAGGGCTGCGCCCTGGCGAATTGCCCAAAAGCACATTCGTTCGACATAGATACCGGCTAATACAGCACCTACTATGGTGGTCAGAGCAACGACCAGATGGCCGGCTTCAAATTCCAGATAAACAAGTGTGCCCAAGAATGCGCCGAGCATAATTGACGGGCCGTAGGACAAATTTAGCCGACGCATGACACCGAAGATTAGTGTAAAACCAATCGCGAGTAGTGCATAGGAAGACCCAATCATCAGGCCATCGATGCAGTTCTGCAGAAAATCGACCACAGTGTTGATACCGTTAGGTGTTTGTATCAGGGACAGAACTATTAACTGGCTTGTTTTCCTCCTAGGTACGCCCTCTGAATCAGTTCGTTTTCAGCTAGTTGTCCAGGTTTGCCGCTGAAGGTGACCTGTCCTTGGTCTAAAAGGCAGAACCTGTTAGCCACCTGTAACGCCATGTGTGCGTTCTGTTCGACCAGTAGAATAGAGGTTCCATCTTGGTGCAATTCACGAATGATTTGGAACACTTCTTCTACAACAAGTGGTGCGAGACCCAGTGAAGGTTCGTCCATTAACAACAGAGAGGGTTTTGACATCAACGCGCGTGCCACCGCAAGCATCTGCTGTTCGCCGCCAGAAAGCGTGCCTGCCAGTTGCTTTTCGCGTTCTTTAAGTCTGGGAAAGCGATGATATAGCGCATCAATATCTTCATGAACAACAGCTTTATCTTTGGAAAGCCGCGAATAGGCACCAGCGATTAGATTATCGCGTACATTCATTTCAGGAAAGACAAGCCGGTTTTCAGGGACCAACGCGATGCCTTTCTTCACGATATCGCTAGAAGACGAGTTGGTGATGGACTCATCGTTAAACCTGATGCTGCCCTCACGGGGATGCAGAACTCCTGCTATTGTCATCATGAGGGTTGTCTTGCCGGCGCCGTTGGGGCCGAGCAGGCAGGTGATTTCTCCATCATTGGCTTCAAGAGTGACACCGCGAAGCGCTTCTATCGCGCCGTAGGTCGTGACTATGTCGTTGATTTGAAGCATGTCCTGAGATTTTTAGTAGGTTAGTTGTAGCTCACTCTGAAACTAATTCACTCTGTGCTCTGGCCAAGATAAGCTTCCTGCACCGACTGGTTCGCCTGTATATCTGCGGGTGTGCCTTCGGCGATTTTTTGCCCGAAGTTAAGCACTGCAATTCTGTCTGTAACGCCCATCACTAGCTCCATAACATGTTCGACAAGCAGTATCGTGATACCTTTTTCTTTCAAAGCTCGTAACCGGTCATCCAGTTGACTAATTTCTTCCGAATTCATGCCTGCCGCGGGCTCATCCAACAGTAGGAGTTTAGGGCTCGTGGCCATTGCCCGAGCCAGTTCTAGCCGCCGTTGCTCACCGAAGGATAAATTTCCAGCTAAAAAGTTTCGTTTGTCGACCAGGCCAGAGAACTCAAGTAGGTTCTCGACGCTTTTGTAGGCGTAGCTTTGGCCCGAAAGCCAACTGCGAATGAAACCCGACCTGTTCTTAGCACTTCGCTCTTTTTGTCCAACCCAAAGGTTCTGCCAAACCGTAAGTCCTTGAAAGAGCCGAATGTTCTGGAATGTCCGGCCAATGCCAGCAGCGACCACTTGGTGAGGTGGTAGTCCACTGATGTCCCGGCCGTCAAGATGCACATCGCCAGCCGTGGCAGAAATTACGCCGCAGATTAGGTTGATCGTCGTACTTTTGCCAGACCCGTTGGGTCCGATGAGCCCGAAAATCTGGGCTGCTTCAATACTCAGGTCGAGATCGTCGACAGCTTTGACGCCGCCAAAATGCTTGGAGAGATTTCGGATCTCAAGCATCTGGGAAACTCCTCTTTTTGCTTTTGAAGATGTTCTTGATGTGGGTAGACAACTTATCGTCAAGCAGACCACGCGGCCGTACATTCATCGCTACCACGATCAGCAGCCCATAGAGCAGATTCCGCCAGCGGATAGGCGATCGCGAAGGTTGCGAGCAGGATCCCGAAATTCTCCTGTTCGATATGGGTGGTGTAATGGGCATAGAGTGCTCCACCAATGCCGGCGATAAATCCCCCGACCGCGAAAGCGCTGACCTTGACGACAGTCAGATTGATACCAACGCTCTGGGCAGCGACTTCGTCCTCACCGACAGCGCGCAAGACGGCACCAGCTTTTGATCGGTCGATCCAGGACAGAACAGCCATCACGAGGATTACGAAAAACCAAATAAACAGGGTGACGTCCAGAGTCGACCAGCCATTTTCCGGAAAAAAGCGAATCATGCGAAAGCCCTCAGCGCCCACTGGACCGATTAACTCACCACTCTTATCGATCTGGAATGTGAAGTTGAACCAAAAAAGACGCACAAATTCGCCGAAGGCCAGAGTGGCAACAACAAACATCAATCCTCTTATCCGTAATGCCGGAAAACCGACAATGCAGGCGACGGCGCTTGCCGCCAGTCCCCCGATTAACATCGCGGGGATAATATGCCAGCCCACCATAGCTGTAAGCATTGCCGCGACGTAGGCCCCAACTGATACAAGCCCGGCCTGAGCCATTGTCACCTGACCGGTCTGCAGGATAACGTATGCAGACAGGCCAAGTATTGTGTGAACACCGATGATCTGGGTGAGGCCAAGGTAGAATTCCATAGTCGTACCTAGTCTCGCTCTGCCGAACGAGAAAAAATGCCTCCTGGTCGGAAAGTAAGGAAAACAAACAATAAAAGCATGATGTAGATGTCGCGTTCTGTCACGCCGCGTAGAACAAGGAACAGCTCCTCAAACCCACCGACGAGTAGGCCCGCGACAATGGCACCGGGAATGCTGCCTAGTCCACCGATCACGGTAACGATCAGTCCTTTGACCGTGACTGGAATGAAAATCAGCGGCGATAACACGCTGACGGAAGCTCCGATCATTGCGCCAGCTAGCCCACCTAAAAGTCCAGTCATGACGAACGTAACAGCGTTTGTTTTTTCAATACTGATACCAGCCAAACGCGCAGCGATGGGCTGCTGGGCAACTGCGCGTGTTGCAATACCCAGCCGTGTCCGGTAAAGCATGTACATAAGAAGCAGGGTCGCAATGACACAGAACAAAAATATGAGTATCAAGTCGCCGCGCACGCTAAAGTCACCAAACCAAAAGTATTCGTCGAAAGGCATAGCTGGATAGGGCACCGGCATACCGTCAGTCGTATGAACCACAATTTCTTCAATGAAGAACAACATACCAACGGTCGACATTAGTGTCGCCAATTGGTTGGCGAGTGGGATGAACTTGAAGCAGAGCAAGTACACGAGGTAGCCTAGTATTCCCGATACAAAGACTGCCATCAGGAAGACAAGAAACGCGCTCGTTGCTGGGAAAAGGCTGATCAGCGTGAGGCTCGCGTACGCACCTGCAATGGAAGCCGCGGCGTACGCCAGATTCAGCTTGTGCATCACGCCGAATATCAAGGTAAAGCCAATGCCAATCAACGCATAGGTCGACCCCTTCATGACTCCATCGAAGACGGCCTGAATGATGTCAATTAATTCCATCGTCGTGTAGGAATTTGCTTCCGGGCTCTAAGTTTCGAAAGGCTCAATTACTTACGGAACAACTGCAGTTATGGCTAAGCAATGTGGAGAGGCTGATCGGTCGCCATTCTCGGGCGGTTCAGACAGTTGGAAATTTGGATAAAGAAATTAATCAACTGGTAATTTGAAACTTGGTGTCGACTCAGCGGTTGACCAGTCAGCCGGATGGCGAATTGGGCCAATGATGGCCCAATTCGCAGCATAAACCGGTTAACTACATGGGGTTATGCAATACAGCCCACTGACCACTTTTCGCGTGTGCGAAAACATACGGTTTGTTGGCTTCGCCTTCAGCTGTACGACCAATCGTACCAAGAAGCCCCGTTGTTTCTTTCAACGCGGCAAGCCCATCTCGGATCTTACGGCGATCCGACTGCACGGTGTCGGGCTTTGCTTCAATGCCACTGGATTCAATGACGCCCTTAAGGACCATGACGATCTCCCACGCTGCGGCACTATGCAGGTCGGCGTTACCACCCTGTGCAGCCGTTGCTGCCGCAGCTTCTCGAGCCGCGTCCGTGACTGGTGCAAAACTTGTTGGGATGATAATGCCTTCAGCTTCTGCAGCGCAGCCCGTTAGTGTCTCCATACTAGACGAACTTGTAAGACCAACGAGCAATTTGGGTTTTACTTTCTGGCGTTTCATCTCACGTAGTACACCGCACGTCGTAAATGGATGGGCAGAAATAGAAATAATGTCTGCTTTGGCCTTTTTCATCTGTCTCACTTGGGTTGTGAAGCTTGTGTCGTTTAACAGCCACTTGGCCTCGTCAACTACAGTGAAGCCAGCCTCTGGGCTGCGCACCTTCATCACCTTGTGCCAGGTAAACCGTGAG
>LUMK01001204.1_pt1 | contig 11240 bp, 11 predicted proteins | sample 729981 | NCBI WGS metagenome assembly LUMK01 (sample SAMN03860265, study PRJNA289734) | marine metagenome | biome: seawater column; feature: ocean; material: water; isolation source: Red Sea water column Station 22 - depth 200m | place: Saudi Arabia: Red Sea | collected 2011-10-15 | depth 200 m
GCTTCACCTCCACTCGGCTATCACTCTCAGCCGGATGAGCGGTAACGCCAGCGAGAAGGCAGGACGGATCAGCGGCGCAAAGAAGTATGAGGGCGGTCGGGATCACTTGGCTGCCACCTACGCCAGCCGGACCATGCGCTGGACCGGCCCGATCATCGCCCTGTTCATCCTCTACCACCTGGCCGACCTCACCTGGGGCTGGTGGCTGGACGACGACTTCGTCCCCGGCGACCCGTACCACAACGTCGCCGAATCGCTCGGCAACCTGCCAGTGGCGATCCTCTACATCGTCGCCAACGTGGCCCTCGCCTGGCACATCTTCCACGGCGCCTGGTCGATGTTCCAGAGCCTCGGCGTCAACAACCCTCGCTACAACCACCTCCGTCGCAGCCTCGCCACGCTGGTCGCCGGCCTGATCCTCGTCGGAAACCTCTCGTTCCCGATCCTCACCCAGGCCGGCCTCATCACCGAGGACGAGCGCAGTTGCCCAGTCGGCGAGGTCATCGGCAACGCCTGCCTCGCCGAGCAGGCCAAGGACCACTAGGGGAGGCGGACATGGACGAGAACGGCATCCTCGACAACAAGGTTCCCGCCGGGTCACTGGCCGACAAGTGGGAGAACCACAAGTTCTCCATGAAGCTGGTCAACCCCAACAACAAGCGCAAGTTCGACGTCATCGTCGTGGGCACCGGCCTGGCGGGCGCCTCCGCCGCCGCCACCCTCGGTGAACTGGGCTACCGGGTCAAGGCCTTCACCTTCCACGACAGCCCCCGCCGGGCCCACAGCATCGCCGCCCAGGGCGGCATCAACGCCGCCAAGAACTACCCCAACGACGGCGACTCGGTCCACCGGCTCTTCTACGACACCGTCAAGGGCGGCGACTACCGCTCCCGCGAGGCCAACGTCCACCGCCTCGCCGAGGTGTCCGTCAACATCATCGACCAGGCCACCGCCCAGGGCGTCCCCTTCGCCCGCGACTACGGCGGCCTGCTCGACAACCGGTCCTTCGGCGGGGCCCAGGTGTCGCGCACCTTCTACGCCCGCGGCCAGACCGGCCAGCAACTCCTCATCGGCGCATACTCCGCCCTGATGCGGCAGGTGGCAGCCGGCTCCGTCGAACTCCACACCCGGTCCGAGATGCTCGACGTCGTCAAGAAGGACGGCCGGGCCTGCGGCATCGTCGTCCGCGACCTGATCTCCGGCGAGGTCACCCCCCACTCGGCGCACGCCGTCGTGCTCGCCACCGGCGGCTACGGCAACGTCTACTTCCTGTCCACCAACGCCATGATGTGCAACGTCACGGCCGCCTGGCGGGCCCACAAGCAGGGGGCGTTCTTCGCCAACCCCTGCTACACGCAGATCCACCCGACCTGCATCCCGGTCAGCGACGACTTCCAGTCGAAGTTGACACTGATGTCCGAGTCGCTCCGCAACGACGGCCGGATCTGGGTTCCCACAGCATTCGACGATGCCCGCCCCGCGGCCGACGTCCCCGAGTCCGAACGTGACTACTACCTGGAGCGTAAGTACCCGGCCTTCGGCAACCTGGTGCCCCGGGACGTAGCGTCCCGCAATGCCAAGACGGTGTGCGACGAGGGCCGTGGAGTCGGGCCGCTGAAGAACGGCGTGTACTTGGACTTCGCTGCGGCCATTTCCCGTGATGGCCTGGAAGCCATATCGGACAAATACGGAAACCTGTTCGACATGTACCACCGGATCACCGGTGAGAACCCGTACGAGCAGCCCATGCGGATCTACCCGGCCATCCACTACACGATGGGTGGCCTCTGGGTGGACTACCACCTGATGACCACGGTGCCCGGTCTGTACTGCATCGGCGAGGCCAACTTCTCCGACCACGGCGCCAACCGGCTAGGGGCCAGCGCCCTCATGCAGGGTCTGGCTGATGGCTACTTCGTGCTTCCGTACACCATCGGCGACGATCTAGCAGACCTACTAGGGCAGGCCATGGTGCCCACCGACGACCCGGTGTTCACCGAGGCGGTTCGCGGGGTGGAGGACGAGCAGAAGCGGTGGCTGTCCATCAATGGCACCCGGTCCGTCGACCACTTCCACCGGGAACTCGGTCGGATCGTCTGGGAGTACATCGGCATGGCCCGCAACCAGCCCGGCCTCGAAAAGGCACTGACCGAGATCCCAGCACTTCGTGAAGAGTTTCACCGCGACGTACGGGTCCTGGGCAGTGCCGAGACGCTCAACCAGTCGCTGGAGAAGGCGGGCCGGGTCGCGGATTTCTTCGACCTGGCTGAGTTAATGGCCCGAGACGCCCTAGAACGAGAGGAGTCGTGCGGCGGCCACTTCCGGGAGGAACACCAAACGGCTGAGGGCGAGGCCCAGCGTGACGATGAGAACTTCGCCCATGTGGCGGCGTGGGAGTGGAATGGTGACGGCACTGCCCAGACCCGACACCGCGAGGAGTTGGACTTCGAGAACGTGGCGCTAGCACAGCGTTCCTACAAGTAAGGCCACGGAGCCGGAAGGGAGTCCGACATGTCCGAAGGGCACGGCGAGACCATCAACGTAACCCTGAAGGTATGGCGCCAGGACGGCCCTGACGCCGCGGGCCGATTCGAGATCCACCGTCAGGCCATCAGCACCGACGCTTCGTTCCTAGAAATGCTCGACGTGCTGAATGAGCAGCTCAACGAAGCTGGCTTAGAGCCAGTGGCATTCGAAAGCGACTGCCGCGAAGGCATCTGCGGAACCTGCGGAGTGATGATCAACGGCCGGGCCCACGGCCCCCAGAAGGCCACCGCCACCTGCCAGCTCCACATGCGCGAGTTCCGGGACGGCGACGAGATCACCATCGAGCCATTCCGGGCCGCCGGCTTCCCCGTCGTGCGCGACCTGGCCGTCGACCGCTCTCCCCTCGACGCCATCATCGAGTCCGGCGGCTACATCTCGGTCAACGCCGGTGCCGCCTCCGACGCCAACCTCACCCCGGTCCCCAAGGCCGCCGCCGACACCGCCTTCGTTCACCTCCGCCAAGATCGGCCACCTCGGGCTGCTGCCCCAGGGCCAGGCCGAGCGCTGGAGCCGCACCGAGGCCATGGTCGAGACCATGGAGGAGTTCTTCGGCTCCTGCACCAACCACGGCGAATGCTCCGAGGCGTGCCCGAAGGAGATCAGCCTCGACTTCATCGCCTTCATGAACCGTGACTACCTGAAGGCCAAGGTCAAGAACCGCTCCCTCGCCGGCCAGCGCTGAGCGTCTTCTGTCCGGGGCGCCCCTCTTCTGCGCACGGGTCTTGACCGGGCCGGATCGCCGGCACCGGGACGGCAGGACCTAGGTCCTTAGCCGCCGACGGCGACTCCCCGGAGACTTCGCGTGTCCCCCCGACACGACGGAGGTTCCCCCATGCGTCGCCCTGTCTCCACCGGCCTCGCCATGCTCGCCCTGCTGGCACTCGTGGCCGCCGCCTGCGCCAAGGACCCCGAGGACCCGGCCGAACTGGCCGCCCCCGCCGGCGCCGTCTCCGGCCAACTGGCCGCCGACCACGCCGACGGTTGACATTCGTCAACCACGGCGCGACAGTGACATCGGTCACGCCGCGTGAGCGGTAGGGACTGATCGACACGGTCTTATGTCGACGAGCGACGGGAGGCTGAACGTGCGATCCGACCGGTTCGAGGGACGGTGTCGAGCCCCGCCCAGCGGGTGAGCCTGAGGCCCCGGTACCGAGCCGGTCCCCTCACGTTCTCGCAACCAACGCCCTGCTGGGCCTTGGAGAACGGCTGACGCGAGACGACTCGATCCACGGCCTCGAGAAAGAAACGGCGTCCTCCCGACCCACCGAGGGAGGGCGCCGTTTCGCGTCCCGGACCCTGAGGCGCGTCCCCGGACCCGGGCTAACCGCCCAGATGCTCGAGGAGCCTCGGGACCAGGTCGGGGAGGCAGGCGTCGGGGACCTCGTGGCCGAGGCCCTCGACCAGCCACAGGTCGGCGCCCGGAATGCCGTCGGCGAGGGCCAGGCCGTGCTCGACCGGGAACACCGGGTCGGCGGTGCCGTGGACGACGAGCGTCGGCGCCCCGACCTCGCTCAGCCGGTCGAGGCGCGACGGCGACGAATTGACGGCCGGCCCGTGGCCGGACTCCGGGTACCAGCAGCGGGACACGTCGGCGTCGGCCAGCAACACGGCGGCCTCCTCGTCGAACGGAAAGCGGGGACCGGCGAACAGGCGGTCCAACTCCACCAGCCAGGCCACCCGCTCCACGTGGTCGCCAGGAGACGGCGAGAAGAGCCGCTCGGCCATCCGGTCCACCAGCCAGTCCACCGGGGGCGGAAGCCGCTCGTCGCCCAGGCCCGGGGTGGTGCACAGCAGGATCAACGACCGGACCCGTTCCGGGTGGTCGAGGGCCAGGACCTGCGCCACCATGCCACCCATCGACCGGCCGACCAGGTGGGCGGACCCGATGTCCTCGCCGTCCAGCACCCCGCAGGCGTCATCGGCCAGGTCGGCGAGCGAGTAGCCCACCGTCGCCGGCAACTTGCTGGACAGGCCGCAGTCCCGGGTGTCGAAGCTCACGACCCGGTGGCCCGCCTCCAGCAGCGGGTCGAGCAGCGCCTCCGACCAGCGCGTGCACTGGGTGTCGGCGCCCGACAGCAGCAGCACCGGCTCGCCGTCCTCCGGCCCGAAGGCCTCCACGTACAGCTCGACCGGCGGCCCGTCACCCATCGGTCGGAGGGTACCCCCAGCCGCCGGTCCGGCACGCCGGGGGCTAGCGTCCTGCGGGTGCCTGCACGCCACCAGCACCCCGTCAAGGTCCGCTTCTACGAACTCGACCCCTACGGGCACCTCAACCACTCGGTGTACGTGCAGCTGTTCGAGACCGGTCGCATCGAGCTCCTCGACTCGGTGGGACTCGGCCTCCACGACCTCGAGGAACGGGGCTACCGGTTCGTCGTCTCCCGGATCGAGACGCGGTTCCGGGCCTCGGCGGTGGGCGGCGACGCCCTCGTGATCGAGACCGAGGTGGTCGAGAACCGGCGAGCCTCGTCCCGCTGGGGGCAACGGATCCTGCGGGGCGACGAGGTCCTCGCCACCCAGGAGGTGCTGGCCGCCGTGACCGACACCGACGGTCGGCCCGTGCGCTCCCCGGACTTCATGGCCGAGGCGCTTGCGCCATACACGAACGACCCGGACGACGAAGGCGGCGCCTGATGGCCGGCGGCCCGAAGACGGCGGCACGGGTCGCCCAGGGCGCCCTCATGGGTGCCGCCAACACCGTGCCCGGGGTGTCGGGCGGGACCCTCGCCCTCATGTTCGGGATCTACGAGCGTCTCATCGGTGCCATCCGGGACGGCGCCCGGGCGGTGCTCCGGTTCGTCCGGGGCGACCTCCGAGGTGGGCTGGCCGGACTGCTCGGCCTGGTGGTGGCGTCGATCGTCGTTTCCTGGCGGCTCCCCGACTGGGACCCGGCCCGACTGGCGCTGATGTCGGTCGTCGGCGTCGGCGTGTTCGCCGCCCTCGGCTGGCAGTCGGGCCCGGTCGGCGACCCGTCGCCGCCGCTGCTGTTCGCGGCCGGGGCAATCGCCATCTGCGCCATGATCCTGCCCGGCCTGTCGGGGTCGTTCCTGCTGCTCATGTTCGGCATGTACGAGGCGGTGCTGGAGGTGATCGACGACCGTCTGCTCGTCGACGCCGCCATCTTCGGCGTGGGCGCAGTCCTGGGGCTGGCCCTGTTCGCCTCCCTGCTGACCCACCTGCTCGAGCGGCACCACGACACGATGCTGGCGGTGCTGATCGGCCTCATGGTCGGGTCGCTGCGGGTGCTGTGGCCGTGGCCCAACGGCGTGGGCGTCATCGGCGACACGGCCGACACCTCGATCTCGGGCACCGGCCTCGACTGGCCGCCCGCCGGCGACCTGCCCGCCCCGCTGCTGCTGGCCGCCGCCGCCTTCGGCGTCGTCCTCGCCGTCGACCGCTTCGCCCGCTCCCGAGCCTGAGGTCAGGCGGGCTGGTTGAGTTCCAGCCAGGCGTGGCCCCGGCGGCCGTCGGCGGCGGTCACCGCAACCAGGCCACGGGGGAACCGGGACTCCCGGCCGTCGTCGGGGTGCGTGAGCAGCACCGGCGCCCAGGCAATGGGCTCGACCTCAAGACACAGGTCGCCCAACTCGAGAGTCCCCGCCGTCGGGATCCCCTCCGGGCCGAGCACCGGGGACGAGACGACCCCGTACTCGGGCACCAGGCCGTCCGGCGACGACCGGTAGCCGATCCCTCCGCCGCGGCCCACCACCTGCACGGCGTGGAACCGCTCCCCGTCCTCCAGCCGACCCGAACACCAGGTCCAGCCGTCCGCCCACCAGTCCCGAACACCCCACGAGTGGTCCCGCTGCCCCCAGCCGTCGAGGTCGATGCGCCGGTCGCCGACCAGCACCTCGCCGGCGACCCGGCACGGGACCTCGTAGCGGGTGGCGACCCCGTAGTGGAACGCCCACAGGTCGCCGGTGTCGGGTCCGTCGGTCTCCCAGCCCAGGTCCAGGCCGACCGGGACCCGGTCGCCGAGCAGGCCCGCCGGGCCGGACCGGTAGGCCTCAGCCGGGTCGTCGACGGCCACCCCGAACGCCTCGACGCCGACGCTGAAGTGGTCCAGCGGTGCCTCCACGACCAGGTCGGCCCAGAGGCCGGGGGCCCGGACCTCGAGGCCCGGCTCACGCGGTAGCGGCGCCTCGTGGTCGACCACGAACACCGTCGGCCCGTCCGCCTCGACGAGACAGCACCAGAACCAGGACAACCCGAGTTCCGGATAGAGGCCGAGGCGGACGTAGCCACCTCCGCGGCCCTCGGGGTCGAACCAGTCCAGGTAGTACGACTCGTTCCAGAGCCGCTCGCCGTCCGACTCGTGGCGGCGCTCGTCGGCGGGGACGACGTCGTTCACCGGCTAGGCCTCCCCGTAGGGCGCGTACAGGTCGGCGTCGGTGTCCCGCTCCGGTGGCTCGACGTCGGCGGTGACCAGCGGGTAGAGGTCGGCCGGGGTGTCCCGGGGGCACGTCCAGTCGATGTCGTCGGCAACGCCGGCGATCTCGGCGAACGGCCGCAGGAAGGTGAAGTACACGTACGCCCCGCAGGCGATCTGCTCGTCCCGGTCCATGCCGACGATGGCCCGGTAGTGGGCCTTCTGGGTAGCGCGAGCGGCCTCGGCGGTGGCCGCCAGGCCGGCGTCGTCGACCGGGTCCAGCCCGCCACCGTCGGTCGTCCAGAGGGCGAATCCGGCCAGGTGCTCCAGGTAGTCCTCGGGGTCGCCGACCGTGGTGCCGTAGTCGGTGACCGTCAGGTCGACGTCGTCGTCGAACGCCAGCACGGCCGTCAGGCCCGAGTGCGGCACGCCGTCCGCCACGTCGGACCACCAGAAGTCGCTGCGGCCGAGGCGGAAGAAGTCCCGGACGACGACCTGCCGGCCGTCGGCCAGCCGGTACGGGCCGGTGTCGCCGTGGCCGACCCGCGTGTCGAAGTAGAGCAGGAACAGGTGGCTCACGAGCGTGGAGAGGTGCCGGCGCAGGTCGGCCCGCCGGTCGTCGTCGACTGGCGTCAGGCCGGCCGCCAGTGCCTCGACCGTCGCCGGGTCGAACGCCTCGATCCGGTTGCCGGCGTCTGCCGCATGGAGCAGGCCGCTGCCCCGGTACGCCTGTGACGTGCGCGCCCAGAAGTCCAGCACCGTGTGGGTGCGCCCCACGGCGTCGAGCGACGGGTCCACCATCGCCATCACGTTGCGGCCGATCAGGAAGAAGTTGGCGACGCCCCAGAGGAACACCGAGTCGGCCTGGCAGCCGGGCCGGCGGGCCCGCGCCCCGACCTCCTCGGGTGGCATGGCGGCCGTGATCGTCCCGATGGCCTCCGGGTAGCGCAGGAACGCCTCGATGCACGAGACGACCACGTACTGCTGGACCGGGATCAGTTGCGAGGAATAGGCGGTGCGCTCGTGGACCAGCACCTTCGAAACCCGGTTGACCTCGGCCAGCAGCGCGTTCACGCGCTCGCGCTGCCCGACCTCGCTCACGGCTCGATCCGGGTGACGGTCCCGGTGGCCCCGTCGAGCTCGACAAGGGTCCCGTCCGGCGGCTCCGACGACAGGTCGGCGGCGATCACGCCCGGCACCCGGAACTCCCGGCTGACGATGCCGATGTGGCTGCGGATCGTGCCGCCCGTGCACACCACGCCGGCCAGCTCGTCGAAGATGGGTGACAGGAAGGTCGCCCCGGCGTCCCGGATCACCGCCACGATCCCCTCGGCGCCACGGTCCATCAGGTCCAGCACGTCGCCGGGCCCCTCGAGGCGTCGCCACGTCCCCCGGGCGGTGCCGAACTCGTAGGTGGGGTCGCCGCGTCCGATCTGCTCCACGGCCGGGACGGTAGCCCTGACCCGGGCCGGCGGTCCGAGCCGGGTGGCCGTCGGCCGGTGCCTAGGCTGCCGCCGTGGCCGCCCCCGAACCGTTCAGCGACGACTGGATCGCCGCCCTGGACGAGGCCGTCCGCGTCCTGCGACTGGACGGTCCGGACCCCTCACTCCGTCTGGAGTACCGCGTCGCGGACGGGCCGACGTGGCACGTGGCGATCGACGGCGACGGGGCCCGCGTGCACCCCGGCCCGGCGGACAGCGCCGATGTCTCGTTCTCGACGGACCGGGCGACGGCCCTGGCCTTCGCGGCCGGCGACCTGGACCCGCTCGACGCGGTCATCACCGGCGACCTCTCGATCGGCGGCGACCCGCGCCGGCTGGTCGAGCATCAGGGGTTGCTGGACGACCTCAGCGGCCTGTTCGCCGGCCTGTTCGCCGGCGTCCGCGGGGCGGACCCCGGCTAGATCAGGCCCAGCTCCCGGACGGTGTCGCGCTCCTCGGCCAGTTCGGCCGCCGAGGCGTCGATCCGGGCACGCGAGAAGTCGTCGATCTCGAGGCCCTGCACGATCGACCACTCGCCGTCGGCGCAGGTCATCGGGAACGAGGACATGAGGCCCTCGGGCACGCCGTAGCTGCCGTCGGACGGGACCGCCATCGACACCCAGTCGCCGTCCGGCGTGCCGAGCACCCAGTCGTGGACGTGGTCGATGGCGGCGTTGGCGGCCGAGGCGGCGCTCGAGGCGCTGGCGGAGTGGTTGCCCCAGATCGTCATCTTCCGAACGTCGGCGACGGGCACGCCGAGCTTCTGGGCCACCTGCGTGAGCGCACGGTTGTGGTCGAGGCGGGTCATCGCCGTGAACCGCTCGTTGGGCACGTCCGGGGCGTTGTGCATGGCGATGAGGGCGTTGGTGTTGGCCGGGTTGCCGACCACGAGCACGCGCAGGTCGTCGTCGGCGTGGTCGTTGAGGGCCCTGCCCTGGACGGTGAAGATGGCGCCGTTGGCCTCGAGGAGGTCCTTGCGCTCCATGCCCTTGGTGCGGGGGCGGGAGCCGACCAGCAGCGCCACGCCGGCCCCGTCGAACGCCGTGCTCGGATCGTCACTCAGGACCATCGAGTCGACCAGCGGGAAGGCGCAGTCGTCGATCTCCATGGCGACACCCTCGAGGGCGCCCATGGCCGGCGGGATCTCCAACAGTTGCAGGATCACCGGCTGGTCGGGGCCGAGCAGCTGGCCGCTGGCGATGCGGAAGACGAGGCTGTAGCCGATCTGGCCGGCGGCTCCGGTGACGGCGACTCGGACGGGGGTGGCGCTCACGTGGGCTCCTGAACACTCGAGGGGTACCCGCCGAGGCTACCGACGGCCCCGCCGGGCCTCCCAGCCAGCGGGGGGTGACGTTCGTCGCCGGGTCGCGGCGACGGCCGCTCAGCCGGCGCGCGTGGCGCCCAGCCAGGAGGCGTGGAGGCCCGTGTAGACCCCGCCGGCGGTCGCCAGGTCGGCGTGACGGCCCCGCTCGACGATCCGGCCGTCATCGAAGACGAGGACCAGGTCGGCCCGCTCGGCGGTCGAGAGCCGATGGGCGATGCTGATCGTCGTCCGGCCCTCCGAGAGCCGGGCCAGGGCGACCTCGAGTGCCTGCTCGGTCTCCGGGTCGACCGCCGACGTGGCCTCGTCGAGGATGAGGAGCCCGGGGTCGGCCAGATGGGCACGGGCGAGCGCCACCAGCTGGCGTTCGCCGACCGACAGCGACTCACCCCGCTCGCTGACCGGCGTGTCGATTCCGGCCGGGAGCGTGGCCACCCAGTCGTCGAGCCCCAGGGCGGCGATGGCGGCGGCGGCGCCCCCTGGCGTGGCGTCGGGCCGCCCGTACCGGATGTTCTCCCCGACGGTGGCGTCGAACAGGAAGCCGTCCTGGGGCACCATGCGCACCGCCGACCGGCGGACGCCGGGGTCGACCTCCCGGAGGTCGGTACCGCCGACGAGCATCCGTCCGGCGGTCGGGTCGGCCAGGCGCGCCACCAGCTTGGCGAACGTGGTCTTGCCGGAGCCGGTCTCGCCGACCACCGCAACCGAGGCACCGACGGGAATGTCGACGTCGATGCCGTGCAGCACCCGCTCCCCCTCGCGGTACCGGAACTCCACCGCCTCGGCCCGGACCTCGAGCGGCCCGGCGGGCAGCCGACGGCCGTCGACCGGTTCGACGATGTCAGGCTCGATGTCGAGTACGTCCAGGATCTTCCACCAGCCAGCGAGGGCGGTCTGGGTCTGGTCCAGCACCTCGCCGATCAGGGTGATCGGCGCCACCAGCAGGTTGGCGAGGAACACGAACGCCACCAGTTCGCCGGCGCTGACCCCCCAGGCGTCGCCCCACCACACGCCCGAGGCGACCACCGTGGCGATGGCGGCCAGGCCGACGACGTCGGTGAGTGGGAGGACCAGCGAGAAGTAGCGCATCGCCCGCATCTGCTGGCGGTACTGCCGGTCGACCGCCCCGTGCAGCCCCGCCCGGGTGGCCTCCCGCTGTCCGTAGCCGCGGACCACGTCCATGCCCAGCACCGCTTCGGAGATCTGGGACAGCGTCTCCGACACCCGGGTCCGGAGGCGGTCGTAGGCCCGCAGCTGGCCGCGCTGAACGGCCCGCAGCACCGGCAGCAGCGGCACGTGGACCGCCAGCGTGACCGCCGCCAGCTGCCACGAGAACACGAACATGATCGCCAGCACGGCCACGATCTGGATGCCGCTGATGATCCAGGCGACCGCCCCCCACTGGGCGAACTTGTTGAGGGCCTCCACGTCGCTGGTGACCCGGGCGGTGAGCGCCCCCTTCCGGGCCGCGGTGTGCTCGGCGAGGCTGAGCCGGTGCAGGTGGGCGAACGTGCGGACC
>LUMK01000370.1_pt1 | contig 11219 bp, 9 predicted proteins | sample 729981 | NCBI WGS metagenome assembly LUMK01 (sample SAMN03860265, study PRJNA289734) | marine metagenome | biome: seawater column; feature: ocean; material: water; isolation source: Red Sea water column Station 22 - depth 200m | place: Saudi Arabia: Red Sea | collected 2011-10-15 | depth 200 m
GGTCGGGACTGGAAAGGGGGCAGAGTCAGGTGTGCTGGTGAAACGGGCAGAAAGTTTGGAGAGACTCTCTCAGGTGGATACGGTGGTTTTTGACAAGACGGGAACTCTAACGGAGGGTCAGCCCGTGGTGACCGACATTGTCACCACCGCTGACTTCTCAGAGTCGGAGGTTCTGAGAATGGCCGCTTCTCTGGAAAAAAAGTCGGAACACCCGTTGGCGGGAGCGGTTCTGGAAAGCGCTGAAAGAAGGGGACTGGAGCTTGCCGAAGGGACCGAGTTCGAGGCGGTTCCTGGCTTTGGAGTCAAGGGGGTGGTGTCTGGACAGCACGTTGCTGTCGGCAGTGGAAGATTGATGAAGGATATGGGTATCAAAAGTCGCCAGATTGATGGTGCAGGCGCTACGAACGACTCCGCGGCAAAGACAGACATTTTCTTGGCTGTGGACGGTGAACTGAAAGGTGTCATTCGACTTCAAGACCCGGTGAAAGAGGGAGTGCCGGAAACGATTCGAGAGCTCCAGCATCTGAGTGTAGATGTGCTGATGTTTACGGGGGACGGCCATATGGCTGCTCAGGCGGTGGGTGTATCTGTCGGCGTGGATCGCTTCTATTCTGAGATGCTCCCATCCGACAAGAGAGATAAGATCGAGGTGTTGAGAGATGAGGGGCGAGTGGTGGCGATGGTAGGAGATGGCATTAATGATGCCCCGGCCCTGGCCCAGGCGGATGTGGGCATCGCCATCGGAACCGGCACCGATGTTGCCATTGAATCAGCCGATATAACCATTTCTGGCGGAGATATAGGTCGTGTTGTGGCGGCTCTCCACTTGGGGAGGCGGACGATGCGCACGATCAAACAGAATCTGGTGGCAGCTTTCATCTATAACATACTGGGAATCCCTCTTGCGGCTGGGGTTCTCTACCCTTTCTGGGGTATCCTGCTGAGCCCGGTAGTCGCCTCAGCCGCCATGGCCGCTAGCTCTGTTTCCGTGGTGTCCAATTCACTCCGTCTCCGCCGGCTGAGCATCTGACCGCTTCTTAAGAAACAGCCGCCCACGGCGTTGTTTTCTACCGCCACTGAGGTGTGCGAACACCCTCTTATACCCCATTTTCGATGAAAATGAGCAATTTCACTTTTTTCTTGACATTGTACCCAAATTAGAGGTAGGCTCTTCACGATTTGTGGGGAATATGACCTCGGAGCCACAAACAAGAAACTTACTTAGCAAAGCTTTCCTTAGGATAGTGACACCGTCTTTGCGTTCGCCAATTGAGTCGGTGGGCGTCGACGGATCACGCTGTGATTACCAAATAACCAAATAGGAGGGATCACAATGGCTAGTTTGAAAGATACATTCTCCACAATCGGCGGTTGGTTCGGCGATTTCGTCAGCCTCGGACTGTCGCTCGCGATGGTCTTTCTCGTAGTGGACGCACTCTTTGGCGTCGGCACAACGGGGATCGTGGACAATGTAGCGGCACTCGTCGAGGCATTTACAGATAATGGCTTGGCAGGTTTGATTGTAGGAATGCGCTACAGACTATCAGTAGCTGGGGCAAAGAAATCGTAGATTTCGGCGTCGCGGTTATAACGGTCGGCATCGTAGTTGATATCCTGTTTCCCGGTACGACTGGTGTCGTCGATAATATCGCTTCCTTAGTGGGCGATTTTTCGTCACATGGAGTTGCGGGCGTAGTAGCCCTGCTTCTCTTTGTTCTGATATACAATCGATAGACACCGAACCGGGGCGGCATACTGCCACTCCTGAATGAGTGGTGAAGTCTATCCCGGTCAGATTCTGGGCGGATTTTCTGTCCGGGATCAGGCCGGGATTTTCTTTGCTCATATAACATCCACCGACACGTTTTGAATTCGGTGCGGCACGGCGTAATTTCGCCGGCCAATAGAGAGGACTAACAAGTGGATTTCCTTTACGCACAATCTTCATCCGGTGGCGGCATTCTCGGATTCCTCCCCTTTATCCTGATTTTTGTCGTCATCTATTTTCTCATGCTCCGCCCGCAGATGAAGCAGCAGAAAGAACATAAGCAACTGCTTGAAAACCTGAAAAAAGGGGACAAAGTGATCACTTCCGGCGGTATCCACGGAACCATCGCAGGCTTTAAGGAGAACAACAGCGTCGTCATACTGACAGTGGACAAGAATGTGAAGCTGGCTGTCAGCAAGTCGGCCATCTCCGGCCTTTCAAACAGCAAGGGATAGGTGGATCAATGTCGGTTCTCCCCGTGGTGAAGTACGGTCAGCCGATCCTCAGAAAAGTGCTGGAACAGGTGGACGACTTCGACTCCATTCAGGATCTCGTCCCAGACATGTTCGACACCATGTATGAAGAAGAGGGGATCGGTCTTGCAGCAAACCAGATCGGAATGGACCTTAACCTGATGGTCATCGACATTTCTCACACGGATGAATCTCACCTCCCGGCTGCATTCGTGAACGGGAGAATCGTCGAGCGTTCCGGAGCGTCGTCAATGGACGAAGGGTGCCTCAGTGTTCCCGGCGTTCAGGTGGATGTCTCCCGCGCCGAATCGGTCAGATTCGCCTACCAGGATCTGGAAGGGAACCACCATGAGCAGGAGTTTGATGGTCTTATGGCCCGAGTGATTCAGCACGAAATGGATCATCTCACCGGGAGGTTGATTATCGATCACGCTTCTATGATGGAGAAACATCGCATCAGGAAGCAGCTTAAAGAACTCGCCGCCGGCTAAGTCTTCAACTCTTCAAATCATACACGCCTGAAGCCGCTCCGCATCGTTTTCATGGGGAACCCGGAGTTTGCGGTCCCTTGCCTGGATGCGCTGATGAGGTCGGAGCACGAAGTTGTTGCTGTTGTAACGTCTCCCGACAGACCGATGGGCAGAGGCAGAGAGCTCTCTCCCATGCCCGTGGCTCAACGGGCATCTGAACTTGGGCTAAGGGTAATCCAGCCGTCATCTCTTGCTGACGGTGAATTCATCGAATCGATGTCAAGAATTCAGGCGGACCTGTTTGTTGTCGTGGCTTTCAAGATTCTTCCTGAGGCTCTCCTTCAACTGCCCAAACACGGTTCGATAAACCTACATCCGTCAATGCTCCCGGCCTACCGCGGAGCCGCACCCCTCCAGCGTGCGATCATGAATGGCGAAGTCCGTACGGCGGTTTCAACTATCTTCATCTCACCGGCTGTGGACAGCGGCGACCTTCTGCTATCTCGACCTTTGATCATTTTTCCGGAAGACGATTACGGCACACTTGCCTTGCGCGCGTCAAAGACCGGCGCCGATTTGCTTGTTAAGACAGTTGACCAGATCAGTTCGGGCAAAGCCTCTCCGAAACCGCAGGACGGTGGGCAGGTTACTCAAGCACCGAAAATCCGCAGTGCGGACCAAAAGGTAGATTGGAGCAGGCCCAACTTGGAGGTGAGGAATCAGATCCGTGCTCTGTCGCCATCGCCCGGCGCCGTGACGACGCTCAATGCGCGAAATCTTAAACTGTTTAAGGTCTCTCTTTCTCTCAGCTCAAAAGGAGAGCCCGGAGAGGTGATGGCTGTTACGAAATCCTCTGTGACCGTCCAATGCGGTGCGGGGAGCGTTGAAATCGAGGAACTCCAGCCCGAAGGGAAACGGCGGATGACAGCGGGTCAGTTTCTAGCAGGAGCGAAATTGACGCCGGTAGAACGATTTGAGTGACAAACAGTCCCCTCGATTCCACACCGTTGCGATTCTCGATCAATTCGATCGGAGCGGCGCACGCCTCTCCAAGCTTTTTGCCGATCACTTCGAATCCCGACGTGTGTCGGCGAGGAGTCGGCCGGAAATCACACATCTTGTTCAGGAGATCGTCCGCCGCCGAGGCATCCTCGATCATGTCATCGGCACTCTTTTTTCGGGAGACTATACTCGTGCTGACAGCACACTGAAGAACGGCCTCCGGCTGGGTACGTACGAAATCCTTTACAGAGACCACGTGCCAGACTTTGCTGCCGTGGATGAAGCGGTAAAGCTACTGAAGCGGCGCCGCGGGAAGGGGCCGGCCGGCCTCGCCAACGCGCTGCTCCGAAAAGTTCGGTCGGTGGTTATTCCCGAGACAGACGTCCTTACGCCGGAAACTCCTCTGTCTGAATCATCGAAGCTGCTCTCTCACCCCCCTTGGCTGTTAGAGAGATGGGTCAACTCGTTCGGCTGGGAGAGGGCAAAACGGCTGTGTGACTGGAACAATGAGATTCCCAACCTGATGATCCGGAGAAACCCTCTCAAGACCGACCGCGATCAATTTGAGAGATTTCTTACCTTGAACTGCGCCAGGTGGGAGCAGAGTCAGATAATTCCTGAGTACTGTACCGTCACCCGCGCCTCCAAGCTAAGGGAGAGCCGACAGTTTCGCCAAGGTCACTTTTCTTTTCAGGATGTCTCTTCCGGTCTTATTGCTGCCCTCGTAAAGCCTGAAGCTGATGAACCGATTCTAGATGTCTGCGCCGCACCGGGAGGAAAAGTGGCCGCACTGGCTGAACAGATGGGGAACAGGGGAACCGTTCACGCGTATGACGTTGATCAGACGAGGGTCGCTCTCCTGAGAGACACCGTGCAACGTCTGGGACTGAGTTCAGTTTCTGCCGATCAAAAAGATGCAACGGCGGACACCTTTCCGTGGAGATTCAAACGGCAATACTTTCTCACTGCGCCAAGTTTATTCGCCCCAGCGGTGAAATCGTCTACGCCACCTGTTCTGTCGAATCTGAAGAGAACTGGGACGTGGTCGATGCGTTTTTGAAGAGTCATCCAGAATTTTCGACCGTCTCCGCGGAAGGCAGAGTTCCCGGGGAGTTTATCGACGAGCGAGGAGCCCTCTCGACCTTTCCGCCGGAACATGGGATGGACGGCGTTTTTGGCGTAATTTTGAAGCGAGACTGATGAAGACCCTCCTGCGATACACTGTTGTCACCACTGTGATGGGCGCCATCGGACTGCTCCTGTTGGACAAGGTCGCGATGCCGTTCTATGTTCGGGAGGGGGCGGATCGGTACCTTCCCGATGTGACTGGCATGCCTTTCGAAGAGGCAAAATCGACCCTCGAACTGGAAGGATTTGAGGCTAAGCGAGGCGATATTAAGTACACCAGCGCCTATTCAGCGGGGACTGTGATTGATCAGTATCCCGATGCCATGCGGAGGGTGAAGCCCGGCCGGACTGTCCATTTGACCATCGCAGAGCGGGAGAGGATGGTGGAAGTGCCCGATCTGCTGGGAAAATCACTCCGGAGCGGCCAGCTGGAGCTGAGCGAGTCGGGATTGAAGATCGACTCCCTTATTGCCGAGTTCGATGCCGAAGTGCCGGTGGACGTGATCCGCTGGCAGTATCCGAGGTCGGGCGATTTTCTCCGTCGCGGAAGCGGCCTGACGGTGATTATCAGCAAGGGAAAGCCGCCGGACTTTTATGAGGTTCCCAACCTTTTTGGATTGAGCCTCGAAAAAGCCGAAAATCTTCTGACGAAAACCGGACTGTCCCTTGGCCGTGTTACTTACCGCCAGAACGAGGATCTTGTCCCTTACACCGTGCTGGGCCAATCCATTGAGGCGGGGACAATTCTGGACAAGCCTGTCTTGCTGGACATCACTGTCAGCATACTCGATTTGAACGATATCCGAAACCAACTCAGCGACACCAACAAGCGAGAGTGACTTACAGCAACGAACTAATCCGGAAACTGATACATTTCGGATCGGCTCTCTTCCCCGTCGCCTACGACCATGTTCTATCGAGGGAGCAGATGCTCTGGCTCCTCGGCGGACTGAGCGCCCTGTTTCTGCTCGGTGAGTTGATGCGGTTGAACGTCGAGGCTGCGAAACGCATTTTTCGAACAATTTTTGGGCCGATCGTCCGACCTTCAGAAGAGCACAAACTTACCGGCGCAACGTCGGTCTTTATTTCGGGCTTTCTGACCGTCTTGATTTTCGAAAAGAACGTGGCGGTCTTTGCAATGCTCACCCTTTCACTGGCGGATGCGACGGCGGCACTCATCGGCCGAAAGTGGGGCAACCGGGATATTTTCGGCAAGACGCTTGAGGGGACTGCGACATTTTTGATCGTGGCGATGATTCTTGCCGTTACTCTCCCGGGCCTTCCTCGGGCCGGCGCGGTGGTCGCTGCGGTGATTGCCACCGTGGTCGAACTGCTCCCTTCTCCTATTGATGACAATCTGATGGTGCCTCTGTCCGCGGCCACGACACTCTCTTTCTTTCATCTGGTGGCGTGAGTTTTCTGGCGCCATCCATACTGTGGGGTCTGCTGGCGGCAACGATCCCTCTGCTGATTCATCTGATCAGCACACGGAGAACTCAGCAGATTGACTTCAGCACCGTCCGATTCATCAAGGAATTGGAGCACGACACGATCCGAAAACTGAAGCTTCGTCAGATCCTTCTTCTGATTCTCAGAACTAGCGCCATTATACTGCTGGTAGTAGCCTTCGCGCGGCCTGTCAAAATGGGTTACTTTCCGCTGTCGGGAGCGGTGGGACAGTCCACGAGGATCGCCGTCCTTTTTGATAACTCAGCCACCATGGATGGGCGAGTGGAAGGGACATCACTTCTCCAGAGATCAAGAAATCTGGCTCTCTCTCTCCTGAGTAATCTCGAGGGGGATTTCACTCTTGATGCATATCAGACTTCGCCATTTCGCCGGCTCGCGTCCGAAACGATAAACTCCAAACAGCGGCTTCGAGAGATATTCGAATCGATCCGACCGACGTCCAGCCCCGACAATCTCTGGACGGCCATAGATTCAGTCGTCGCCCGGTCAGATCAGGAAGAGGCGCTCTCCGGCCCATCGGCCAATCGGGAACTCTATATCTTCAGCGACTTTCCCACGACGGTTCCGAGAGAGTGGCAGATATCATCACAGAACGATTGGCGGCTCTATCTCTTTCCCCAGCCGCCTCTTGCCAATAATTTGAACGTCAAGAGCGCCGGGGTCTCCTCACTGCTCAAGATGCCCAACCAGCTTCTAACCGTCGAAACTCTTATCTCCAGCTCCGGTGATGACATCAAGAAGGATGTGCCTGTCCAGCTCTTTTTCGATGAATCTCGGACGGGACAGGTCGTCTCTGACTTTGACCCTTCAGATGACAAGAATTTCCTCTTTCAGGCTTTTGCCGGACAACCGGGAATCGTTCACGGAGCTGTGGAAATTCCCGAGGACGATTTCCCCCACGACGATACGCGCCACTTTCAGTTCAGGATGACGGATGAAATCCGGTGCATCCTCCTCCATCCCGGCGATGACGATGGATCAATCCTGACAATAGCGCTGAGAGCGCTGAATGAGTCGACTCAAGTCGTGGAAGTTGAAAAACAGGTTTTTGGCACGGTTGGCGCCAGTTTGCTGGGAGGCAAGGATGTGGCTCTTCTGCTCAATCCTTCGGAACTGACCTTACGAGAGTCGGAGGCTCTGGAAGAGTTTCTTGGGGACGGCGGCTCGGCGGTGATCTTTCTCGGAGATACAGTTGCTGGACGATCCCACGGATGGCTCGAGGAGAGTGGCATCGGAACCTTCGGGGGGGTGAACCGATTGGAGAACGAGAACTTTTTCACGGTGGAGAAAATTGCAACTAAGCATCCCCTCTTTTCCGAATTTCCCGCTTCCGATCTTGAAGAAGAAATGCCTCAGGTTTTTGCCCATACGACCATCTCCGATCTCGGTCGAGCGAAAGTACTCCTCTCTCTTTCCAACGGCGAGCCATTGCTGATAGAGAAAGAGATCGGCTCAGGCCGTATACTGATGTTTACTGCACTCCCTGATCTCAAGTGGACCGATCTGCCAGTGAGGGGAATCTTTGTACCGCTTCTTCACCGTATGCTTATCTACCTCACCGCCGAAGTGTCGGACGATCTTGAAGCTACCGTTGGGAAGTCGCTGATCCTGCCTATTCCGCGGGAAGATCTTTCGAAGGAGATTATCGTCACCTCACCCGAGGGCGTAGAGTCCAAAGTTGTCCCCGATTATGTCAGGGAGCAGATTCTGATCGAGAAGATCGAGTCCGTCGGAGTTTATTCTGTGACGCTCGGGGGAGAGCCGTTCACATCATTTGTGGCAAATCTCGACGCCGCCGAAGATCCTTATCGGCGACTGACGGCCGCTCAATTGGGCGATCTATTCAGCGCTGAGACAGCGAGGATCGTCTCGGCTGAAGAGGATGCGGTGACTGCAGTAAACGAAGCACGGCGCGGAACCGAACTGTGGCATCTCTTCCTCGTTGGTGCATTTGTCCTGTTAGGCGCCGAAACGTGGATCGGAAGGATCAGAGAGGCGTAGTGTCTCTGAATCATCAGCAGACCGTCTACGAAAGGGCTATCCTTGTCGGTGTTGCCACGGCGGGGCTGTCGCGAGATGTTGTGGAGGAACACCTTGATGAGCTTCAACTGCTGGCGGAGACTGCCGGCGCCGAATCAGTGGGGCGCTTCAGTCAGAGTGTCGCCCGGATCAGTCCGAAATACTTCATCGGCAAGGGCAAGGCTGAACAGATCGTCCAACAGGCGAAGGCGCTGGATGCGAGCCTCATCATTTTTGATGACGAACTGTCGCCCACTCAGGTAAGGAACTACCACAAACTGGCAGAGTCCGTCAAGGTGATTGACCGTACCGCCCTCATCCTCGATATATTTACTCAGCACGCCCGCACACGAGAGGCGAAGACACAGGTGGAACTTGCCCGTCTCCAATATATGCTGCCTCGCCTGACGCGAATGTGGACCCACCTCGAACGACAGATGGGAGGGATCGGCACCCGCGCCGGCGCCGGAGAAACTCAGATAGAGGTGGACCGACGGTTAGTCAGGGACCGAATTGCAAAACTGAAAAGTGAGATTGGAGGGATCGAGAAGGAGAGAGCAACGCAGAGCAAACGCCGCGGTGAAAAATTCAGAGTTTCTCTCGTGGGTTATACGAACGCAGGGAAATCGACACTTTTAAAAGCGCTTACTGGCGCCGACGTATATATCAAAGATCAGCTCTTCGCCACCCTCGATACAACAATTCGATCGCTGGCGCTGGACAAAAAGAGGGAAGTTCTGATCAGTGATTCGGTGGGCTTTATCAGAAAACTTCCCCATGGACTCGTGGCCTCATTTCGATCCACGCTCAGGGAAGCGGTCGATTCGGACTTTCTGGTCATCGTTGCCGACGCCAGCGCGCCACTGCTGGATGAGCAGCTGGGAACCGTCAGAGAAGTGATCGCCTCCATCGGTGCGGGTGAAAAAGATTCACTGCTCGTGCTGAACAAGATTGATCTCCTCCCCGTGGAGGAGTTGGAGGGGCTCCGGGCTCGATTTGGCGACGTAGTGTTTATCTCGGCGTTGGATCAGTCAAGTCTGGGCGGTTTGAGGGCAGCCATTTCTGAGATCATGGAAAAATCGTTCCGAACTGCCGAATTGGTTTTTGAGCCAAAGCGAGGGAAAGAGATTTCGTCCGTCTACGATGCGGTTGAAGTGCTGGAGAGGTGGTATGCTGAGGATGGGGTACATCTCAAGATCAGGGGAGAGCGCGACACCGTGGGGAGAATGGTCTCTCTGGCTGGCAACGGTGCGGAGTTAGGATCTGCCTGATTCTGACGTAAAGGGGAAGACTCCGGAAACCGGCCAACCGGAGATACTTCTTCAATCGTATTTCGATCTGTAAAAAGAAAACCCCCGGGCCGGGGCATTGTTGGAACTCGTGTTCATCACGGTGGGTACCTCCCGAGTAAGTCAAGTTTCCTTCATCCGCCAGCCGGCGGAAAGGCCTGCTTTTCTCACCCGGAGTTCAGTTCCCAAGTAGTCTTATTGTAGGTTCCAAAAATGCCGGAACCGGCCCGGGGGAATTGTTCAAAAAGCTCAGTATCATTTTAATCCCTCAAAACGACTTTTGAAAGAGAAAGTAATTCTTAGCCGTCTTCCTCCTCTTCACTCTTTCCGGACTTGATGTCGCCATATTTCTTGAAATAGGAGTCACCGACCTCTCCAAAAAATCTGAGGATCTTCCCCGGCCGCGACCCTTTATTGTCCCCCGATGAGTCTGACCGCCTCCCCGATTCCGAGACACGTTTGATCCCCAGATGAAGTGCTGTATCAAAGAGATCCTGGACGTGGGCCAGAACTTCGCCGAGGCGTTTGGAAAATGAGCCGCTCATTGGAGCGCTGAGACCATTTTGGCGAGGTCAGTTGTCGGTGCCTCGCAGGCGTAGTTTTGGCAAACATAGGCTGTGGCCCGCCCTTCGATCGCCATCTGAGTTTCGGTAAATGGTGCAATTTTGACTATCTCCTTTGCCTCTCCATCCGTCGGTTTGAGCAAGACAACCTTGTTTGGAATGAAAGATTCCTGAAGGCGCCGCAGCATGGCTTGAGTGTCTTTGCCGTCTCGATTTCCCACAATAACGATCTCATAGGAAGGGCCGAGCCCAAAATCGACGGCCGACAACAGTTGCGTATATCCCGTCGGCGCTTGAGCGACCTTTCCCGAGAAGACTTTCCCGATGGTAGACGCCATCTGTTCATACTGTGTATTTCCCGAAATTCTTCCGAGACGGAGCAGCACCATCGCCGCCACCGAATTGCCCGACGGAATCGCCCCATCATAGAGATCTTTAGTCCTCACGATCTGCTCTTCCCCGCCGTCAGCGGTAAAGTAAAAACCGCCCCCCTCATCATCCCAGAACAGGTCCGTCATAAGGTCCGCTAGCCTCATCGCCTCGGATAGGTATTTTACATCGAAAGTCGCTTCGTACAGTTCAAGCAGTCCCCATGCAAAAAAGGCGTAGTCTTCGAGGTGGGCCGGGAGCGAAGCTTCGCCCTCCCGATACCGCTTCAGCAGTCGACCGTTTCTTGTCTTAAGATTCTCCATCACAAAATCCGCGGCGCTCATGGCGGCATCTGCGTAGGTGGTGTCGTTCAGAATCTGCGCCCCTTTTGCAAAAGCGGCGATCATGAGGCCGTTCCAGTCGGTGAGAATCTTGTCGTCTTTGAGAGGATGAATTCGCTCTTTTCTCACCGAGAACAACTTCTCGCGAAGCTCGTTCAGTTTTCCAATGAGCTCTTCAACTGCCACTCCTTTGGCCTCGGCAATCTCCTCGATCGGTTTTACCAGGTGAGGTATGTTGCTTCCGGTGGTACGCCCCGTGGCTTCGTCGCTGTAATTCCCCTCTTCGGAAAAATTGTACACCTCAGCGAACAGTCGCCCATCCTGGGC